>Ga0210040_10002707_pt1 | contig 24710 bp, 9 predicted proteins | sample CryGeyCG12114_NA_FD_185462 | JGI IMG/M metagenome (GOLD analysis project Ga0210040, IMG submission 185462) | Groundwater microbial communities from aquifer - Crystal Geyser CG19_WC_8/21/14_NA (SPAdes) (version 2) | ecosystem: Environmental > Aquatic > Deep subsurface > Groundwater | place: USA... | reverse complement strand
ACATGAGTACTTTAGATTTGAAAGATGCCTTCCATCTAATACCAGTAGAAAAAGGATATAGACAATTTTTAAGGTTTATTTGGAAAGGAAAATTGTATGAATATACTTGTTTACCTTTTGGTTTATCAACTGCCCCTAGGGTTTTTAGCAAGGTCATTAAGCCCGTGCTTAATGTGCTTAGAAAGAGAAATTTTAAATCAGTCGGTTATCTTGACGATTTTCTTCTTTTTGGTAATGACAGGCAATCATGTATTGAGAATTTTCAGTGCACAAAGAGTTTGTTTTTGTCGTTGGGTTTTGTTATAAATGATCAAAAATCTAACTCAACTCCGGAACAAAAAAAGTCGTATTTAGGATTTATATTTGACTCAGTTGGCATGAAAATATACCTTCCAATTTTAAAGTGGAATAAGATTAAGAGTTTGGCCACAGAAGCGATTTCTAAGCCAAAGCATACCATTTTGTTTCTTAGTCAATTGATTGGCAATTTAGTTGCAGCATCACCGGCGGTTAGATATGGTTTCATTTATATTAAGCAACTAGAATATGAAAAGTCACTAGCCTTGGCTAATAATGACAGGAATTTTAAGGATAGTATGAGTTTATCAGTAGAAGCTATTCAAGATTTGAATTGGTGGATACAGTTTGATCCAACAAAAGGCTGTCCGATCAGAGATGATAGTTTTGATGTGGAGATTTATTCAGACGCTTCATTGACCGGTTGGGGTTCCCATTTAGGAGAACAAATAGCAAAGGGTTATTGGTCTTTTGAGGAGAAGAAATACCACATAAATGTTTTAGAAATTTTAGCAGCTTTTAATGCTCTCCGCTCATTCAAACTATCAAATAATTCTTCGATTTTGCTCAGACTGGATAGTTCAACAGCTATTGCATATGTTAATAAACAGGGAGGCTGTCGATCGATTGATTGTCAGTCTATAGCTAAAAAATTGTGGAAATGGTGCGAGGCAAAAAATATTTGGATCTATGCAAGCTATATTAACACAAAAGATAACATAATAGCTGATTATTTTTCTAGATCTGAACTAGATTCGTCAGATTTTATGCTTGATAAGAATGTATACTCTCAAATATGTCTTAGTCTGGGCAATCCTAGTATAGATCTTTTTGCCTCAGAAACTACAGCTCAATGTCAGAGGTTTTGCTCGTGGTTTCCTTCACCATCATGTCATGCGGTAGATGCTTTTTCTGTTTTTTGGGAACACAATTTCTATGCGTTCCCCCCTTTTTGCTTGATACCACGAGTGCTGAAGAAAATAAAAACCGATTGTACAAAGGGCATAGTTGTGGTACCAAAGTGGACTGGTCAATCTTGGTACCCAGATTACCTATCTATGTGTTCTTCTAAGATTTTGGAATTCGGGCCAGTAGATAATTTATTGTTTTCACCTTATTCCAGAAAGTCACATCCTTTGAGCAAAACATTAGTCTTGATGGTTGCTATCTTGTCGGGAGATTCGTTGAAGCTATGAATATGTCAAGATCTGTCACAAATCTATTCTATGGTTCATGTGCTAAATCAACTTGGTTGCAGTATGAAGGAATAATGAAGAAGTATTATAGTTACTGTAATAAAATTAGTGCTAATGCATTTAAGCCCAACCTTAATGTTGTGTTAGATTTTCTTAGTAGTCTGTTTGAAAGTAAATTAGGATATAGTTATTTGAATACTGCTCGTTCTGGTTTATCAACGCTTCTCCCGACTATAGATGGTTTCAAAATAGGTGAACATCCATCAGTTGTAAGGCTTTTGAAGGGAGTTGGTAGATTAAGGCCTCCCAAATGTCGGTATGATCTAGTATGGGATGTATCTAAGGTGTTGAATTTATTTAAAAGTTGGCCTAACAATGAAGATATGTCGTTGCGTAGGTTATCTCTTAAATTAGTGGGCTTGCTAGCCCTTGTTACTGCTCAAAGGTGTCAGACATTATGTTCTATTAAGGTAGAGAATATTGTTTTTTCTTCATTTTGTCAAATTAAAATTTGTGATCAGATGAAAACATTTGATCCTCACAAATCTCAGCCAGTTCTTAAGCTTATGCCTTATGATAAGGATCCAAAACTATGTGTGGTAAACTGTTTAAAAGCTTATCTCCAAATTACTAAACCTATAAGGTGGAATAACGAGTCATATTTATTTGTTTCATCTGTTGCTCCCCACAAGAGGGTGTGTACACAAACAATCAGCAAGTGGCTTTCTTGTGTGCTTTCAGATTCAGGAATAGATACGACAGTTTACAAAGGGCAGAGCTATAGACATGCTTCTACATCGAAAGCTGCAAAGTTAGGTGTCAGCATTGACACCATTTTTAATAAGGCAGGATGGTCTGGAGGATCAAGTGTTTTCGGAAAGTTTTACAACAAACCTATTGTTGATTCTGAATACTCCACTGCTATTCTGCAGGGAACTGTTGATTAATCAATTTCGTTTAGCTGATTTAATAAATGTACTGTTGTTTACTATACAGCCTTCGTTGCTTTGAACAACTACATCAGTTTACTTTCAACATCATCCAGTGATGTCGAAAGACGGAGTACATTGAAATGTAATTGAGGATTATTCGAGCCCCGCCGTAGGCGGGGCGATGAATAATCGTAATTATATGAAATGTACGAAGTCGAAGACATCACTGCCCACCCATATTCCCTACCCGGAATGTGTACTCAGGCTGTTTATCTTTGAAATAATGATGATCTACGAGGAATGGACGCATGGCAATGGCTGGCTTTTGTTTTTTCTATGGTTTACTTTAAAGTATAGGTCTCTCTCTAGTGGCTACGGCGTCGTACTACATCAGTTTACTTTCAACATCATCCAGTGATGTCTTCGACTTCGTACATTTCATATAATTACGATTATTCATCGCCCCGCCTACGGCGGGGCTCGAATAATCCTCAATTTTTTCATCACTTCTTTTTTTTGCATTGTTCTGTTCTGTTGGTCTAAATTCAACATAATGTTATTTTTTGCACCCGACTCACTTCTGTGTAATTGTACATTTTAACCCATATGTGACAAATTCCCAACGCCCGCTGTTTCTTTATTCTTTTCTTTGAACTAAATACAAACAGCAAAAATCGATTTTCACCTTTGTCCAACTTACTATTTTTATCTTTCATCAACTCTTAATACGGATATCAACAATATGAATCCCATGAAGCGCTGTAGGAGCGTCTAATCATATGTTATTATACGTTTGTATTAGATTTTTCAATTGTAATTTCCGACAAATTCAAAGAATTCTACCATAATCAAGACATAAGAAGTGAATACCAAACCAAGCCTTTGTTAATTCAATACCGTACTACCGTCTGGCTGTCTGAATAACAAAACTGACACAAAAAACATTTTATTGTGTATAGCAAAACCAAGAATCATTAATTTTGTTCACACAGTTTGAGATTGTCATGCTTTACATGAGCGCTTGTCTACCTTTCCCATTCTTTAGAACCTAAACAATGCATAATATGCAGTTTACATGCACAAAGTATTTAGCATTTTTATGACTTCAATTTCTCACCGAGCTGTTGACATAACTTTTTCATCATCTACTCTTTTTTTCAAATGCTGTTCGCTCCATATGATATCACTACTTCATCTCATGATTAATGAAATATGATGAAAGGACGCTGGGAAACGGGAATTCTTTCCCTTGCATGTTGTTAAATAAAAGATACACACAGTTAGTAGTTAGTTACAAAACTATATTATAGGAACCCATTTATTACAACTGTCCTACTTACTTTACATTTCCATTTCCCATTATTTCCTTATGGATCCCACCCACAGTAATACACAGGCTACGCTATGATGATCAAGTCCCGTAATGTATAACAAACTAAACCGTAGCTTTCATGCCATAAATATTTTATTGTATTTCAGGTGAATTATAAAAAAAGAGGACAGGATGAAAATCCTCTGTGCTATATATTTCGCTATGGAACTTTCACGGACCATTAAAGATGGCCTCATACTAAAGTCAGAGGAAAAGATGACTTATTTTTAGGGGAGATCTATTCTAACTAACTAAACACAGAACGATACACGTCTGTGTATGAGAGTCTCTAAAACATTTGGCCCCAGCAACCACACGGAATGAGCTATGAACAAAACTGCCCCTGCGGAAAAATACGCGGCAAAAACACAAATGGAAATGAATGCAGAGTAGGACTACAAAACACACACAAGAAAATATGAGTTGGAGCCAAAAAGTGCTCTTGCCAAAGGAGGCTAAAGAAAAGGAGCAGAAGGAACCAGTAGACCCCACCATTTTTCAACTCACGTCCAATCCTCACACAAATAATAATGAAATAGATGAAGAAAATGAAAAAAACAAATTTCACTCCATCCTTTTAACCAGTCCATTCCATTTTAGCAAGAAAAAATCCATATCACTCTCTGATTTTTGCTCCATCGCCATCAAACCGGTACCCCTAGCGGGCGCCACTAGCTCCACTTGCTTATCACTAAATCCTAGCACACACGGAAACTATGAATTGAATAATAAGAACAATGCCATCTCATATTTGACGTCCACTAAAAAGAATCACGTGAAACCATTAGTGCCACTTTTGCCTGCCATCCATAACAATGAGACTTGTAAAATCAATGTTGTCCCTCAAAATAATTTTACTGCCACCAACACCAGTTGTGACCAAAATGATCATTCCAATAGGTCTACCGTAGATTCTAATAAGACTCGATTCTCCACTCAACAACTGCTATTGACATGTACAGATGTGCTCACTCCAGGGACGGACAAAAACAACAACAATAATAATCATGGTAACTAACTAACTTAATATTTAATTTTTTTCTTCTGCATGCTTTCTCCAACCCTTTAGCTCTCTGCTTTCACTCATTTATTGATCATACTCTGAATAAGCTTCGTTGCATGTATATCCACTTCGTCTATATAGCTTTGGATTGGGAAACCAACCACCGTTTTTTGGGCACTCATAAGAATGACACATATGTTGGCTACCACTAAACTCATGTTATTGGACATGAACTAGAGCTTCAACAGACACATGCATTTTTCAGGTCCATTTGAGACCAGGAACTAGGTGCCGTAAAAATCAATGTGATGTGGCCTCGTAATAACTAACTACTGTGAGTAGAATGACCATCATCATGATAATGTCAGCTTGACGATATTAAAGTGTACTAAAATCTGCTAGTTAGTGGAGTACCTACGACCACTTGGAAGAATAAATTACACTGATTCAGGAAAACTTGTACTCAATACACCAGAAACATTGGCTCAGATTTGCCATTTGATTGTATATTTGGTAATTTTGGATTTTTTTCCAATTGGGTAGCAAGGTTTATCTGTTAAAATCTTAAGTCAAGGAAGATGGCCCGGGACTTGTACAAATTATAGTTTCTATTTCTCTGACTTGGCCTTTTTGTACACATTGTGTTGGCTGTAGAGAATGAAACCACCATGCTAACTAACTACTTACTGTCTTAGCTTTACAAACTAACTAACTAACTAACTAGTTAGTTAGTAACAACGGGATGCAATTGAAAATGTGTTAGCTACCAATAATACAAAGAGAGCATTATATAAAGTATAGAATCCGCCGCCGAAGAGAGTTTTACATTGCTATTATGACTGCAATGAATAACTCATTAGTTTTGAAACGAGTTTAAATCGAATGAAAGAAAAAATCACTTAACATTTCATTTTGCTAGGAAGGAACTAAAGTTCTCCACTATTATCTGTGGCTTGCGAGCGCATTTTTATAGTAAGAACTAAACACCACGAGAACTGAATTGGTTCCTTCCGTTTGCCCTTATTTCTGTTGAATATCTTTGAGCTCATCTTCTCCTCCTCGTTACGGGTCTAGGCTTCTTAATATTAGCTTAAATATAACCAACTCCGAAGAATGGATAGAATCTCATGACTGACTCCTCTCTTGCTCTCAGTTAGTTAGTTCATTAAGTAGCTGAATGAGTGTACTTGAGGATTTACCTCACTTGGTTACATAGTCTTTTGGTTCCCAAAAGTCGGATTTTAACCATTGTAGCAAATACTACTTGTTATAAATTCACAATATTACATTTCTGGGCACAAATAAAGGAAATTAGGAAGTTCGAAAATTTTGAAATTTTTGAAACATCGCTAATAGCGAGGTTTTAGCAGACAAATTATGTCTGTCTGAGGGAGTTTTTTAGTTGTAGAAGACAAACTCTTATTACATAGTTAGGAAGTTAAGGAGTCCTCTTGATAGCTCTGGGCCCATTCATCAAATTGTCTTAGCTAGTCAGCTAGTAAAAGTACTGCACATTTTAGCTTTCCTAATCGTTACTAATACTAGCCCTAACTTTTTTGAAATTAATTTTTTATGGCAATGAAATGTATAATGTATAAGTGCCTTTCAAATCAAATATAGGACGATCTACCGTTAACTAGGTATTTAGCATAAAGTCGGTTTAAAATAAATTTTCTTATTTGATTACTATCAAAAGTTTATTTTTTTAATGTTGGGGCTCGTGTATGTGACAATTAGGAATATTCCCGTTAAAGATTTCATTGATTAGTTAGCTATTTAGTTAGTCATTTGCGAAACCGATATGGAGTTGATGAATCTTTTAGTTTGTTAGTAAGTTAGTTCAGTACCAAGTAAAAAATGTGTTTGCAGTTTTAATTGGTTTATTGTTTATGCATAAATGATACTTTGAAAAGATGAATTCAGACAGCAAAAGACTTGATAGTTTTCCAAATGATTTTATAACCTTCAAATAAGTAGCCAAAATATATAAGAAGTCACAAAAAGGTCATTAAAAAATAAGCTCAACTACATAACTACTTTTCAAATTCGAAAGCTTGTGTGTGTACGTCTAGTGCATATTTTCCCCATTCAAGAGTTTTTATGACATTACACAGTTAATGAACAAAGTTTTCCTATCTTCCATTTAAACCATTACTGACTGTGATGTCTCAAAGTCAATAAAGTAAAAAAGGTTGCTAAAAATAATGAACTTTTCCGAGTAAAATACATTGAGCTCCTAATGAGCCCAATATACGAACCGTTAATTTCTTAGAGATCCCACAAAAGGAAAAACCGCTCATCCTTTTCTGGCAAACCCATTCTAACTATAAATTGTAATCTTCGATACAGACTGTTGATTTTTTGCCCCCAACGACAATGAATTATGCCGACTTTTATTTACAAACACATGTTAAGGCATTGGAGTCACAAAGAATATTTATAGCACTTTTTTGGGCCCGTAAACAAAGGTTTTGTACTTATTTATTCTGTTCGTAAATAAAAACTAACGCCTCCATTCCCATTCTATCATTTCATCCTTGCAAAATATATACAGTAGTACTTACTGTACAACCTTTTTTTCTCCAGTAGATTGAAAAACAAAAAAGTTCTCAGCATGTCCCATCTTGCCACTGGTTGTCTGTGAGACCCTTTTTATTAGAGCAGATAAAAATGGATCAAAAAAGGAATTCTAAAGTTGCTCTCTTTTCTCTCTCTCTCTTGGTTATTAGACTGGTGAGGGATTACAAAAGAAAAATTATTCTCTTGGCCTTCTCCTCTCCGCATGTCCTTATTTCTTTCTTTTTGGAGAAAGTCTCCAACTGGCAGATTTATGATCTTTTCTGAGATTCTTACTTCCAAATGTTTGTATATTTCAACCTCCTATCTTTAATATGTTTACCAAAAAAAAGACACTCTTCATAAACAGTTTGTACATCTTTCCTTGTCTTAAATACAAACAATTACAACAAGTTGCTATCTTCATCCATAACATTGTCTGTCATACTTTAATGAATTCAATTGTTTGTTTTATTTTATCCCTGCTACTTTATAGAGAGTATAAAATACGGAATCAAATATAAACATTGTGCATTCTCTAACAAAATGGTTCAGTCATTTTTCGGGTATGAAAAACTTGCACGCAGCTACTATAGGGCGGAAACCTTAGCAGAAGTAAATTATTCAGATTTTGAAAATTTTGTCTGACTTCATTAAATATGAACAGATTGCAGTATTTGGGGTTATGTTCAAAATCCCTTTTCTTGTGGACGGAATTCTTCGAGTTTTTTCATAGTTCTGGGGCGGTGGTGGTAGTGTTTTGAACATCTTCCCAAATACTGCATTTCGTCAACTTGAGACATTCGAAAAAGAAACATTTCTAAACTAAAAAAATGCTCAAAATGTAATTCTTTACCATCCGTACTCCCACAGCCAGGAGATTACGATTTTTCGAGTAAATACAAACTTTAAACATAATCCAAATTAAACTGGTACTTTTTGATGCATAAAACATTTATATTTTTGTGAGCTTGATCGATTCATCTCAGTCACTTATTGGTGTAGATCAAGGTATATAGAATAGTATTTGTAGAAGGTACGGCAAATAAAGCCAATTTGCTAAGCAACGATTAAAATTATCGAGTGCAGAAATTCAGTACATATTTTTTCGGAATTTACGTGAATCATGATGTAGAAATGTTATAATGTGCACAATTTCCTGATTATGACCAAAATTTTGAGCTAAATTTTTCAAAAATAAATTACTAACGAAACGACACTTGCAATGTGCCTTGGTTTTAAAAAGCGAAACTTTAATGCATTCCTTCCCTCACGACTAATCCAATCCAAACTGGACTTGCAGAATTTCGACGACAATTTTTCTGATCTGAAACTTCACGAACTGGAAATAATTCGTCTTCTTCACTGTTTTATAAGCCTTATGACATATTTTGAAGTGTCTTTGCGCCCTCAGTTGTAGAAAACTTGGCCAATATCAATGTCATGGGAAAAAAATCACAGAAAATGTGAAAAATTATTGGTTTTTTTGTAGCTTTAATTTTTTTGAACAGCGTCAAATCAAAATATAGACATTTCTTTACATAAAATAGGCAAAAAGTTCTTCAAAATTTAAATTCTGATCGAAAAGTTAGACTTTTTTTACGCCGTACTCCAGTTTTCCATGCTAAATCCCTATACTGACCCAAAATTTTGTCGCGCTTTCCGCGACAAAAGTTTGTTTACTACTTTTTGCAAATTGCTAGGCGATCTGCCACCCCCTGGTGTAGATATAAGTTTTTGTAACTGACGTCACCATGTAAATTTTGATTAGATTTGTAAAAACTGTGTTTAGCCGCTAATTGAGCTTACTTGTCTTTAAAAAGCATGAAGCCACTGACCGATGTTCAAGAAAATTTATAGGCCCGATAACGCGGTAATCATCAACATGTGTGCCAAATTTGATGGTCCTTGCTTTATAATTGCGACCTAAATCGTAGGACATAGGTTTTCGGTCACGATGCCTATAGGGCGTAGCCATGGCTTTCCGCCCTAAAAACTAGACACTATTTTGGGGATCTGAAAGCTGGGGAAAAACAACCCAGTCTGTTAATTCTACAATACGAGGCAAACAAAAAAGAGTGTACTAGCCAATAACAATATAAATGAAAAACTTACTCGTTCCTTCAACTCTGACGCCATTTTTGTTAAATTTGGCAGAAAAAAACATTTACTCGTCAAGCCTATTTTTTCATAGGTTGCTCACAAATAATAATATTACTGGAAGCAAAAAATTTTCAACTTGCATCTTTTTTTCTATCGCTCTCTTCTTTTGAGCTACTACCATATGAAGCGGCTTGAGAAAATGCTTTGCCTTGTGGATTTATTTAGGCCGGTAGTAGTGTTGGCGCTGGGGATGAATAGGAATGGGAATCTGAGTGGACTTGCTAAGCATTCACATCTTAGTATGGAGTGTACAAAAAAGGTAGAAAAAAGAGGAAGAAGAACAAGAGGAATGAATAAGAAAGAAGCACTTCCGTTTACCCTGATTCATGATCACAGAGCTCAGACCGTAAAGTCGGTATTATTTTGGCTATTTGATACAGGATTCATTCCTGTTCTTGAAAACTAGATTTTTCAACCCGGGTCAAAAGAAAAATCAGTTGTGGGCAATATAATCTTTATATCCTAATTTTTAATAAATCTCTCGTAACATAAAAAATAGCTACTATTTGTAGCATCGGTAAATCTCTCGACCGTTTAACTCTACATAAAAACAATACTTCACTCTGTGATATAGTATGTAAGGTTTACGTGAAAAACGAGAAATCGTATTACTTTTATTTTGCGTTCTATATCTTAATTCTCAACTATACCCGTTGTTTTCAGTTAGCAAAGCAATTCGCAAGCAAAAATCACCAGGCGAATGTTACAGTGAAACGCCAGTTGAGCGCAAAATGATTCCCCAAAAATGTAGGGACCAAGTTTTGAATGGAAATCTCTGTATTACCTGGTGAATACGGGCCTAGGTGAACAGGATATTGGAGGGATGATCTTGAGCATGGTGAATTTTTTGATATCCTTCGTATCCACCACTGCTGTACTTTCATTCCAACTGGCAAATAAGAAAGTTTATTGACAATGCTGTGCACGACTGGCCGCTCGGGTGTACGGTGAAAGCATGGAAATGGCTTTGATTCGCTAATATCAGCACTGATGAGATTAGAATTGAAACTAAAGTTGAAAATGGACCAACTCCTTCAAAAAGATGTATGGACATAGGAGGAAAGTGCACAAGAAACTTGGTCCGTATGAACTCTCAAGTGCACAAACTAGCAGGGGTAACTAACTAACTAACTATATAGCCCAATATGAAATTTGAAGTAGAAAGATTCTTTTCTTTTCCAATTGTATTCTTCACATGAGTTTCCGGCCTTTCAATTTGTTCTTAGTGCGTGATTGAGATCACTTGAAATGATTTCGTGGGTTAGCGTTTATATTCCCTTCAGAGACAGCTAAACTTCTCTTCTCATTATCATGTTGTAACCCACGAGTCCAAACAGGAGCGCGGAAAAACACATCCGGTGGTAGGTAACAATATCATGTGAATGGAATCCCATATTTTTTGGGGGGTGTAAGACCTTGAGCCTGTGTTTTTTTAGTAGGTGTGTTGAAAACAAAAATATCTAATTTTCATTACTTGCCCCTGCAAGGGATACCGGTAGAAGATATGTATGGTAGTTTGTAAGCATATACCATAATTGGATGACATAACCATCTCGTCTGATTTACATGCAAAGGAGTACTCCGTGTATAAGACTGGTGTGCAGAATGACTCGCTTTGGAGCCTTCACTAATTAATTTAATTAAAACCGAGTCATTCACAGCTAGCGACGCGATGCTAGTTCAAAGATTCGGGGTACAAATTAGAGACCATATTATGATTACGGGAATAGACAAAGAGTCAATGGGACGTGCACACAAGATGGCAAGGCCTCTTATAAACATTTAAAGACAATTCCGTTAGCTCTCTTTTGAATTCATGGGGAGCTCAACTTTGAGCTAGATATAGGAAAGTATTCTCATGAATACGGGATTTTCTAACCAACTAACTAACTAACTACACTACATGCAGTGTGAATTATAATGAAAGGAGCACAGAGGGCCTTCAAATCGGCCCTTATATTCCTGTGTAAAGTGTTATTGCAGTCACTCTCCTGAGCCTTAGTTAGTTACTCCCTGTTATTCAAATATTCACACAGCTATTCTTCTTATCCTTCAATATCTTATGGGCTATCCGATCTGCAACCCAAAGAGCTCTCTCTTGGTTATGCAGGGATATGAAATTCATGCCACAATATCACCTTGATGAATAGTTAAACGGATTTAAATAAGCGAATTATTTCACATAGCATAATATATAACTTTACTGTGTCGTGAGAAACAGCCATTCACTTTGATTTTTATCGCCATCATCACGCACTGATCCTAGATTATGTTGCTGACTTAAATTTTACAATACCTTCTGGCTCAACTAACTAACTATAGTGTGTTTACTAAATAATTGGATAGTATCGATAAAAATAAGATTTAACTTGACATCTTGTTACAAAAAAAGTTAGCATATAATTTGAAATGAGTAAAAATTGAGTGCATAATTTTTCTATCGTGCTAATTTATTAACAAGTCATCATCATTTACTATTGCCATTCACCCAATACTGTGTATATGTAAGTTGGTTAAAGTTACAAACTAAATTAACTTTATCCCATATTGTTGTTTGCAAAGTCATCCAGTTTTTGCATTTATATTGCCACTCCCTCCATTATGTATGAAGAACATAAAGCTACATAACATAAGTGTGTGTACAGTAGTGTCTTAAGCTTGGATCATTTTTGTGAATATGTCAATCCCTAGATACTATCATGTTTGCATAAAATGGGACACTTTTGAATGTTAATCGAGTGCGAGAGACTACTACGGAATGAAAATGAGCGATCTTTGTCAAAATTTGTTCATATATATTTTGAAATGGTTGCATGGAAAAATGGAAGCGCCGGCGCTCGCACAACAGTAGCTCCCCCATATATTCCAGACACAGGGAAAAGCTTGGTCTATTTGAACTTTCTCCATGTGCATGAGCACAAGTAAAAGTGTGTGAGAGAGGAGCCCAACTGCTTTCCCTATTTCAGAGCACGCTTGTGTTTGTCTCGAGTCAGAACTGACCTAGTCCTGAGCCGGGTTGGTTCTATATTTCATTGTCTAACGTGAAGAATAAAATAAAAAGTTTTTCTCGTCTTGTCGCCACGAATAAAAAGACACACACGTATAAAACATAGTGTCAGGTTAGAGCACAAGACCAGTGGTGGTTAGGTAGGCCACAACCATTTGTCATGTTCTCACCAAATGAACTTCTTTGTCTCGTACATTCGTTCCGTGTGAACTCTATCAAGATTGTGTTTTTGCTATTGTGTGATAAACTTTGACCATTTTGTTGTTCTATTCTTGAGAGCAAATGATGTGGAGAAAGTGAGACAAAAGTTTGGGAGCCACATGACAAAAGCAATTTGTAGTTAGTTGAGCATTTCCTTTGATTTCATCTATGTGCTCGCAAAGACTCGTTGCGAAGATGTTGTGACACAAGGAGTTGACACGAGAAACTAAAATTGTTGACAATCAGGTGTTTTTGGGTGTTTTTTTAAAATTTGTATCCTCCCTTGAGATAACACCGTCAAAATAGGGAAAGTCAAGAAAAAAGCGGGATCAATGCATATTACCACAGAGGGTAAATTGTTTTTTCATTTTCTATAGCATGTAGTGGGTAGAATGTGCATGGAAAGTTTGTCTCAAAAATCAAAGGGATTAACTTGCTACTTAAATGTTTACATTGAAAACTTTCCGATATTCCTGTGCGCGATCAAATTAATATAGTCAATGTTGTCTTTACTATTTATAAGAGGATCAAAACAGATTGGGACATAAGTTTTAGGAGCCTGCAGTTTAATATGATGTTGTGGTTGGTCCGTTATTTAATTAGTTATTAATTTGGCCCAACTTTTGTGTACACGAGAATGACAGGAGAAGGTTGGTACAAAAAGGGAAAGTTTCCCGTCACAGCTAATTTTAGCTTACATCACGTGGAAATGAAGCCAATGTTTTTGAATCTTGTCAAGTTTTGATTAGATTAAATGGAATCTGTTGTTTGGAATCAAAATGTTCATTATTTTCCTTTTTAGTCATTTAGTTAGTAGTTACTATAAGCTCTTAATTCGTTGAAAACATGGGCACAAAATGATGAAAAAATTTTAACGATTGAGTAAAAACTTGAACGAAAAATAAAATTTCTCTTTGATCATTAACGTGTACTTATCAGTAGTAGTAGTAGAGCGGCAATAAACTTCCCCTTGTTTCTAACTAACTAACCAACTAACTAACCAACTAACTAAAAATTATCTCTTTGTGCTTTGTATGTAAGTTGAAAAAAATGTACTCAGAAATTAAGCAGTAAAACAATCACATGGTTTTATACATTCATTAAGCACTGCAATAAACTATACAGCTTTAAAACATGAAGGTCTACAGAGCCCATCGGGTCAAAAACTTTTATGGTTTCTATAACCGATCTCTGGGAAAAGAATAAAGCATTTTTGCCGTCTACTTTTATAGTTACCTGCGTGTGTGTGCACTCTATATACTTGCAAATTGACACATACATTATTTGCAGACCTTGTCTACACAATTTTCAGCTCGCTTCAATCCATTCATTTTATTACACATTTTATGGAGCCTTACCTTTATGAGATACTAATAGTTCCAATCTTCTTCTCCATTACTATTTTCACTCCATAGTATTTCCCCAACCAGTATTATCAAATTTATAGACTAGTGCTAAACGAACTAACTAACTAACTGTACGCAGTAAACGGAGCGCCATGTGATGAGTCTTTTTTGTTGCCACATCATTAAAAGATGAAGAGTGCTTTTCACAAGGTCATAAATACTTGCGCCCAAATTAGTATATGAATGCACCAGAAGTGGCATTCATCTTGTAAACTTGCAAAAGGATTCCTCCTCAATCTCATCTTTCTCTCTTCAATGCCCAATGCTCACACTTTAATTCATTTCTCACAACTTTTTAATCGCTACTTGACTCACATATGGTGACTGCTCCCCAATGTCGTTCACATTGGCTCCAAAAAACTAACTAGCTGGATCCACGAGGAGAGTAGCTAGCACCACCAGGGGAATTATTTTATCATTAATACTTTGTCCTATGTAGGGTCCCATGAAAGAAACCTGAGTTCATGCTGGGGAAAGCATATTACCCTAGCCTTATAGTGAATCTATATATCACATAGTATGGTTTCCCGATTTTCTCTCATTTGTGACACAGCCAGCAGCTTATACAATGGTATAGTTAACCTAACTTAACCAACAAACTATAGTATACAGTAAACGTATAGTAGCTACATCCAGGCGCGACAATGGCAGAACATTTAGTTAGTTAGTTAGTTAGTTTAGAGGAACAGGAAGTGAGCAGTGTTTGGAATTAGTGTGATGCCACTTTTAGGCCCTTGTGTTCTTACAGGATGTGCTTGAGCTCTGCTCGCTTGGAAAATATTGGTGTTCGTCACACAAACAAATGCACGCAATCTGTGCTTATGTGTGAGCATTCATTGGTTTGTCTCTATGCATTGCTCGCTAGCCTGGGAAGTGATATAATAGATTGTGATTGGGATACAGATTTAGTCGGCGATAAAATTAAATTCCGGCAATTTTGAGCCGTCATGTTTTTCTCTGGGGCAATTAAATACGACGGGTTTTGAAACCAATATAAAGTTTACAAAAACTGTTCTGTTGATACTTTTCAATGAAAAGATTTTAATTGTAGCACAGTTTCTGACGAACGCATGCCAATTTTATAGTGAACCCCAGCTGTTGAAAAATGGATACGTTTTCTGTGTGTAGTCATAAAATGAAACGAGTTTTGGAAACTGCTTGCTTCATGTGCATATTATTTATACTAATAACATAGAATGTTGCTAATTTGGGAAGGACCGAGTGACCAAAAGAGTGGAAAACACAACATTGTTTACTTTTAGGATGTTCTCCGTTGTTTAGTGCATGCACCAGTGGTAATGGCTATAGCCACTACTACTGTGAGTTGAGTCAGTCAACCAAGTTTGAATGGCATGGCTGGTACTATGTAGTATGTACTGGTAGCGAGTGAGTGAACGACACAAATAGATACACACAGTAAAGACTGTGGGGAAAGGAAATAGGCCGTTTTTTGGTAGCACCCGAAAGAAAGTTAAAGTACACAAGCAGTCATCATGAAGAGGGGGATTCGTAATGGGAGAAAGTGGAGATGGAATCTATATCTGGGATGATAACATACAGTCAAGTACACACTGGGACTCTTAGTTTGCCAGAGCCACACTTTTTGTATGCTGATGGTTGTATTTCCACTTGAGAAGAGAAAATACAACGAAAAAAATATATACCCGCCACTAAAAGCAATAGCTATGTATATACCGTAAGGTCTGTGGTGTGCCCTGGGCTACGATTTTGTACTGTTAATGTGTTAAGCATAATGTGTAAGTTACGAAAAAAGTGATTCTATTTCTTCAAACGAAAAAAGATAAAAATTATACATGTTTTTTTTTGGTTTCGCTGAAAGTAATATAGGATTTTATAAGATGGGTTCAAATCAGCAATAATTTATATTGGCTAAATCCAACAGCTCTTATTTAAATTCATTACGGGCGCTATTTAGCTAAAGGGAAAAGGAAGGAGTTAGTTTTTGGAAAGCGTAAAAGCAGCTTTTCTACGCAAATGGCTAGACATCGATTAGCCATTTGAATATTTCATTGGCACCTACAAAGAATGCTATCCACTGTACTGTAAGTCTCATTTTACATGACTTGACGTAAGAATTTTACGCACCATCAGGAAGGAACTTATAGGGAACTATATTAGCTTTTACGAATGCATATTTCTCGATATGGTGGACACCTAAAATATTCAATTGAACTGGTTTCTTGGGTTGCCGTAATAAGTAGAAACAATGAAAAGTTTATGTATAGTAAAAGTCTCAAAGATGGTTCATCAAATGTACTCGATGATTCCGAGCACATACATACAATACATTTCATTGGCTCTGAACAAATTGGAATCCCCATCACCATGTTCTTTGGTTTCTAACCAAGTTCTGTCTTCAGAATAAGTAAGTGCATGTTACAACAACTTAAGACATTGCCTGTTTCATAACATTTTGTGGTTATTAATGGCGACAGTTTCATATATTAGTGGTGACTTGGAGTCAGTGAAGCATCAACTTGTCAGCACTGTGATTTATGCTATTTCTATTTATTCAGTATGTGTGTAGTTTGAGAACTGTTTCCTTTTCTTCTATCATTTGCATGACATTAGCTGAGTGAACCTTGTGGATCCATCTTTCTTGAGAAATAAAAGTAGCCATTAAACATAAATATTTTTCATCTAGACTTGACAAAGTAGACTTGTAGATGCATGGCTTAAAAACTGTCTACTGACTATTGATTTATGAAAAAACTACAGAGCAAACAAGCGAAAGAGTAAAAAAAATATATTGCCAAGTAGTCTTTTACGAATGAGACAATTTTGACAAATCAATCTAATGAGCCTCTTACTGACATTATGAACTCGCCAGTCAATATGCTCAATTTGTAGTTGGTAGTTTGTGACTTACTTACTAACAAACTAAAAGAGAGTAAATAAATACACGGGTTCCAGTTAACATGTACATCAAATGAAGTTGAAGGGAAAAGTTTGAAAAGGGGGTAAAAACTGAATCTCTATCAGTAAAAGTTTAATTTGAAAAAAGTTGCCACTATAATTCAATAAGCTTTCAAACTATCTACTATATACGCCCGGAGCAGTGCCTTTCGTAACGCATTAAGATTCTGAAAGCCACTTATACTTGACTAAAAGTGCCTAATACCCGTTGATCTATCTTGTTGAAACCATCATGTTTTTTGATAGATAGTGGTTCAGTTTTGTGTGCTAAAAAGGGGCTGCTTCGACTCCCAGATATGTAGTTAATAGTTCCTTATTTAAAGTTCATGATCGATGATGTTATAGTAAGTTGTTGACAGATCTACAGAGCCGTATAGTTGGTTAGTTAGTTAGCAGAGAGTGACTCGGAGAAGTTTTAAAATTGCTTTCTCTCCAGTTAAATCCGTATGATTGAAGCGTGTGGGAAACGGCATATATAGTTAGTTGGGTGCTTTCACTTTGGACTCATTGTGCATCTGTATGCGCTCCACATAATTTGCATTCTCCATGACTCCAAGTGCTGCTGAATATGGAATGAGATGAGTGACTATGAAAACAGGATAAGCTCACTGAAGGGAAAAAGAACTCGTTTCTTGGGTACAGAGAAAAAACGAATAGGCAGAGGACAGGGACAGATTTGGAGAGAAAGTTGAAAGAAGAAAAAAAACAAGTTTTCACTGTGAACCATTGTGACACTTTGATTTCACAACTTCATCTTCCCCTTTAGTTAGTAGCAATGTTGCCAGATATATCAGATGGATTGTTTCTCGTCCATGGTGTATTCTCCGTCTACCAGAGACCAACGTGTTTTCCGTAGTTTGGACTATAAAGCCCGTTCGGTTTAATATTATTCTGAAACACAAGCACGGATACATTCATATTTTAGACTCGCTATAGTCACTTACACAAGCTGTGTCATATCAGACATAAGGTCAACTAAAATCTACATGTTAAGGCAAATATTCGTTGCTGTCGTTTAACAACCATGAGCATTTTCATATAAATAGCGGGGAATTTAATTTAAAGTTTAAATCAGTACTGCTCAGCAGATTCTTTTCCCTTTATTATTGCTTTACTTACTTACTCAGAACATTCCATACTTTTTTGGGCTCTCTCCCACTTTTGTCTATTTCTTTTACTCACGCACTACTGCTACACAATTTTCTCACTGCTTTGCCCACACTATCAACCCAAAATATTCATAGCCTCAATTTCATCTTCGACCCTTCAATCTCCACATTTTCACAAAAAGAGGGAAAAAAACGAGCCAGATTGTTCTGAATGAATGAGTGAAATGCCATTTGTTCACTCACTCACATATGCTCGTTTCCTCATCATGTCATTTGATTGGAGCAGTTTTTGTCATTCCGGGACAATACTTTACTACCAACAGTCCTGTATAAATATCTCCCCCTTTTAACTTGCCTTCATTAGCTTTCATCTGGTGACGCGTGTGAAAGACTTGAAAATTTTGCACGCATATTGCTTTAACGTGTATATACTAACGTCAGTTTATGTAATCACAGTATGTTGCGTTAAAGCTCCGTACAGTTAGTTGTAATGCTACCAACTTGTGTAAGCTGTCCGGCTAAGCTGATTATATCTGGGTTGGTCAGAAGATTTTTTATTTACAATTGCACTAATTTTTTTAGTCAGTTTGTATTTCTATTTCTATGTTTAGTTTTAGTTGGATTGATGAGAAGTTGACCAAATTACTCAACAGGCCTGTAACACACATAGTCCTTGTGCCATTTTCATAAAAATATGATTCCGTATATGCATAAACGTTGCTGCTTGGCACTGCCACTTACACTCCAAAAGCATTATAACAGAAAAGTCTGTACACTTGAGTCTAGTTGTAACTTAATAGATGGGGGACGCCATATACCTTAGTTACTTAATTCCGCTTTTATGTGACGACTGTTTTTATTAGCCATAGTAATACGGCTGGTGTCTCCTTTTTCTGGCAATACATAGTAGTAGTTAGTTAGTTATTTGCTGTAATACTGTCTAAAATCCTAAAATGTAGCAACTTAAACACATATAAAGCAACGTACATACTTAGAATAGTATTGGAAGCATGAATTTTTGTACTCAAACTGTAACTCGCTTATTTTGTTTAAATACAACTGTACTATAGACGAGGAGATATTCCATAGTGGACAATTCTTATGCTAATTTCATTACCCTGTTAGTGCCCATGAAAAAGGAAAAATGAATGGCCATTATATTTCACGGGGGTTTTTTGGCCATCATCATGCTCAATAGAAATGATATGCAGACACAGACAAGTGCACTTGAGAGCATGAATAGAAATCTTACTTGAGTAGCAACAATCACAAACCATTTCAATAACATTCATCCTTCAAAGCAAGATAGAATAAATAATCGGTTACAGTAGTAGTTTCTTAGAACTAGAAAAGTATGGGAACAATATGGTCCATTGCTCTCTCCGTGGGAAAAATCTTTTGCTAACAACGTACTTTCCTTTCGTGCACATCTGTGGCTCGGTATCATAGCAGTAGCATTATTATTATTACCAGTGAATTTAAATCAGTTCATGAATGCTAGAGACAACTATATGGTGACTATCACCATATGGGGACTCATCATATTATTATTATCCTCTGTGGACAAAGTAGATCATATAACCTATCGTCAACTCTAAAAAATTGCGATGAAAAACTTTATGCATTCAATATAACACATTTAGTTATTAGGAAATTTCTAGTTTTTGCAACATTGTGTGCTATGCATTTACCAGTTGTAATTATTTTGCATATAATTTTGACTATTCTTTGAATTGAAGGATTTATCAAGCTATCGTATCGTGGTATTTCAATTCCATAGTTGACACTATAAAATGAAAATTAATTGAATGCTAAGTATTTAGGTGCAGTCAACCTAAAAATATGATAATGCTATAAACACTTTGACGTTCTCACTAACTAAGAAAAGCCACAAAACTTCACATAACATAATTAGGATTATTTCCTCTGAATAAATACATACTGAGAGGACAAAAACCACCATTTTTTAGACCAACGTGACACACAAAGTTGTTTAAACCTGTAGAAAAATGGTAAAACTATATAATCTGGGTAGCTTAAACTTTTAGTGGTAGAAACACTTTTTCACTTCACCTATGTCAAGAAAAAGGAAGCCCAAAAAAAGTGAAAGAGAGTTTACATAAGTTGCTTACTTAGTTAGCTGAGCAAAAAGACGTTCACAAAAGTCTTCTGTACGTACCACACTGGCTGACTGAATGAGCGAGTAGGCATTTCATCCCTTGCCTGAAAGTAGACTATAAAAGTTTCAACAAATATGATAAAGAATTCAGATAAAACTTGCGGCCAGATGAGTTTCCAAGGGACATACAATTTCATCCACTCACTCATCTCATACCTGTACAGACTTTTACCTTGAGTTTATTCAGCTGAGAAATAACAGGGACGTGCATATTCCTCAGAGTAGCTAAAGTTATGTACTACGTAATTCCAGTACAAAAGGAAAGGGAATACTCATTTGGCTTATTTGGATAATTTCTACCCCAACATTTTCTACCATTTCAGTCTACCTTCACTTTCTTGTGGTTCATCTATTCTCTAACTAACTCTAACCACAAAAAAATGTGGAATCTTGTAATATTGTACTATACTAGCGACTGACGGAGATTTGAAATCCGGAAGAATTGGTTCCTAAACCCAAAGAATTTGTGGAGAAAACTGTTTGAAAATGCTCTCTATTTGGCACACAAAGAACGTAAAACACTGTGGTCCCTGCAGCATCCCTCTCATCTCAAACTCTGGTTGAACATTTGCTTTTTCTTATTAATTTTGCAAGTGCCTCTGTAGACCACGTTAAGAATTAATGCCTTGCATGTTAACTCGGAATATAAATTAGATCATGAATTCTCTCGCAGGCCAGACATTATACACTCCAGTTTATACTCTCTTACACAGCTAGTGAGTCCACACTTCCTTACATTATACAGTATATAGTTTCTTTATAGAACCAACACGAACAAACCTACTACAAACTGCACTACTATGTTGCTCCATTGAAAATAGGAGCACTGACTATATGGATATACTGGTCCAGCCATCAACCACCATATGTCTCCATATTAGAGAATGACTGGGAAAACTCATTTCACAGTACACGCTCACTTTTGTTAGTTAGTTGCAATGCATGATTCTATGGAGTTTAGTGAACAGGCTCCCAAGTGACTACCTAAGGTGCTAATTAAACAAGAAATCCTTGTGTGGAACTTTGTGCAACAGTCACTCATTCCCCATAATTGTTCATCTGCCAAAACGTGGTTTCCCCTTTATACGGGGAATTGCAAAGATCAGATTACAAATGGTTAAGGTTGTTATGAACAAAATTTTGCACACAGTTTACTAACTAACTAGCTAATCAAGTAGCACACTATTTGGAACCAATTTCCAACTCAATTGGCTCATTATCATGCTAAAAGTAATACTTTCTTTTCCTCGCTACATAATATATTACTCATCTTCAATAGGACATGCTCTCTACGATCTTATTTACACTTGTTCAACATGAGTGTATTAGTTTAATAAGCTAATACGTGAACAGCTGTGTGTAAATCAAGTACTGAGGGACGTACATACACAATAACCTAATACTTTTGTTGTGATAATCACAAAGAAGAGCTCGGAGCATGTAAATACAGGAGGAGGAATAGTAATAGTAACTATAGCAGTGCTACTGCTGTCATGTAATGCTTGCGTAAAGGATTAAGTTTCTAGGTGAGATCTCATCCCTGGAGACAAAGGTGCTCATGATGAAATTAATCTCTCTCTTGAGCTCCTTTCATTTATGAAGTAGACAAACTCCCCATTCCCTTTAATGGGCTTGTTAGTTAGCCAAACTGTAGTGGTCTGTCCGTTTGATTAGAAAAGTCTCTTTGTATTACACACTGGTTAACAAACTGAGGGAGCAGGTCAATGGTATTTCCGTCACGTGTATTAGGTTACCAGCCTTGAATATTTAGTTGTATGAGAGTGAAATGAAATCACTTTGGTTTTTCTCTAATGTTAAGAATTGTAAGGCTCAACTTTGGTTTTAACATAATCATGCAATAATAAATAAGTTATTGATAAAAACAGGTGTATAGAAGAAAATATTGTTGATATGCCAGTTCAAAAGATTGTATTTCAGTAAACACTTACTAGTCAATGCAATTTAATTGAAAGTAAAATGTTTTCTCTTCATTAGGTGAAAGTGGAGTGACAACCCCTGTGATAAAGTTGCCAGAGAATTTAGAAGGCTTGATCCGTGCTGATCATTTCCCACGTCAAAGGCACCGTTGGAACACAAATGAGGTTTGTCTCTAATTTTACTAACTATATGCCCTATTCTTTGCTTGCACACATTAGTTAGTTTAGTTTGCTAGACAAAGCAGTGGTTGCAGCTAGCAACTGGGCTACCTTGCATAATCTATGGAAAACTTCAATCCATCAGAGCTTTGAGGGAGATATCATTTCCAAATGGATTTAAACAGAGAGAGAGAGAGAGTTACAAAGTTACTTAAAACAACAAATGATTTATTTATTTGAGTTGCCCTGATTTTCCTTGAGCAAACATAACGGACTAACAATGGGTATCAGCTTTTCTCTATCTTCACATGAAGCCAGTACAAGAATCTATAATGGAAAAGGACAACCACAGAGTACACACTTGAACAATACTACTGACTGGCTCAAAAAATAAAGTATGCAAATGTGGTGAATAACCAATGATTTACATTACATTCGGGAGTGATTTAAGGGGAGAGCAACATCATTTAATGAAACTGGCAGAGAAACTCTCAAAACTTGTGTGTTGATATACGTAATACAGTTTAATTTCGTTGATTAATGGTTCAGCGTCTGTGTGTACCAACCGTTTTGGGAATACTGTTTGACTCGACTACCGTGGTGCTCATACGTATTCATGAATTTTGCTAAAGATCCGTTTCACGGCACTGTACACCACACAAACTGGCTATGGCTTCACTCCCCATTTATTATGCATTAGTGGGGCTGAATATAGATTGCAAACAATTGAGGACCAACGGTACAAAGTCATCAACTTTCACACAAATTCCAGTTAACCATGTTCCACAGAAACAACAATGATTTACTATGAGGCAAACCAGACTAGTGTATTATTTTCAGAGCTCAGTAACTATAACTAACTAACTAACCAACTATTATGACTAAATTGCTACATCCTTCTCATACTAATTGCATTGGTTTACTCTCACAGTCAGGGAAAGCAAACCCACTTTATTTATGCATACTTAGTTAGTTTCCAATCGTTATTTATACATATGGGGAATCCAAATCCGGCTTGCATACTATGCAATAATACAGCATATAACTCACTAAATAATTTCATCACATGATTTTCGTTAGAATTCACTGGATTTGGAGCAGGAACTGACTTATTTCTGGTGTGTCACAGGATGTACTACTTAGTTAGCAAAACGTCATGATTAAAGGATGACAAATTGGGAATAAAGCTTCACTAGAAATGCCATAAGATAAGGGTCATTTGGGGATCCCTTAGAAACCCTTATTCCCAAATGTAATCAACTAATGATAATAATGTACACAGACAAATAAAGTTGACATACTGGCTCACCAATCCCTGCTCATTTACTTTTTGCCAGAGCCGACCCTAGATTACTGATTATGCTTTGATCACATGCACACTTGCAAATTATAATGCATCTGGGCGTGGTGTGTCTCAATACAAATTCCAATTACATGTCTCATCAACCATTTAATTATTTTGGATTCAGGGGAAGTTCCCATGAAACCCTTTAATTTGCAAGCCGAATTACTTGCAATATACTTTGGATTCACTAACTACACAAAGTGGAGTAAATAAGGATGATATTTGCTCTTACACTTTTCTGTCTGTAACCTGTGAAAGGCGCAAGAAATGACTTACCTACCACACATTCAAATTTACTGCCTCTGACTGACTTACTAGAGTTAACTGACTACACGAGTAGATTAGAAATGGTGTGAGAAACGTAGATATAGTACTAGTGAATAGTAGTTTTTGGACTACGAACTATTTCATAAATTCTTTACGACCCCATATGTTTAGAAAAGAGAAGAAGGAATTCCGGCGTCAAGAAGAGAAGTCGTCAAAATATGGGGTTTGCATGAACCCGACTTGAACTATAAAATTAGATGCATACTCAAGTGGATACTTGGACGCTATTTTTTGGTACCCGTGTATCGGGGAATTCTAAACTAGCTCTTTCCGTAAGAGAAACCATTAATTTTGACTTGTTCTCATTAGATGAAAGAGCAGCAGAGTGTTTACTGATAATCAGAGTGTTTTTTTTCCTTTTCCTTCCTACTTATTTACTTAGCAGTTGGTTAGTTAGTTAGTGTGGCGGTAAGTTTAGTTATAGTAAACTATACAAGAAGACATGCCAGTTGATGGCAATTTAATTTAGGAAATGTACTCTCATTTGGACCAAGTTTTAATGCATAGGATTCAGGTCTTGGGTTGAATACACAAAATTTGTTTTCTTACGCTTCCAATCCGTACATTCAATGAGTATGAGAGAG
>Ga0210040_10002705_pt1 | contig 24718 bp, 18 predicted proteins | sample CryGeyCG12114_NA_FD_185462 | JGI IMG/M metagenome (GOLD analysis project Ga0210040, IMG submission 185462) | Groundwater microbial communities from aquifer - Crystal Geyser CG19_WC_8/21/14_NA (SPAdes) (version 2) | ecosystem: Environmental > Aquatic > Deep subsurface > Groundwater | place: USA... | reverse complement strand
TGAAATAAATGCTTCTCCTCATCATCCTAATAACTGTTTTTTACAAACGTGCCCAGATTGAGACAAAAATTGCGGGCACCAGTCAATCTATGCATAATTTTGTGTACACTGCATACCCGTAAACATCAATAAGATTAGCATAAAGTAATGGACAGCTTGGCTTCTAAACATTTACAGCAATTCACACAAAATTATGATCACGCGAATTCTCATTAAGGGCGCAATCTAATGATTCTACAGTTAAGTTATAAAAATATTTATGTAGTTTGCAACATAGGAATTGCACAGCTCACTCATTTATGGCTTTCATCAACGCTTCATAATGGGGGGTGGTGTACCAATAGACAAATATTTTTGTTGCACGCCTTCAACCTTGCGTGCTCAAGTGATCTACCTATTCTTGTGTTAATTGCCAATCCATGCAAATTCAGTTAATCTCAAGTTTTCCACCAAATTGTTTTGTAAAATATTAACTTGCCATTAAAAAAATGGTGTGCAAAGCAATTACTACGTCAGATGAATGCATTATTTTTCCCCACATTTTCTCTTTTCAAAATATAGTAGTACAAGCAAAAAAATGGGGAATAATAATTATCTTGTACACTTTATTCAAATAGAAAATCCTGCCACAGTAAATAATGTATGAGCTGAGAGAGGGAGAGATAGTCATAATGCAATAAAAATGACAAGACTCATCCCTAGAGACAAACACTGTGACAACAATGATATATAAAGTGTCATATTTGGCAAAGAGTTTGCACATTTCAATGTGACATAATGTACTTTTAATGAATACTTTAGAAACATTTCTCACCTCCAAAGGAGCGGCCACTCATCTTCAATATTAATCTGTTAACCAGTTATTATGTTTCCCTTCTCTGCATATATATATATACACATTCTCAGAAGATTAAACCCGTTTGGTACCCTGGTCTGGGTGTACATAACCACCCTACTCACTCACTACTAATGCCCCATGAAAAAATAAATTCCATCCTCACACACATGCATGCAACAATCTTGCCATTTTCATATCAAAAGCCCATTTCAAATCAAAATTATTTCTCAATCAGTACAGTTAGCTAATTACATTACGCAAAAAGGGGTTCACAATACTTTAGCTGGTAACTAACTGACGGACCAACTGAGTTAATCAAAAAGTTCTTAATTCCTTCAATCTCAACTCTCTACTAACTAACTAAACTACCACATCTAGCGATTCTTTCCACACACTAACCAACTAACTAGCTAATAGGAATACGTTATATCCGCACACACACACAGAGATAAAGATTCTGAAAGCCATATCTGTTTTGTGCATACGAGTGTCACTTGAAAGACAAGCTACTTGTATTTATGCAAAAACAAGAATGATGATCATATATCTCTCTCCCTGTGTGTGCACCATTACTCGTTACGGTAGTTTTGAGATAACTCATTTCTAGCATTGCATTCCTCCGTGATGTAGTACAGTGAGTGGATGCCGATGCTCCTGCAAATGCAAACCAAGCACGGTTCAATTGGTGCGCTCAACAGAAGACAAAGTTCCATCCGAATGCTTCCTCCTCACTCACCAGAAAGTGCCATGTTCATGAAAATTGTGTACGGCATATTGATGGGACTCACCTCCCTGATGCCATTTCATCTCCCAATTACAGTCTCTCACTCCTTATTAGCTTCACAAATAACTATTCTTTCTCGATTACAGTTGCAGATTCGCACAAGTGGACCCAAATCCTTCCAAAAGACTGGTTCTCCTGTCTAATGATGATGAACACAATTGTTGTACTAATAACAGGAAACCGGAATGAGCATTTTTTCGCACATTCAGTCTTCTCATCTCTGTGAGGGAGCAAAAGAACAAGTTCGCAGTATTGTTAGTAATATGGAAACCACGAAAACTCATGTTGTTCACTAAAATGATGATGATGATCATCATCATCATACTGTGTAGTAGTAGTAGTATAGTAGTAGTAATAATCATAATAATAATGATAGATCATGAAAGCAAAAGAGTGAATAAAAAGAATATATAGTGCATAATAATGTATGCATAGTTAGTTAGTTAGTTAGTTGCACAGTATACGGACTCACTACCACTATGATACATACTCACAGAGCACATGCGTTCTTTAATGGATGCGGAAAACAGTGAAAACCTGTCTGTTCAGACAACTTTATCTGCAGCCACCATCTCACACTGATTCGTGACAGATCGTTTGAAATGAGTTGAGGGAGCAACAGCAGTGTCAGTGAGGTATACACAAAACTACTAACTAAATAAATGGTACGCAAAAATGGGGAAAAAATAGGCATACTAGGGAACCCATGAAATGGTAATAATAATAAAGAGTATATAGGGATCCCCATCATCAACGCATTCTTTAATCTACAGGAGGATCAGTATTTTTTTTCGTGCACGAACTAAAAACTGCCTACTCACAATTTCATAACATTGTGAATTCCGTTGTTTCTTAGTTAGTTAGTTGACAAGACCATTTCCTTTCCAGCTATATGTATACATGATATTTGTGCAATCTTTTGCGGGATTTTTTTGTGTACAAGATGCACGGTTTGTTGCAAGGATTGTCCTCTGCTTTAGTTAATAGCATGGGAGTATAAGTTTGGGTTTAAGAATTCATGGATTTGCGGGCAGATATGGGATTCTGTTGTTTTCTTACATAGTCAATGACATGCAGTGATAGTTGCCTGCAATCAGGGAATGTGTTGCAGTTTATGGTAATTAGATAGTTTGCAGAGTTCAATTCCATATAAGTACATGAGATTTGGTGAGAATTTCGTGAATTAATTGTTTATTTCGTGAGTAAACAAAGTGTGCAGTATTTTTTTTATTGTGCAATAATAGTATGATGATGATATAGGGGAAGAAAAAAGAGTCAGTACAAATATTTTGATGCAAACAGTAAAGTTAATATTTGACTCTTTAAAATGGGATATTATTTTTTGCTTGCATTTGTATGGTAGTAATTTTTTTCAAAATGCATGTCGTGCAATTTTGATGGTTTTGTTTACTTCATGCGTGCAAAATAGGATTGTGCAACCAAAGGGGGTTGCAACCCTTTTGAAGCATCCTACACATTACTTACTTACTTACTTACACTTACCTCTATTATTATTTCTCCTGTGCTCTTTATTCTACTTGTACCGACAGATACTTTACCATGTTGTTATTATTTCCACTGATTTCTCATTCCAAACCTTTTGGTCGAATCTGATGAACACTTTGAGACTAGGAGAACGCACGACTACTGTGCAACACCACAGTCAAGAATTACACATTGTAGTTTTGTCGGCTCATAATAAATACATGAAATTCCCCAACCACTATAGTATACTTTGTAGTGCTATGGTTGTGAATAATAGTTTCTTGAGACCAGGAGCCTTATCATTATTATTACTCTAAGCACATTATTATGTATCTATTGCGTAAGGTAGATGGATCTACATACTACAACATGAGCATTACAAAACATCGGTGGTGACTCGGAGAGAAAGAGAGAGAGAGAGAAAAAAAACACAGAAAGAATTCCTTCGTGCAATCCGTGAACTCTGAATGCATTTTTTCACACATAAACTCTTATTGCCGTGATGTACTTTATACTATAACTATAACTAACAAACTTTTCGTATAGCATAGAAAAAAGCGGTCGTTTCCTCTACTCATTTCTTGATTTCAATTAGCTAGAGCTGCACAAATGAATGCAAATTACATTCATAGGAGCCCACAGCTAATAATATAAGCTATGCACTCATGTGAACCATGCATAACATGCATGCATGGATTCCTTTTTTCATTGTCGACTCTCACTGTTGTTCCTATTATTGTCATCTTGTGGAGAATTTCACATCAAACTTTTTGTTCAACAAATGTCATACCCAAGTTGCACTGCTTTTGTTGATTACTAACTAACTAACTAACTAACTTACAAACATAGGAACGAAGTAATAATAAGTAAGCAAGTTAAGTTACTTAATTATTCACCTTATAAAGACAACTTGATAGTCAGTGGTCTGGTTTCATTTGATAATAATAATTGTTAGGCGTTCTTTTGGAGTCTGACACTGTCTAGATGAGCAATGGGTGAATCCATGTGTTTTTGGACCGCTGTGAGATGGATGGTCACAAGAGCTCCTTTTTGTTCTTCCCTTGGTTCCATTGCATTGTTCCAAGTCATCTTCGTCATCTCACGAGTCGTGCTTATTATATCATTATCATCTTGTGCACCAGTCCCTTTGTTGTTCAAGAATGTGCTATGTGTGAACTGGCCTAACTCGTGTTCTCCACTTCCTCAACCAAGATAGTCTAAAGCATGAGCTTTCTTGGTTTCTAAATTTATTGCTCTTTTGAATGTGCCTTTCTACAAACAATGCTACCGACTCAAGAAAAATCACTGCTCAGGACAGGCATTATGTATGAATTATTTTAGTAATATCCTCACATGCATAAAACATGGTTGTTGTACCACAGGAGATCTATTCCACACAATGGAGACTATACACACAGTGCATGTGATGTGAGTCAGTACATGATTCAACTCACGGGAGACTACCAGAGCGTTTTTAAATACAGTCAACATTTTTTTACTTCTCTTCTATGTACCTTCCTTCCTAAAGTCTGTCGACTTTTCAAGAGCAAAAGGAAAAGGTTGCGAGAAGGGAATTAAAGAGTCTGAGCATTGTTGCTCAGGAATTTTTCTCCATGAGCGTAGCAAAATTAATCATATTCATGAGAGCGGAGAGAGAGATGCTTACAATAACATGGGACAAGCCTGCACATGTTTTTACTGTACAAACATGAGTTCCCATTGCACTATACTAGTTGGCTTGACATTCTTTTGTTGGCTTCTTTTTCACCGTATAATACCTACAAGTCCTTCCCTTCACACCGTGTCTATTTGGACTCCAGTCTACCAGTACTAATGAACTAGTCTACAAAAAATAGCATGTCATGGAATATTAAAGTGTGAAAAAGTGGAACCATTGTTCCGCTGGGGAAGGAACAGCCGTGACCTACACCTTTTTCACCACTTTAAATCTAATAGCAGTATTATCCCACAGAATTATTATTGTTATTATTAGTACACCACTATTCTAATTCTAACTAACTGTTACACATGTTATACAGCATGCGGTTTTCCCTGTGGTATAATAAATAATATACATGTGAGGATGATCTTAAAACTTTTTTCTTCCACTTCATACTATTATGTCGGATGATGAAACAAATGAGAGCGTCATTTAGCCAACATAATCTACTCACCTAAGGCAGTTTTATAAGCATCCCGAATACCATGTGTAATGTTGACTGACTGTCATTGGATTCGCAGAATCTATCCCACTAACTAACTAACCGCACTAATTATACCTACCTGGCAAAACTGATCTGAGCTGATGACTGACATGTAGTTTGCAGTGATTGAAAACAGGTAGTTTCCGACCATGAGCTCCATGGTACATTAATTCCAAATGAATTCGAATAACCAAAGGGAGATGATGAGAACCGGAATGAATCATAGCTCAAGATTGGTCCTCAGTCAAGCAAGTCTATGTGTGTAATGTAACTGATCCATGATGATCCGCATGGATTCGCCTACTAACATGATCTCACTAATTTTTGCAGGGGGGACTATCATTATCACACCAGGGCTTACTTTTAGTTTGTTCGTTTGTTAGAGGAAATGAACATGGCTTTATTATGACTATTAGAATTCCACAGGCTTACGAAAAGAGTGAGTCATTATCAGTGAGTCGTAGCATTCCCTCAGTTAGTTAGTTGCACCCATATCCGTAGATTAAAGGACAAGACTTGACGAAATGAAAGCAACATGTAATTCCATTTTACTTACTAACCAACCCTACCCAGTCATTTTGGATTTCTATAGGGATACAAAAATCCTGATGGTATGTGTCATTATTCCAGAAACCATATGGTTCTGCTGGGTACAGGCAGTTATTTTTCACCCAATGGTGTGTAGTGTACCATTGGTTGAACTGGAATTGCTTCATAATATGCACCACAATGGGAATGATAAAGTAATAGGAATGACCGCGGGATGTAATAAAATGAGAGCCTACCCTGACTGAACTGCCTTTCTTGATGATCCTCATTATTATGACATCATAGCTTCACTCACATTACTACCAAGGTACGACACAATATGCAACCTTTGATTGCTGTAGTATACACGGCCTACGATCAGTTTATTATTGTGGAACGGGAGTTTATGACTATAAATGACAATACCCCGTGCCATATGATAAATAGGTGTAGTTAGTTAGTTAGTTAGTTAGTTTTCCTACAGTAATTGTGTATGTACACAAGCCCTAAATCCTATATATGCTGTGTTTATGATGGTCTTATTAGTTTCTTCTTCTTGTTGGGTTCATGATGATGGAAACGACGAAACAGATTCTTGACTCCCCTTGTAACAAACACTATTATGCTCCTCTTGCGTGTGTGCAATTTGTTTTTTTTTTCCTGTAATGTATTCGGTATTCCTTGCACACCCACACACAAACACAGTGGGATTGTAATCACAATGATTATTACTGCATGCTGACCACATGCAACAGCTCATGCATTGCAATGAACTAGTCAAATAGTAATAATAATAGTGAGACATAAAGGGGGCTCAAGGAGTTATAGGTTTTTCATGAGTAATTCAGTAGGAGTAGTGATGGGAAACCAAATCATTGGACTTACTGGTGCTGTACAGTAACAATAATTATTCTCTTTTGGGTTCGTCTAACGAACTAACTAACTAACTAACTAACTATATTCTCATTCCATGGTCGTCTGACAATACACTAATGAACAGGAGGATGAACAATAAAAGGGAAAAAATGATGGCTATATAGCTACTCAATTTGAGAAACCAAAGGCGCTTGGGAGTTTGTTTATGCATGAGGATGACACGTTTTATCTCTGTGCCCACCAAAGGGGTACATGGACACATAAATGTAAAAAAGTCTTCAAAATTCCTAAGATCTGTGCCACTTTCTTGTACTCGCACTCACCAGACGTATTTAGTTAGTTAGTTAGTATGTACGACTTGAATAATGTGAACACAGATAGTAAATAGTTTCGGCGAGTTGCAGTTAAAAAAGGGAGAAATGAATGAGATTAGTTGAAAGGGATGATACCGCCTCATTTTCACTCTTTGGGACCATATGTGTGTTACCGACTGGATAGGGTTCATTTCTTGTAAAAATTAAATGTCTCAACGGATGCTTGTTTTCTACACACATTATGTAGTAGCGACAATATTTCATTTTTTAGGAGAACTAGCTAAATCATTCTAAATGTCATATTACAAGCGGAATGAATGTATATAGCATTATGTACATAAATACAGAATACCCCAGTCTTTTTATGAAAATCTTAACACAAGGATTTATACAGTTACGGCATTGATTATGTAGTTTTCAAAACCAAGTTATGTATTTGTTTTCTTTTCTCTCATTTTGTAAAGGCTCTCTCAGTTCTATTTGCGTTCATATACCTGGAACGGAATGCACTACTCCCGTAGCTTTGTGACATGATTAAAGTGTGAAACGTGAAAGAACTAAAGACACAAGATCGAGACGGCCGGTGAAACCTCTTTCCCACACTTTTTTGTCTTTTTTAAATTGCCGGTAGAATTCTTTGTGTGAGTCCTTTTTCTTGTTCGTAGGTAAGTTCTTATATAGACAAGAAAGACCGAAAGGAAGATGTATGATAGAGAGAAAAGCATTATTATTATAATGGGAGCGTCTTTATTAGAGGGGGTAAGTGAATGAAATGGGATTTTCAGATAATGAGGATAAGGACCGCATAGTAAGAATGTGCAGACCAGGCTAACTCTCTTTTGTTTTATATATACTCTTTCTCATGATGATGATGATATAAGCAACTAAAAGGCTAGACCGTCCACTGCTAATTTGAACAAAAAAAAACTATCCATGTGCTCACTCCCGAAACAACATGCATTTTTATAATACAGACAAGAAATGAACATTTAAAATTGACTAGTTGTGTAGTTTGTTAGTTACTTGATCCATGTGCCCAAGAAGAAACGTTTACTATTTCTTGCATACACCCTTTATTATTATGCATGCATTGGCCCTTAATATCCGCCATGGGTTGGTTTGTTAGTTAGTTAGTTAGTTCCCAATGATGAATATTCCCCATTCTAAAGCAAAAAAAAAATCCCACATTCTTTTTAATAACATGTATCACCAGAGACGAGCAAGAACTAACTAACTAACTCCAAGCTTTTGGAAATTGCACATTGGTGTGAGCATTTGTAAATAAGATTCCATAAAAGATGAAAGCTCATGAATAAATGGGAGTTTGCATTCCTTTTTTTCTTCCCAACTCGTATATCCATTCGTGTCTAACGAAATCATGCTCTTCCCTTGATCAAACTTGTACTGCTGAAGGAAATGCGAGTTTAGTGGTTCATTACGTGCACATAAGTAGATACATGAGCATATTATTATCATCATGATCATGTTTGGATACATGTAACGTCAACAACAAGTGTACCAAACGGACACATAATAATATGAGCCCTGCGTCCATTGTTTTTTTTTCTCCCTGCCTTTTAGTTCATTTCGTGTTTTCCCGTTCTCGCGTTTAGTTCTGCTTACACAGACAATGAGAATGCAATTGCTCCTGGTGCTACTATTTACCAGACTGTATGTAGTTATACTAGTACTTGATTTAACTATATAACAAGTTAGTTAGTTAGTTGGTTTTACAACTAGCTTGACTGACTGATACAAACAAACTTTGGTAATAGTTGTGCATAGGGGTTATGCCAAAAGGACACATGTCGATGATAAAGTCATCATTCAACAAGGATGACGTGCTCAGAATGAGCAAACGGCCAAAATCACGTTCAATTCATCGTTCATAATGAGATGAGACTTCAAAGATTTATAGTAATGAGAATATGGAATCACTTGTTTCCAACTCATATCAACTTATATCTTATCTTCTCCTTGCTAATTTCATTTTTAGATCTCATTACAAGCACACACACATGGCATCAACCACATTGGGTAGTCAGTCCAACAAACTAGCTAATACGGCTAGTTTTAAGAGTTTAGTTTTAGTTAGTATGAGTTGTTCATTTATTACAAAGCACTTGTCATCCGTCCGTGCGCGTGAATCCAAGACCAGTCTCAAAGACACACACACTAAGTGAGTCCAAAGCATGTGGAATACTTATTTTTCTGGAATGTCGCCAATCTTACACTCTGTTAAGTACTTGAGTAAACTATAGGAGGGCGAAGAAAGAGAAAAAAAGGACTCTAGTAGTTCTGAGCGTGTCATTCCATCACTCATTCTCACAGTAGACCGCGTCACTTGCTTTTTGTACCAGATCGCGTGTAATTCTTATGTCGTCTACTTAATCGCCACGAAAGGATGATGGGAATAAGTTGGCCATAAGATAAAATTGAGATATTTGTTTGCTAGTTACATATTTAGTTAGCAGTATTATTCCCATTGTGTTCTGTGCATGTGGACACAAACAAATGGGAAAGTTGATTTGCTACATTTGCACTGTATGAAATAAGTGTGTGATGACATAATTAGAGTTTGCAATATGAAGAGGTAAAAGTGTATAGTTAGTATTTTTCAATTTGATACACTTTTACTGTCAAGTGAACGTAATAAATGGGGACAATAAATGTCATCCATTTGGCCATAAAATTAAAATGCATTAGTTTCAAGCCAGAGTTAGTAATTTTTTCCTAGCTTTGAGCACATGCTAATCAGTAATGATTAGATTGCTATTAAAGACTCGTATAATGTAATTTTACACACATATATATATATACAGCTGGGCATAATAAGTGAATCCTTTCACCTCAATAAAACTTTAACGTGACTAATGTTCCTCATTTATTATGCACCACGTCTCATTTGATCCGTTTCTGTATTCCAATGGCCATTAGACCCGTAAAAAATAAATGGTGGATATTAGCAGCTAATAACCACACACAGGCAAACATCAGGATGGCTACAGAATGGATTCATGTACGGGTACAAGCATGATCATGTACTCTCATGGCTTTAGGGACTTGAGAACAAGCCAGATAGGTAAGTAAAGTAGTACTGGTACAACTTGTTCAAGAAAACATGGCTCTTGGCATCAGTTTCCGGTTGTTAATATCAGATGGCTCAAACTCTGACCCTTGAGGCAACAATGGCATTTTATGTATTGACGAACCTCATGTTCAACTATTGTGTATGTACAGACACAAGAGCATGTGTATTTCACTTACATACACTAACCAATGGAAGCGATTTTTTCAGAATCTATCTGTACAAGAATTCCTACATGACTGCTCGCTTTATAAAGTTGTATACGATTTTTGTGTCAGAAAATTCTTGGCGATTCACTTTTTGAATATTATTATTATTATTTATCATTATTATTATTATTAAGCAAGCTATAGGTGATACGTGCCTACTTTGTACGTGCAACAATCAATGGACGGCACTGTTATTATTAAAGCTAAAGCTTTCTACTCTCAAGGAAACACTTTGAGCGACAGGATAATGAGAACAACATCACAAAGTGTTAAAACCGTTTATGTTTCCATATTATGGGCTGCATGTTGTATTCACAGTTCCTGCCCACTACAACTTATTCCAATTTTTGGGCTCTCAATTGAATAGACGCACAGGCTGGCTATTACAGCACACAAAAATGTAGTATGACTGACGAGTAGACCTCAAATGGAAATTCACCTTTTGTTTATCTTCACAATTGCATGGTTGGATTGGGCCCCTCGGAATATTAAAGTTCCTCAAGGAGAATAATCACCAACTTTGCGTTTTGTTTGTACATTATAAAAACGCCTTTTGTTCCAAAAAAATTGGAGTTCATTGTGATTTCCTCCTGGTTTGGGTTACCTTTAATCGGTTCAAGTCGAGCCATAGTTCGTTTTAAATACATACGATAGTAGAATGATGAGTTTTTAGCATTTTGGTCTCAAATACCCTGTTCTGTTGTATACATTGCTAGCTTCCTGTGAGTCCAATTGTCGAAATATTTGCTAACAAACAAGCAAAAATGCTCAATGGCCAAATATAAGTGTATACATGCACAATACGAAATGAGTACACGACAAGTTTGCACATTTTAAGCACGCAGAGATTCGCTGTGATCCTCAGGTCAGAGATCCTATAGTGAGCAAGACCATCAAATATTTCATTTCAATCCAACAGTCATGATTACCAGTCAAATAGATTGATATTGGATACATTTCCTCCCAACATTCCCATTCATGTAGCCAATTATACAAAGTACTGATAGTAACTAACTATGCCCGTAAAGAGTTGGGAACAGTACAGCATTCATCATTATTGATTCTGGTAGCTCACTTCTCATACTAATAAATTAGTCTCACGGATTGGCGCAGTTGGATAATCTGCCCTTTCATAAAAAAAATGGGACAATGGAGGCATGCAGAGAAAGTCTGTCAAAGTCTAAAGTACGAGCAGTCTAAATGAAACAATCATAAGTTATGTTATTTAGTGAGTCAACTCTTTAGCGAGCCTTACGTGCACTGCAATAATAATTTAACTGGTCAGGTTCGCAAGTCTATGTGGATAGCTCCGTAGGAGTTGAAAACTAACTAGCAACAACGCCCATGTCTTCACAAATGAAAATTAAACTATCATATAGTGAATAGTGTGCAAGTGAATACTGTGAGCACCCCATAAAAAGCTATTGTTGGCCGCTTTGGAGATCTGCAATATGATAATAATGGCCTGTAGACTTTGAATAAAATGAGTTAATCAGTCAGAGTGAAACCAAGGTGGAGAGCATGAATTATGCTCATGTCATTAGTGACGTGACAATGAGTTTGTAAACCATCCATAGATGAAGCTTTTTATTACGACCACAGTGAATTTGCTCGAAATTAGATTTCTGTACAGAAGCAAACCACTTTTACACACAGCTTATGTTCATGTATAGTAGTAGTAATAGTAACTTTGATAACAATAGTTGTATTTATAATAAGAATATCTGTGTATGATAGGGGGTATGGATTACTTTCAATATAAATCAAAGTATGGACGACAATGGCGTATCCTAGGGGAAGGAGGAATCACAAAGAAACTTTTAGGTTTTAGTTAGTAGTAGTAGTTTAGTTATTATTTAGGAATAGAAATGGGATTTGTATGAAATATTAGAGGATTCAAGGCAGCTACTACCATATTTAGTTATCCCAAAAAATAAGTTAATCCTACTTGTTGATGATACCATAAGTTTTCCGTCCTAAAAAACAAAAGTCCGTGTAAAAAATTTTCAAAGCTTTTTAGTCTCGATTCATTATGAATAATCTATTAGTTAGTAGTCAATGTAGGAAAGAACAATTGGAAACAGTCTTTCTTGAACACTCCTATCGACAACAGTTATAAGAATGAGCACAATGATCAATAATATGGTTTCTTAGTCTAAAATTTTGGAATATAATCACTACCAACGAACACTTGAATAGTTGTGCTGTAACTCGAAAAAAAAGTTTTAAGGTAGACGCTGTGTTAATTATCAGAAGAGAACAATCTCAATTATTAATTCTTTTATGCTAATAAATAGTACAATGCAAAATTTTTTTTATCGACTCAAATAACATTCAATATTACCCTTTACGTACTGATAAAGTAAGCGTCACCTTGATAGGTAAATGTAAGAAATGATTGGGCTCCAAGCATTATTGACCAATACAATCGAAGTAGTAAAAATTCGATTTAGCCATTATTGTGCACGTAATTCTTTGCCAATGGAATAGGAAACAATCTTGTTCCAATCAATTTTTGTTCGCGTAACCGGCAGCACCCTTCTTAACGCTTTGAATGTCGTATCAGACATATTTTGATAATTTTCACCTACAAAAATCAATCGATAATTAAAAATTTGACTATGTAACCAGTAACCGCTAATAATCCTAGTAATTGTCGAGTATAACTATAACCACCTCTGTGAATTTCTGAGAAAAAAGAACAGGGTGAGAATATATCATTGGCTTACTTAATGCGTTGTGGTATTCACTTTCCGATTTCTTGACAAACTTTGTGAACTCAGACGCAAATTCCGATTCATTCTGCAATGTAAATAAATAATTTATAGTACGAATGCAACGAACAACGAACAGCCAGATAAAAATTATTAATTATGTTTTCACGAGAATCAAACTTACCGCCACGGGTGTATTTCCTTTGACATCCTTAGAACTGACGAGCTGAACATTACCATCTTCATAATAATGAACTTGGACTTTGATGACACCTTTAATTTCTGCTTGCTCACTAATGGCGCTTGGATCAAAACTAACAGTCCATTGAGATCGCCACCGTCCATTCCTGAAAAGAATTAAAGAACAAATTAATTAGAAACATAATTCAATGATGATGACAATTGTATATTATATCCCAGTTTTCCTCAATTAAATGAAAAACTGCTTCATTCCGAAAGACGATTTCTTAAAGTGCTCAGCTCACCAAAAATTCCTTGGTTCGAATTTATGATCCTCAATACAAGCAACAAGGGTAACAAGGTTTCCGGAAGTTTTACAAAATACTGAATAGCATGCATGAGGATAATGCTGGGTGACGTATGCTCCAAATTCCATTTCCAACGAGGCACGCCATGGCTCACCCTTTTTGTCGATTTCTGCTGGCTGTAAATAAAAATTGCAGTGGTAAGACACTTTGAAGCTCCACAAAATGAACGCTAAATAATATTCTTTAAATTGAAATGAGAACATACTTGAATATCAAGGGCTTCTTTTTTCAAGTGGTCATATCGGAACGTTTGTTTCGTTCTAGGGTCGTAGAACCGTCCACTTCCCAAGTCATTGTGTTCGGTTATTAAAACTGGTAATTCGCTACCTCCAATATGACATGGAGTCAGTTGGTCCTTATTATATTGCGCAAAAGCACTATTGAAAATAAATACAAACAATTAGAGACTGAACTGGACAAATCTTTCGCGATAACATTACACATTTATTGGTCTAAGATTTTTCATAGTAAAATCAAAGAAGCAAATTGAATTACCTAGAAGCACCTTCCTTCAATAATGAATCATTGTTCAGCAAAGTCCTTACATCTGTAAATCATTACAATGAATTTCAGATTATTAAACCACAACCACATACAAATTAATTATTTAATTTACAAATTAACAATGAAAAATAAATTAATGTAAACTTACCATTAAAGACTTCATTGAATTCACCAGGCGGTGAATGAAGTATAAAGTCCGATACAATCCGAACCTGCCGAAAATATCATTCTTTTGAATTGATCGAAATGTGATTTTTCTCTTATTAACTACAACAACCAATCCAGTAAAAATAAAGCAAAAAGTGCTGTTTGAAAACTAAAATTCAGTAAAAATTAAGATAGATTTGCTACCTTCTCTTGTTCGGAAATCGGTTCTTCTAAATCGGCCATTCTCCTTGAAGTCGAGGGGATACTAAAACCTGAATCTATTCACAAAACCCAACACCCGGTATCGGCACACCTTCTGTAAATATTAAACAAACGAAACATAAAGTAAAATTCTTGATTTATGCTATGAACTTCACTGTTAATGTCACAGTCAAAACTTCAGCCTACGTCATATTCAATAAAAATATCGATGGCAAATGAAACAGTACGTACAAATACTAAAAAGTACAAAACCAATAAAACCGAGCTCTAAAAACCAGAATCAACAATTAAATACCCAATAAAATACGGTATAAAATAGTATAAATTTTAAACAGACAAAACCAAACAATTTTTTCATAGTTACCTACATAAATTTAACACAAGCTACCAAAAAAAATGTCAATAAACCACCAAGAAAAGTTAAAAACGAATGGAAAAACTTAAACGCCGGTCCAAACACTACACAAAATACCAATTTCAACCCACCAAAAAATGAGAAACACCTTTTTTTCTAGACGAACTACGAATGCAGCAAGGACAATCACACCGTTCTCATTTAATAAATACAAAAGTTAATTACCATTTAGCAAATACAATAGAAAAAAGGGAGTGAAATTTTCAAGTTTTCCTCAGTCGGCGATTAGTTAGTGCTATACAACTATGGGCAGCATATAGTAACCATTGAACTAAATGATAGTGATAGTGGAGCATTGGCCCCAGCATACTCATAGGAATTTCTCACTCGCACGTAATAAGCCTGTACTTTCTAGCCTGGTATTAGCCCGGTACAGGGCTTATGTAATTGCGCCTAATTTTTTTGACGTGGACACGAAAGCATCAACTGATTGACTTCAAATTTTGAACACGTTGAAACAGAGCAACACACAGACATACAGAGCAGAGCAGAGAGTATGAAAGGGGATTGCAAATGGGCACAATTGGAAAATGCCTAAGTTGTTTTTATGGGAATAAACGATGTCCATGATGACTATTTCAGTGATGGCGTAATGAAGTCATATGCCGACTTTAGCTAGAAAACCTTAGTGCAATATTAATTTCATGGAAAAAACTGTAAAGATTTGCCCAGCTTATCATTCTAGCTGTAATCTTGGTGAGCACATACAAACTTCTCAGGTGGACTACGCAAAAATAATTTTTTCCGACAAATGTGTTAAAATGAGCATAAAAATCAGGTTATGCGTTGATCGCTAATACTTTTGCCCAAAATCATATACTTAAACCCAAAAACACGAGAAACTTACATGTTACTTGTACTGCTACCTGAACTAAACATGTATGAATGCACATGAAGAGTCTACTGCAACAAATACGCGCGGTTTCGAAAATTAAAAATATCCCTGGCAACAATTTTCATTAACTGAACTTTTTGCTTTGACTGATTAAACTAATTGTTTACTACATTGTTATTATAATTCAACGGACGTACATGTTGCAATAGAGTCTTCACATGTTTACCAAACTACTGGGGATCCATGTCTATAACTTTCAACAGTGATGTAAAACACAAAAAAATTTAGTTTGAGTCATGAAACGTCAAAATCGCATTTGTCGATAAATTTTATCAATAGTTTAAAAAACATGGGGAGCTTCAATGTTAATCTTAAAGGTAGTTGCACTAAAAAAAGTGTGAGTATTCAAGGTCTCCCAACTACTGGAGATCCATAACCATTCTCAACTACTCCAAAAAAATCCAAAAATGTTGAAAATTTAAAGTCAATCTGTCAATGCGTTTCAAACTTTTGCATTTTTTTAATCCCTGTATCGGGCTCAGCCAAGTTGTACCAGAGGTTTTTGGTACTCAGTTTCAGTCAATGCGAGAATGTTGAGAAATGAATAATGCGGCCTAGTTTACGCCATCTATACGGTAATTGGTACATCTTTGAGCAAATGATAGTTATCAAATCAGTATCGGTACACTGCAGTTAGAATTGAATGCAATTAACTGCATGCGAAATCAATTAACCACTGGATCCTCGTTTGGTAGTGATGGCGTAAAATCTTCAACAGCCTTTAAGAAGGCGAAGCAAAATGACGAAGGAAATCGCATCAATACATCGTTTTGCGACTGCAGTAAAAAAATTGTATGATCGAATTTTATAGTACTTGAGAAGTTTTCGGGCGGTAAGAGTCGCCAAAATTACTGCCCCAAATTTTTTGAAACTAAAATGGAGACTATTAAGTAGCTCATTAAATTATTAAAACAGAGCAATACGATGTGCATGAATCATAGCTTGAGAGAATCATGATCGGAATAATTGATGGGAATTGTCAAAGTTGTTCATAATTGCGTGCAGAGGAGCTAACAATAAATCTAAAGTTATTATTGTATATTATGTGAGATAGTGATGGTGATGGTCTATGATTTCCATAAGTGATAGACTTCCTCATAATTCCATATGGGTCCAGTCGGTAGGAAGCAGCTTAAAACGAAATGTAATCTTACGGAGAGACAGGCATGGAGACAAGCTATCCATGGGACGGGTGAAGTCTGTGTCTGTGTTCTACTGGAGTTATACACTTCACAAATTTTTAGGCTTCGCAGAATTAGTGCTTTAACAAAAACTATAAGGAAAATACAAAAGTGTACATATGCCTGGCTGTTTATATGGTTACATAAATTATTTATTACCAATACAATAAGTGATTGCATTTAGATGCTTTTTTAGGGCTTTATTTGCAGAGATGATTTATTTACAGAGAAAAATATCTAGGCTTAAACTTACCTACTCAAAAATTCTTAATTTGAAGTACCGAGAGTTCACAACCACTGTAGTATTGAAAGTACATAAAATTATACTATATTATAAAATACTTTAGCTTTGTTTCTACATGTAATCTATAAGCCATGTATAAGCTATCTCAAGTAATGTAGTAAGTGTACAGAACATTTAAAAAAAAATTATGTTTGAAGGTTTTCTAAGTTTTCAGGAATATAACATATTGCGTAAGGTGTCAGGTGACCAATGTAACCCTTTGGAGTCACCTGGATATAGAATGGAATGCACAAGATAATAGGGCTACTGTTGCTTTCTTTGGATTAATTTGATTCTGATATCAGTACTGGGGTCAATTGCTACACAGGATATTGGTAATTTATTGGGATTCTCCATTGCTACAATGTCAAAGTCCTTCACAATCGCAGCAATGAATCCTTTCGTGACTATTTCTACCAATCTGTAGCCCATGCATGCTCTTTTCCCATTGGAAAAAGGCCAAAAATGACTCGGTCTTTTAAATGCTCCCGTTGGGTCCAAAAACCGTTCCGGAGAGAATTTTTCTGGCTCGTCCCAGTACGCTTCATTTGTATTTAAGTCATAATTATTGAGAATCATCATTGTTCCTTTCTTGATTTCATAACCTAATTGACATAAAAAAATTGCATTGAACATATTGCTTTGGAAACAGTATAAAATGTACAATTAAAAGAAGAAAAAAATATCAACCTGCAATGTTTGTATCCGTAGATGCAACATGAGGCACAATTGGAGAAGAGGTTTTTCTCAAAGTTTCGTAGATAATGGCTTGAATAAAGTCAGCGTTTCCTTCCACAAAATGCTAAAAAAATGATATATAATCATGAATTTTCTATACAAATAAAATATTAAGCACATTCGCATAAGAAATATTTTCAATGAAAATCGCCACATCGGCTACACTCACCTTTTGATAGATCCTCTGCGAAAGATTTTCAGTAGCCCCAATTTCAATAAGACATCTTGCCAGCAAATTTGAAATGGCGGAATGTCCTCCAATAAAATCTTCCAGCTCATACAAAATTTGTTCCATTGTTAACAAAGTCCCTTCTTGTCCCTCGTGTAAATGTGTTAGTAGGACATCCACGAAATCTGCAGGACTTTCTGGATCCAATTTTTCCCTACAACCAATAAAAAATGCAATCACATTTTCAAATATGGTTAAAATGCGTGTAAATGCACTGTAAAATAAACTATTAATGCTTACATATGAGGCTTGATGACTCGGTCAATGACAAAAGTTCGAATTGATTTCCCCATATTAGCAACATGTTTCAAATGTGAGTAAAATACTGGAGCAAGCACTGGCAGAACATCAGTCGGATGACTTTGATTGATTTCCCAGAAAATATCATCAAACAACTTAATAACATGTTGATACTCCTTATCTGTCTGCCCATCATACGTTTGGGAGCAAAAAAAGTCGAAAAACACATTCGAGCAGGCTACTTGAAGGTTGTATTTGATGCCTTGGTATGAGGATGTCTCGTCAACCTGAATATCTTCATGAAGTCTTTTCACCAGAATGTTTGCAGCATCTTCTACAGCGGTATCAATGCGGCTAGCATACAGTCCAGTGTGACAAGCTTTTCTTGCTAAAGATCGTCTCGTCTTTTGAACATTGGACCAATTGCAGAATGCTAAGGCTGTTGAAATGAACAAAAGGTAAAAAACATCATCAGACATGTTCTTTTTAGAATGGTTGTAATAATAAAACGGTAAATAAAATCTCACAGTTGTCTTTATCGTTCCCAAACAAGACATTGTAGCGAAGAAAATCAGGACGATCCCCAAAATCAGCCCCTTTTTCAATCAGAATCTCTTTCATAAGACTAAAAGAGTTGACAACAACAGCATCCACTGAGCCCAGTTGAAGACGGAATATATTACCATACTTTTGAGCCAGTTGGGACATTTGAACGAACGGTTCTCTGTGCATCAATAAAAATTAAGCTAGAGTCAAGGTTGGTAAATAACGAAGGGTTAAAGAGTCTGGCAAAAATGTCAACAGACATGACCGTCAATGCATGCAATAAAAATCATTGGAGAACGGTCCACATTCTTTCTTGTCGACTGAGAGGGAAAGGTTTTAACAAAAACAAGATCCATAAAGAGCAAGGAAGGGCCACTTCAATAATAATAATAAAACAATATTATTATTGTCCATAGGATGAGAGGGAGAGTGAATTCTTTTGTTTTATTCGGCCAAAGGGAACCCGTTAGCTACTAACTAACTACTACCAAATACCTTGCATACAATTTTGTATTAAAGAAAAACATACCCGTGCAAAAGATGAAGATGACCCAAAAAAGGGATCCTTGGAGGTGAAGGCATTATCTTGGATGTTTCGCACAGGCCTTTTTTGTTGTTGGCTTGAGACTTGCGACGAATGGCCACCATGTGAATCCATGCGGCCATGAAAAAGATGATGGTCAGTGTCATCCACAGGGTAGAAATATCCTCCATTTTTATGTTTTGTCTTAAATACAATGTTGACTTGAAATCTACGGAAAAATGCTGATGCTCACTTTGACTACTAGAATCACACCGTGTTTTAAAACTGTAGTAGCTGTTCACCTTATACAAAAGGGGCAGGTTGAGAAAAATGAAGAAAATGTCAAAAGAAAGTGGACGTTGAGGACTTTAAAATGTGGTAGACTGGAAATGAACACAGCTCATAGTAAATGTAAACAACTAGTAGTAATTATTCTTCTGGAGCTAAGAATTTATACTGAGGGACAGAGAGCTCCCTTTCAGACGGTAGCTGAAGAAGAACTTGAAGCACTCTAGGTGTGCACGAGTGTTTTGTAACACTCATTTTATCTCTACATCTTTATTTTCCATGCGGAATAGTTAGTGGTAGTAGTATAGTAAGTAACTAACTAACTCCTAAAACTAAAACTTTATAATCAGGTGCTGTGTTCAATCTCAGGGAACAGAAAATGTTAAGCCCTACATGCTTTTGAAAGTTAAGGGCTAGTGAGTGTCCCACTCACCTAGTGCGCCTGAATGAAGTAAAAGGTACTCCTAATGGTGAGTACTGTACAGCATAATATGTATTTACTATTACCTGAATATGTGTCGTTAGTTTGATAACTAATTACTTTTTTTCAAATCAACGAGGATCAAAATATTACTGTACATAAGGGTTGTAAAAAGTCATTCTGGGGTAATCAGTAATGACTTCTTGACACGAGCTTCAGGTAGCACAGAAGGGAGCACTCATGTGGAGTTAATCTGAATCATTTGGAACACCTTTTTTGTTGACAAATTACTTGGCTTCCTTAATTATGCATAGATTTAATATACTAGGCAGTTTAAAAACCAGTAGTGGCTCATTATTGAACTCATTAATGAGCTAATGAGCCAAAATGCTGTGGAAACTCATCTAAAAAGGCTTTAATTAAGCATCCTTTTTAAAGTGACTTGTTCTCGTGAAGAAAGCACCTGTGGACTCAGGTGAGCAATCACTGTAATTTTGAACTAATTTCCCTGCCAAGATAAACTAATGTCCATGTTCTTATGACACTTGCACATTTGATAAGGGTAAAATCCTGGGCTATGGTTCGATACGTGAGGTTTTAAATCCCTTGGTTTGTCTGAAAGTATTATCACAGCCTTCAAACTTAATTTATCAGGCTAGCTTAATCTTTGATCTACCTCAACAAATTTTTAGTAGGGATATTTAATCTTTAACATCATAAATTGAGGTACTAGACTGAAAGACTCGAACCACATATGTACATTATAACACATGCCCGAAAAAAAAACACCCATTAACCAGAGAAATTTTATAAGCAATAAGAATGTATGAAGAAAAATGCATAATTTATAGGGCAGTGGGTAAAACTCATGTCTCCCATGAAATTATGAGAACTTGAAATTTTTGTGCTAACAAACTAACAAGTGAGCATCTAATCTTGGGAGACCAGACGGAGGATAACTTTCTTAGAATGGGAAGCTTCTCCAATACGACGATTTAAAAAACTTGGCCTGCATATTACTATATTATTAGAGACAATAACGTAATCCGATCACGTAATTTTATGCAGACCAAAGTATTTATACTCTCTACGGGATACTATATCCCGACTGGTACTAACTAGCAACTGTATAATTCATCAAAGGAGACCTTACCAATCATGATGTTAAAACTGAGAAACCCTCATAGTTGAGATAGATATCTACATATAATTACGTAATCGGCTCTCATAGTCAATGAATAAGTAGGGTAGGGGAGGACAAAATTATTGATGCAGCAGACGAAAAAAAAAGTTAAATTGGGGAAAGTGGTTTTCCTTTGTTTACAACACATCTGGTACCCACAAATTCCGAAATGAAACTAACTTACTAAAAGTAAGAACATGTTGAAGGTAAAAAAGTTGGTTCATACACTTTACATAAATCGAACTACTATGGATAAAATCAAATGAAAGTAAAAAACAGAATAATAAAAACTGACCTTCTAAAAAATTAAGGGCAGTAGTGCAGGTGTGATGTAAGTTCCGGCCCTCTGTGCACAAGTAAATATAACTCTCGTTCACAATCTGAATCAAAGTTAAAAGTATGTATTTATACAAGACGAGAACTCTCAGGGTTCACTTATCAACAGTTTTTCAACTTTGTATGTTAGGCAAAGGGATGTACAGAAAAAATAGTGAACAAACTGCACAAAAATAACAAGTTGGATGAAAAACAACAACAATTGTGCCGCTGTATGGTGTAACAATGAGTTTATTCAGGGAAATGAGACGAGCATGAAAAGATGCCCCAATATTTAAAGGGTCCGGTGTGCATAGACATTTTTGGCCTAAAGATGAACAGGTATAGTATATAATCTGTGTTGCAGTATTATTGCGTCAATAATATAAATCTCCCTTGTTTCACATGCAGTCTTCACATTGAAGAATAGTAGAAGGACAGATTATAATACCAATACCAATGTTGTTCTAGCTAGCCAGTCTAGTCTTTCAAAAAGAGTATGTTCCACTGTTAATCTTCTCAACAACCAACTGGCCCCAGAGTGGAGTCGAAATCATCATTATAGCGATTGTATAATATTTGAAAAGATATACTTTGTCTCAAATACTTACATATTTGACTAGGCTTGCCAATGTTAAAGTATAAGTATGATGAGTGAATTCATGATGAATAAGAGGTGCTGTAAATGGATCCTTAAAAAAACCATAAAGTATCCAGAATTTAAGCCATAAAGAATATAAATTGTATCCCAAATGTTGCGTAACATGACAATTGATGAGAACAATTTAAAATTTCTCTCTCATCTGAACTTTTTACCTGAGCTTATTTTTTAGTGTACATTATTATTATTATTGGGTCATGCAGGCTTAAACAATAAATTGCAAGGCCTACTCCTTAGTGCTGTTAGCCTTGTTCAATGCATCAGGAAATGTAAGCAGCACCTTACCTTCTCTTTTCTGTGCCCCTGAAAAATAGTACATGTTGTATACATACAGGATATACATAAGTACCGCAATAGAGACGGGATGAGATTTTGAAGATGTATCATCCCAAGCGTTTACTTTCGATTTCGTTTAATGTAGTAGCTAATATACTTAGCTAGATTCATAAGGGTAAACTTGACCGTCTACGTCTAGTCACAATTTCTCTCATATGAATTGGGCTTCAGAATAGTTTCGGTTTGTAAAGTTGTTTTATTATACTTTTATTGTGTATCGTCATAAAAAAAATCTGACCACGTTGGCTGAGAGATTTGAAGAAACTGAACCTATAAGTCGTATTTACTAACTCGTAACATCATATACCCGTAACAAAACCATGTTGCGGGTAATACTGCGTGGACGACCATTTCTTGAAATCTATAACCGTGGAAAGCTAAGAGGAAAGTAGGAAATTCTCCTAAATTTTAAAGAATGAGTTGCTTCATTTTGAAAAATGGTAAACTTCGCTCATTTTAGTGACAAGAAAACAAAGAAGACAATAAGACACTAGCTATGAAAGACAAGAAAATATCAATGCTATTTTCACTTGGAAACTCTTTCGTATTCTTTCTTTTTCTGCAGTCGGCACCAAATTTTGCGATCGGTTACAGTATTGGCGTATTGGTCTAATGAAAATCCTTTTTATTAAATATATAAAGTTTTCGTTTGCAGAATTGAACTTTAAAAGTCAAATCTACTTGGTAGCTTGGTTCTATAGCAAGATTAAAAAAGTTGCAAAGTGAAAAGTGCAAACATGGAGACTTAAAATTGGCCCCAGGTGTCATGGTGTCATGGATTTTGCTACAGGTTTGCAGGAAGTAAGCGTGAATACGAATATACAATATTTGAAATGTATGGACGTAGAAAAACAAAGAAATGTTTTTTTTTCTGCATACCATTTTCTCACATTCACCATCTATTATATGTTTGTTTCGGTTACTAGCAACTTGTGAGCGTTTTTCTGTCATACAACTTTCACTATCACTCCACTTTGTATTCAATGGCGGATCAGACTGGAATTGTTTCCCCACCTTATTGGTTTACTTTAAGGGGGGAAATGGATCAACTCAATACCACCATATACTACATTATTATCATTTTTTTCACGCTTCCTACGAACAAATGCGTCTAGCCCGTCTAGCTATGTATCCCGATCGGAGAGTAAGTAAGTATTTGGATTATTCACATGCAAGGATATCCAGCCATCCTCCTCATTCGGACTTCACCGGTATTCAAAGTTACATGGGAAATTATCGATTGCCCATCCAAATCTCGAGTATCACACGCCTTTACTCAATTTTGTACGTACGTACAAGTTCAATCAACGACGACGCGATGAGAAAGCATCCAAGTAAGAATTTCTTATGAGCCATTTCAGAGCCTAAATCTCCTTTGTTCTTGGGCTCAAACTCACGTTCTAATGGTGATGCACAACTTGTTATCACCAGCCTTGTCTCATTCCTAAACAATCAAGACGGACATAAGATTCTGGCTAGTATCGCTAATCAATGGGGTACTAGTTACTACTGAATATTACTTTTCATGGTGATTGAACAGAATGTGATTATTGGATGAGCTTTATAAAGGCAAGAGTTCCTATCCTGCTCCCAGATGCATTTTTTTATGTTATCGATGTTCCCAGGAACTGAAGATGAAACTTGTCTTTCAAGTGTCTACCCACCAATTTTTGTTGAGGTTTTGAGGAGAAATATAAAGCTCAGGAATTCAGTAGAGACCAGAAAGAAAAACCCATCTGGAAAGCTGTCATGTTGGCTTACGTTATAAAACATGCAGAGTGGGAGGAACTGTGAAAAACTTGTACGGTTCAACAACTGGGCACGGTTTACTCCCTATACAGTCCCATAACAGTCAAAAACGTTTCCAATCAATCCATTTTTTTTGCTATTTTCTTCTCGCTATTTCAAGTTTTCAATTTGTCAATTAAAGCACTCGAGGTTGTACTGACTGGCAAAAAATGGATACTCTGTACACCTACACTATGTACAGTTAAAAAAATTAT
>Ga0210040_10002704_pt1 | contig 24718 bp, 21 predicted proteins | sample CryGeyCG12114_NA_FD_185462 | JGI IMG/M metagenome (GOLD analysis project Ga0210040, IMG submission 185462) | Groundwater microbial communities from aquifer - Crystal Geyser CG19_WC_8/21/14_NA (SPAdes) (version 2) | ecosystem: Environmental > Aquatic > Deep subsurface > Groundwater | place: USA... | reverse complement strand
AAGCCATACCAAATTCAGCGGCCGCTTCGGCATCTACCTTGCGCACTTCCGGATGATTGGCCAAACCTAAATAATTATTCAAACTCCAGGTAAGCACTTCTTTACCCCGGAATATCATACGGGGCTTAATTTCACCTTCCAGCTTAGGAAAAGTAAAGTAACCGTGCGCATAATGTGAATGGCTCCCTAAAGGACCTCTGTTAGCTAATAATTTTTCGAATAGATCCACTACCTATATCTTTTAATGAAGAATCAGTTAAGCAAATAATAAAAAGGCTTAGCTGCTATTTTAACTTAAGCCGGGAACAAATTTAGAGTTTTAATAACGTAAATACAAAACCTGTTGTCGAGCTTTCCTTATAACATGTCGATTTTATTTCGGGGTTTCCTGTATGATACTCTCAGAATAATATCTTTTATTTGGTGTATAATACTACAGAGGCAGGCATGAGAAAAATAAATAAAATTTTAGTAGCCAACCGGGGCGAAATTGCTTTGCGGGTAATGCGCAGCGCCAAAGAAATGGGCATTAAAACCGTAGCCATTTACAGCGAAGCGGACCGGACGGCCCTGCATGTGCAATATGCCGACGAAGCAGTTTGTGTAGGTGGGCCTAAATCTTCTGAATCTTATTTAAAAATAGATGTTATTCTGGAGGTTTGTAAAAATCTGCAGGTCGATGCCATTCATCCGGGCTATGGTTTTTTATCGGAAAATGCCGTTTTTGCCGCTAAAGTTAAAGAAGCCGGTTTCATCTTCATCGGGCCGGAGCCCGAGAGTATTGAACTAATGGGAAACAAGCTGGCCGCCAAAGCCGCGGTGGCACAATACAACATACCCATGGTGCCCGGCACCGAAAACGCCATTACCAATACCGAAGAAGCCAAAATTATTGCCCAACAGGTAGGTTTTCCCATATTAATTAAGGCCGCCGCTGGTGGCGGTGGAAAAGGCATGCGCGTTGTAGCCTCCGCCAAAGAGTTCGCGGCCCAAATGCAGGTGGCGGTAAGTGAAGCTTTATCTGCTTTTGGCGACGGCTCGGTTTTTATCGAGAAATATATTGGTTCTCCCCGCCATATCGAAATTCAGGTATTAGGCGATACGCACGGCAATATTGTCCATTTATTTGAACGGGAATGCTCTATTCAGCGGCGCCACCAGAAAGTAATTGAAGAAGCTCCTTCTTCGGTGCTGACCCCGGAACTACGGGAACAAATGGGACAGTGTGCAGTGAATGTAGCCAAAGCCTGCCATTACGTAGGAGCCGGCACCGTAGAGTTTCTGTTGGATGAAAACCAAAACTTTTATTTCCTGGAGATGAATACGCGGCTGCAGGTAGAACATCCGGTTACCGAACAAATTACGGGTCTGGATTTGGTGAAAGAGCAAATAAAAGTAGCCCAGGGCGAGCCCTTGTCCTTTGCGCAGTCCGATTTAAAAATTATAGGTCATGCGCTGGAACTACGGGTATACGCCGAAGACCCCAAAAATAATTTCCTGCCGGATATTGGCCAACTTAAGACTTACCGCCGGCCCCAGGGATTAGGCATCCGGGTAGATGATGGTTTTGCCGAAGGAATGGAAATCCCCATTTATTACGACCCCATGATTGCCAAGCTGGTAACTTTTGGTGCCGACCGCCAGGAAGCAATTGCGCGCATGATCCGGGCCATAGACGAATACCAGATTACCGGCATTGAAAATACGCTGGCTTTCGGAAAATTTGTAATGCAGCACGAAGCTTTCCGCTCGGGTAATTTTGATACCAAGTTTATAGAACGTTATTTCCATCCCGAAAATCTGCAGCCCTCGCTCCCGGACGATGAAAGTGAATTAGCGGCAGTTTTAGCGGCTTATTTGTTTGAAACAGCTAAACCCAAAAATGCCAGCACTATAGCTAACAGTGAACAGGCAGTTTCATTATCTAATTGGAATAAAACCAGAAGAAGTTAGTTGGAGAAGCTTTTTTTTCTTGATACTTTAGTTAAGCATTGTCTGAATAATTGTTATTTCATGTTCTCTCGGCTATAGAAAACTTTTACCTGCAAGAGTGCTTTTAGTAAAAACTTTGCCTATCCTTTTGTATATTCATTTAAATATACGGTATATGCACTAGCTCTGTTAAGTTTATCTGGTACTTGGCTAGAGTTAAAACAAAGAAGAAAGTAAAGTTTTGAAGAACATAAAAATCTTTAGAAATTCAGTAGCGTTGCAAGTTGCTTTAGCAATTAGTTTAATTGTATATCTATGTTCGTTTTTTAAAACAGGTATCACTTATTTAAATGTTACAAGAGAAGGCTCATTTTAAGGCCCTTACACAAGCTTAGAGTTACTACTATATGGCGGGCGGAGGGCTTCTAGAAGAGGTGATATGGCTTGCTGATCCTTTCTACTACTACTTAATTTACTTGCTCATTTTAGGTAAAAATGAAGCTATAAAGTTCTTGGTATTCAGTTGCCTTCTAGCATTGGGTTTTCGCGCGTGGAATGAAATATTAGTTTCTGAAAGCGGTAGGAATGCGGAAATAATTTCATTTCAATTAGGATACTACTTATGGCTTGGTAGTTTCATTATACTACTATTAGGAATGTTAGTGAAGCAAAGAAAATAATATCACCCAATATTTTGTAAACATTAGTTTTCAGCCAACGGCCTTGCCCTTGTTTATAAAATATCGTTAGTGGTCATGCATAGGAACAAAAAGAAAATCTTGTAGTGTATACAAAAAGAATATACTTTTGTATAAAACTGATAAGTATGAAAAATCTTTCATTGAAATTAGAAGACGATATATTCCAGGAAACTGAAAATATACTAGTCCAAGTCCATAAGAACCGAAACAGATATATTAATGAAGCTTTAGAATTTTATAACAAGCTTCAAAAAAGAAGGCTTTTAGCCAGGCAGCTTGAAAAGGAGTCGAAACTGGTTGCAGTGGAATCTATTTCGGTATTAGCAGAATTTGAAGCCTTGGGAGATGAAAGTTAAGCAATTTGAATTATGGATTGCTGACTTAAACCCAAGAATAGGAACCGAAACCGGAAAAGTACGTCCAGTGGTTATTATCCAAACTGACCTACTGAACAAATCTCATCCTTCTACGGTCGTTTGCCCGATAACTACTAATGTCCAGACTGAATCTGAGATATTAAGAGTTCATCTGACCAAAGGAACGGCTAACGTAAAAGAAAATTGCGACATTATGATTGATCAAATCAGAGCAATTGACAACTCTAGGCTTCTGAGCAGAATCGGTCAATTAGACGAAGCAATTAAAAATAAAATAAAGGAGAATATTAAAATTGTACTGGATCTGGATTAGAAAGCACGTCCACCCACCCAAGCCAAAAAGCATTAAAAAGCTTTTTAGCTGCAGCTAGTTAGAAGAGATACACCATTAATCAAAAAATCAATTTAGATTCTTGTTTAGCTTATGTCAATAAAATTTAAATCAGATCAAATAAATTCCGTACGCCTATATGGCGTTCGCGGGTAAATCCTTCACCAAACGTCGTTCCTATTTTATGGCCCATTTCCCGGGCGCGGGCTTCAATAAAAGGTAAAAACGCCGGGTTTGATATGTAAGTATTTGGAGTAGTATTATTGGGGTCGAAGAACTGCGATTTGAAAGCCCGAATAGTCTCAACTTTTTTTTCCCATACCTCCGTAATATCTACTACCAGGTCGGGTTCTATGTAGCGATCCTGAATATAATGGTAAACATTTTTGGGCCGCCAGGCCATTTGCTCCTCTCCTGCTTCCGGCTGTGTTTTTATTTGTTTTAACCCGGCTAAAAAGCAAGCTTCCGAAACCAGACTAGAACCCCGCCCATGATCCGGGTGCCGGTCATGTATAGCGTTCATGAGCACGATTTCGGGCTGGTAAGTGCGGATAACTTGAACCACTGCCAATAAGCTTTCCCGGTCCGACCGGAAAAAGCCATCGGGTAAACCCAGGTTTATGCGCACCTGCAAACCCAGAATTTCGGTAGCCGCGTCGGCTTCCTGCGCCCGGATTTCGGGTGTGCCCCGGGTTCCTAATTCGCCGGCAGTAATATCGGCCACCCCGGTTTTCTTGCCAGCGAGCGCATGCGAAATTAAAGTACCGGAACAACCTAATTCTACATCATCGGGGTGCGAGGCAAAAGCCAGAATATCTAATTTCATAGTTGAGTTTTAATTTATACGAAGACGGCGCCCCGGCCGTAAGATAGTACGGGTAGAAATACCGTTTAAACGGGTAATTTGCGATACCGTAACGCCATATTTACGGGCAATGGTTCCTAATACCTCGCCGCTGCGAATGGTATGATAAGTAACTTTGCGGGCTTTAACTTTTTTTACCTGGTTATAATAGTTAAACAAAGCCGAACTGATTTTAAATTCTTCCGACATCAGCACGTAATCCGGGAAATCATACATGCGCTCCGGATCGAAGGGATTACCCATGTAACGTACTTCGAAATGCAAATGCGGACCGGAACTCCGGCCGGTACTGCCACCCCAGCCAATCAGATCGCCGGCTTTTACAAACTGACCGATTTTTACCAGCTGTTTGCTTAAGTGGCCGTACAAAGTTTCGATGCCATTATAATGGCGCACCACAATATAATTGCCATAGCCGCCACCATCCCATTTTACAATACGTACCACGCCATCAAAAACCGATCGCACCGAATCACCGGTATCCAGGTCCAGGTCGGTACCGTAATGCCAGCGGTAACCCCGGAAACCAAAATCCGAAGTAATGGGGGTAGAAACCAAAGGCATTTTACTTACGCGGTTATTCTGTTTATCTACCAGCTGCAAAGGTTTTTCTTCTTTTAGCTGCCGCCCATCCATCTTGTACGGATTAATATTATGGGTATCCCAGATGGCATAATAACCAGCTACTTTTATCCAGGTACTGTCCATTAATATCTCTTCCGATATTTCCACAATACTTTGTTCGCCCAGATCTAAAGAGGAAGTATCTTCACTTACAATAGAGAGTTTTTTGGAAGGATTAAAAGGAACCGATTTATTGGCATCAGAAGCAGGATCCGGCAGTTCCTCAACTTCAATTAATACCGTTGTATCGGGCTTAACATATTGTATTTTGGGTGCTTTTACTTTGAAGAATTCTTTTGATTTGGGAGTGGGCGTTTTTTTCTGGGCCATTCCGTTTATCGATCCCCAAAACACAAAAATTGCGAGCAATAAATATTTAATACCAGCTGTATTCAATAACATTATTTTTAAATTTAGCAACGCTTGGGTTGCCTCTTCCACCAGTGATGGGCCAGAGGCAACGGCGTGATATTTCATCTAAACCAGAGGTTGCTATTTTTATTGTACAGTATTTAATTATCCATAGTGCCAAATAATGGTGGGCGCTATTTAATGTAATTCTTTTGCTACCAAATAACGTTCGGCATCCAGAGCAGCCATACAACCAGTACCAGCCGCTGTTACCGCCTGCCGGTAAACGTTATCCTGCACATCGCCGCAGGCAAAAACACCATCAATGTTGGTTTGCGTAGTACCCGGAATAGTTTTCAGATAACCTTGTTCGTCGTGGTTCAGGTACTTCTGGAATATTTTGGAGTTCGGCTCGTGCCCGATGGCTACAAAAAATCCATTTACCGGAATTTCCTGTAAGTCCCCGGTAACCACATTTTTCACCCGCATGCCTTCTACCGCAAACTGGCCCAGAATTTCCTCGGTTACAGTATTGTAAAGGATTTCAATTTTCGGGTTTTTTTTCACGCGTTCCTGCATAATCAAAGAAGCCCGCATTTCGCTCCGGCGCACAATCATGTACACTTTTGAGCACAGATTGGCTAAGTAACTTGCTTCTTCGCAGGCCGTATCGCCGGCTCCCACAATGGCTACTTCCTGGCTACGGTAAAAGAATCCATCGCATACGGCACAGGCCGAAACCCCGCTCCCGTTTAACCGCGCTTCCGATTCCAGCCCTAACCATTTGGCCGAAGCACCGGTAGCAATAATAACCGTATCGGCGGTTAAGGCTTGGTTATCATCTATCATCACTTTTAAAGGCTGCCCCGAAAAATCTACTTCCGTAGCAATACCGTAGCGAATATCGGTACCAAAACGGGTAGCCTGGTGTTTAAAATCTTCCATCATCTGCGGCCCGTTTATTCCTTCCGGATAACCAGGATAATTTTCCACATCGTTGGTAATAGTAAGCTGGCCGCCGGGTTGCAGCCCTTGGTACATTACAGGTTTTAAACCAGCCCGGGCTGCATATATGGCAGCCGTATAACCAGCCGGCCCCGAACCAATGATCAGGCATTTTATATGTTCAGATTCCATTTTATTTAAATCTACTTTTTCAAGGTGCAATATTACAAAATATTTGGCACCTGCACCTCATCTGGGCTAACCTAAACCCAATGGCAAAGATTATAAACCGGAATAAAAAAGCCTTAGCGGTCAGGCTAAGGCTTTTTTTATGCTTGGATAATATTAACCCAGATAAGGCTTTAGGGCTTTGCTTCTGGAAGTATGGCGTAAACGACGAATCGCTTTTTCTTTAATCTGACGTACCCGTTCGCGGGTTAAATTAAATTTTTCCCCTATTTCTTCTAAAGTTAAAGAATGTTCGCCATTCAAACCAAAGTAAAGCGTAATAACATCGGCTTCACGTTTGGTTAGCGTAGATAAAGCCCGCTGGACTTCTTTGCGCAAAGAGTCGTTCATCAGGCCGGTATCCGGAGATTCTTCGTCTTCGTTTTCCAGCACATCTAATAAACGGTTTTCTTCGCCTTGCACAAAAGGAGCATCTACGGATACGTGGCGGCCCGAAATTTTCAGGGTATCCACTACTTCGGAAGTAGTCAGTTCCAGCACTTCGGCAATTTCTTCCGGCGAGGGCTCTCTTTCGAACTTTTGTTCCAGTTCAGAAAAAGATTTAGATATTTTGTTTAATGAACCTACCCGGTTTAATGGTAAACGTACAATTCTGGATTGCTCGGCCAAGGCCTGTAAAATAGACTGGCGGATCCACCAAACAGCATAAGAAATAAATTTGAAACCCCGGGTTTCGTCGAAACGTTTAGCGGCTTTAATCAAACCTAAGTTTCCTTCGTTAATTAAGTCACCTAAAGACAATCCCTGGTTTTGATATTGTTTAGCTACCGAAACCACAAAACGCAAGTTAGCTTTCGTCAGTTTTTCCAAGGCAAACTGATCTCCTTCTTTAATGCGTTGGGCTAAGGTTACTTCTTCATCGGGAGTAAGCAAATCTACCTTGCCAATTTCCTGTAAGTATTTATCAAGCGATTGGCTTTCGCGGTTAGTAATCTGTTTACTGATCTTAAGCTGTCTCATTTAGCGTATTTTTGAAATATTTATAATATATAATGATGATTCCGTTCGGATAAAACACCTGCAGCAACCGTAATAGGCTTCTTTTAAGATAGCCCAACAAACAAGTATATAATAAAGTTCTTCCTTTTACGTTAAGGCTTATTCCTTGTTCGCTGGGTTTAGCTTTCTTTTTAAACCGGTGCTCTGTATCTTAACCGCAGTTATACTTAAAATAGTTCGCTGAACGGCAGCTTATTTATTTTGTGAATTAGTTTCTGGTTTAGGCAGTAATACCTTGCGCGAAAGTTTAAATTTACCGGTCTTCTTATCAATGTCCACCAGTTGCACCCGAATATCTTCACCTACTTCCAGTACCCCTTCCAGGGTTTCCAAACGCTCCCATTTCACTTCCGAAATATGCAATAAACCATCTTTACCCGGCATAAACTCTACAAAGGCACCATAAGGCTGAATAGATTTTACTTTACCTTCGTATACTTCGCCAATTTCGGGCACGGCTACAATGGCTTTTATTTTGCGTACGGCTTCCTGCATGGCTTCCTGGTTTACCGCAAAAATATTAACGTAGCCTTTATCGTTTTTCTCTTCTATCTGAATGGTAGCGCCGGTATCTTTCTGAATTTGCTGAATTACTTTACCACCTGGCCCGATAATAGCGCCAATAAATTCTTTATCTACGATCAGGTTCTGCGAACGCGGCGTATGTGGTTTGTAGTCGGCCGCCGGCTCCGAAATGGTTTTAGACATTTCGTTGAGTATGTGCAATCTGCCTTGCTTGGCTTGCGTTAAAGCTTGCGATAAAACATCGTTGCTTAAACTTAAAACTTTAATATCCATCTGGCAGGCCGTAATACCATCTTTGGTACCCGTTACTTTAAAATCCATGTCGCCTAAGTGATCTTCATCGCCCAGGATATCGGATAATACGGCAAACTTGCCGGTTTCGGTATCGGTAATTAAGCCCATGGCAATACCAGCTACCGGACCTTTAACCGGCACCCCGGCGTCCATCAGGGCCAGACTACCGGCACAAACCGTAGCCATTGATGACGAACCGTTGGACTCCAAAATATCCGAAACCACCCGGATGGTATATGGGTTTTCTTCTTCGTTGGGTAATACTTTGCGAAGGGCGCGCATAGCTAAATTGCCGTGGCCTACTTCCCGGCGACCAGGTCCCCGGTTTGGTTTTACCTCTCCAGTAGAAAAAGCCGGGAAATTATAATGCAGAATAAATTTATTATAGCCCGAGAACATGGCACTATCAATCATTTGCTCGTCCAGCTTGGTACCAAGCGTTACGGTAGTTAAGGATTGGGTTTCGCCGCGGGTAAAAATGGCGGAGCCGTGGGTAGACGGCAAATAACCAACTTCTGACCAGATAGGACGGATTTCGTCTAAACGGCGGCCATCTAAGCGGCGGCGCTCATTTAATACTACATTCCGTACGGCAGCTTTCTCGGCATCGTGGTAATATTTCGAGATAAGGGTTTTGTCTACTTCCTGGTCTTCCGGCAACGAAGCGATAAATTCATCTTTTATCGCGCCAAAAGCTTTTTTGCGTTCGGCTTTAACGTTATTACCAGCAGCAGCCACCTGGTACGCTTTTTCGTAAACGGCCTGGTATAACTGCTCTTTTAAAGCCTCATCGTTGGTTTCGTGGGAATATTCGCGCTTGGTGGTAGCGCCGGCTTCTGCGGCAAATTCCAACTGAATGCGGCATTGTTCTTTGATGGCTTCGTGCGCAAACTGAATGGCTCCTAACATTTCTTCTTCTGACACTTCATTCATTTCGCCTTCTACCATGGCTACGCCTTCTATGGAGGCACCTACAATCAGGTCAATATCAGCGCGGTTTAAATCTGAGGCATTCGGATTAATCACCAACTGGCCATCAATGCGGGCTACCCGTACTTCCGAAATAGGTCCGTTAAAAGGAATATCCGAAACCATAATGGCAGCCGAAGCGGCCAAAGCTGCCAGGGCATCGGGTAAAATATCAGTGTCGGCCGAAATAAGGCTGATCAGAACCTGCGTATCGGCATGATAATCATCCGGAAACATAGGGCGCAGAATCCGGTCGACCAGGCGGCTGATCAGGATCTCATAATCAGATAAGCGGGCTTCTCTTTTTAAGAAACCGCCGGGAATTTTACCGGAAGAGGCAAATTTTTCCTGGTAATCAACCGAAAGAGGTAAAAAATCAACTCCTTCTTTGGCATCTTTAGCTGATACTACGGTAGCCAGCAACATGGTATTACCCATCTTTACCACTACGGCACCATCTGCTTGTTTCGCCAGCTTGCCGGTCTCAAGGGAAATATCCCGACCATCGGCCAGACGAATAGTTTTATTTATAACTTTATAGGACATTCTTATTTAAATTAATAAACCAGGCGGAAGGGCCTGGATTAGATAAGTGGAGGATATACTTAGGAAAACGGAATTGCTATAAATATATTAGGGAACCCGTGTGCTGAATTCCCTAATATATTTAAAAACTATTTTCTGATACCTAATTCGCTGATGATAGCCCGGTATCTTTCGATATCAGTTTTGGTTAAGTAGTTTAATAACCGGCGGCGTTTACCTACCAGTTTTAAAAGCCCCAGACGGGTGGAGAAATCTTTTTTATTGGTTTTCAGATGTTCCGTCAGGTGATTGATACGGTGGGTAAAAAGAGCAATTTGAGATTCTGCCGAACCAGTATCGGTATTAGATTTGCTCAAACTGTTTTTTTCAAAGATGTCTTGTTTCGCTTCGGTTGTTAATTTCATCGGGTAATAGTACTTATCTGTCTTTTCCAGTGATATTCTATATAAGCCGCAAAGATAAGATAAATATGTTTTAAATTAAAATTTTATCCGCACATATTATTCTTAAATATCCGGAATTTAAAACCTAGGTGCATTAATTTAAAACAAAATTGTAACCCTAACTTATGCCTTAAATCTTTACATCCGATACCATATCGGGCTGCCTGCTTTCTTTTTGTTTTCTTAGCACGCTTTTTTTAGGCTTACGGGAAAATAATCTTTTAAAACTAAATTCAAATAAATTAGCATCATTACGAGCCTGGTACAGGAAAAATAAACCGATTGGCAATAAAATAGAGTTTGCGGCCCACATACCAACCGGCACTAACATAATGCCTTCTCTTCCGTATTTCTCTCCCAAAATAGTGAGCACGTAGTAAATAATAAAAAAGAAGATAGAAATTAGAACCGGCATACCCAAGCCGCCTTTCCGGATAATAGCTCCTAAAGGTGCCCCAATCAAAAACATCATGAGGCAGGCAAAAGATTGGGTATATTTTTTATAAATTTCTATTTCGTAGTTGTTTGCCTCGCGAAATTTTTTTTTAAATATTTCGGCATTGGCCGTGGTAAAACTGCGGATGTTACGGGCTTTATTCGCGGCCATGGCATACACATCGCGCGATACTTCCGGCAGGGGTTTTGCCGTAACCTTGGTGTTTTCGTTAACTTTCCGGGCCTTATCCCGGCGGATAGAATCGACCGGAAAATAAGAATAATAAGCGCTTATCTGCACGCTATTCAGCTTTTGATTAGCGTGTAACTGGGTTCGGATCGAATCTGTTACATGATGCAGCTCTTTTATATTCAGCATCATTTTACTGCCTTTAAACAATTCTTCGCGGGTGCGGTCCAGGTTAAAAGAAGCCAGATTAAACAAGATATTATTGTTTTTAAACTGCTGCCGTACAAACCCCCCATTGCTAGCAGTATTATTGAAGCCGTTTTGCTTTTCTTCGGCAAATATTTGCCCGTTGTATAAATCCAGCGCCAGAAACTGTTCGTTGTACTTCATGTACATTTTTCCCGAATCGGCCAGTATAACCGTGGTATTACCCTGCCCATTAGTATGATCATAAATCATAATACCTTTCAGGTTCGTACCTTCATTGTCTTTCTCGTCTACCTTAATGCTGTATCCCGGAATACCGTTGTAAAAAACTTTTTCTTTTATATCCAGCGAAGGTTTTTTCTGACGGATATCCCACAACAAGCTATAGGCTTTTAAATTAGCTTTGGGTACAATGTTATTATTGAAAAAGAAAGCCCCGATACTCAGGAATAAGGCTACAAAAAAGACGGGGCGCAATATACGGAGCAGGGAAATACCGGAAGTTTTAATGGCCGTTAGCTCGTGGTGTTCGCCCAGGTTACCGAAGGTCATTAAAGAAGATATCAGTACGGCCAGCGGCATGGCTACCGGAACCATGTTTATACTGAAATAACCCAGCAACTGGACAATCACATTTATTCCCAAATCTTTTCCCACGAGATCATCGAGGTACTTGAGCATATATTGGGTAAGAAGAATAAATTCTACAACGGCAAACGTTAATACAAAAGGACCAAGAAAGGATTTTAATATTAATTTATCTAATTTCTTCATGAAAATAAAGCGGCCTTCAGGTACTGCTTTGCTTAAGCTTGTGTAAGATAATAACCAGCAAAGATAATGCTATAACGTTATTTATCCGCCAATAATTTCACGTAAACTTAAAATGAGGCCATCCCATAAATCGGTCATTTCATTCATATCATGTTCTTCCGAATAATCGGTTACCCTTAAAAATTGTTCCTGGGTCAGCTCGCTTGTTTCAATAGTAAAATCCATATAGCTGGGATTAGGGCCGTGCTTACGTTCATTATCTAAAAAAACAAACCGGACCGATTTATTGGTACGGTGGCTGTTCATTTCGGCCAGGTGACTCCGGTTGTCCCAGACAAAATCAAATAATTTATCTTCATTGATATAAACTTTGTCGCAAAACCATTGCTCCAGGCCGGAAGGAGTGCTTAAATAAGGATAAATCATACGGGGAGAGGCGTTTATCGCGTATTCACTAATAAATTTATGCTTGTTCATAGCATGAAAGTTAAGGATAAGGCACCAAAGCGCACCAGATAAAACAAAATTTTTATTTAAAAACTTGCGATTTTCTATTTCTTATTTATACATTTGCACTCCCAAACACGGCGGGGTAGCTCAGTTGGTTAGAGCACAGGATTCATAACCCTGAGGTCAGGGGTTCAACTCCCCTCCCCGCTACTCAGGCTCCGGATATAATCCGGAGCCTTTATATTTTCTTAAACTCCTCAGCGCTAAATCAATTTTTTCCACTCGGTTTGCAAGTTACTACTTATATAGCCTTTTACAAATATTAATACCAGCCTTTCTACTTCTGCAGGGCTTTTAACATTTATTTGGCTGGTGAAGGATAAATAAAAGCTGATTCGGCTGGAAATAATTTTTTAAGAAGCTGTTTCGCTAAAATTTTAAGCACCTGTTTTAGGCGGAAAAGGTAAAGCCCTTATAGTTCCATTATATCTTCGTGCCAGAGTTCCGGTTTTTCCCGGATGAAATCTTCCATCATGGCCACGCATTCGGGCAAGTTCAGGTCAATTACTTCTACACCGTGGCTTTCCATAAATTCGCGGGAACCGTTAAAATTTTGCGACTCACCTACAATTACCTTGGGTATTTTAAACTGCACAATGGTACCGGCACACATAAAACAAGGCATAAGGGTAGAATAAATAACCGTATTGCGGTACGACCCGACGCGGCCGGCATTATTCAGGCAATCCATTTCGCCGTGCAAAATCGGATTGTTTTCCTGCACGCGTTTATTATGGCCTTGGGCCACTAATTGACCATCTTTCACCAACACCGACCCAATTGGTATGCCACCTTCCTGTTGCCCTTTTTGGGCTTCATCAATGGCCATCTGCATAAATTTATCTATCATAGCTTATCAGTTTTTAGATTTAAATACCTAATAAATAAAATAAAAAAGCTTAGCGTTTAGGCTAAGCTTTTTTATTTATAAGAAGAAGAATTATCTAACTTTTTCTACAATACCCCGGAATGCTTCCGGATGGTTCATCGCTAAATCGGCTAAAACTTTACGATTAAGATTAATTTCCGCTTTTTTCAGGGCACCCATAAATTGGGAATAAGACAAACCGTATTCGCGTACTCCGGCGTTAATACGCTGAATCCACAGTCCCCGGAAATCTCTTTTCTTTTGTTTTCTATCGCGGTACGCGTATTGTAAACCTTTTTCTACCGCATTCTTGGCAACGGTCCAAACGTTTTTACGACGTCCGAAATAACCCTTCGCCAGTTTCATTATCCGCTTTCTTTTTTGTCGGGCGGCTACGACGTTTACTGATCTTGGCATGTTTTTAATTTTTGGAGAATGGTGATCCTAGCGGATTCTTCTTACCAGGCTCCGGGTGAAAAATAATTTTTTAGATGTTAAGCATAGCTTTCACGCGGCCGGCATCAGCGTCGCTAACCAGACCTACGTGGGTTAATGCTCTCTTCTGCTTCGTGGTTTTCTTAGTCAGGATGTGGCTTTTGAAAGCGTGTTTACGCTTAATTTTGCCAGTACCTGTCAGGGAAAACCGCTTTTTTGCACCTGATTTAGTTTTTACTTTAGGCATTTTATGTATAGTTAAATTAATTCAACTTATTTCCGGTCTAGAACCTTAGCCGGAGTTATTTTGCACCTTTAGGTTTCGGCGTTAAAAACAAAAACATCCGTTTTCCCTCCAGTTTGGGTAATTGCTCTACCTTGGCTACATCTTCCAAAGCCTGCGCAAATTTAAGCAACAGCACTTCTCCCCTTTCTTTGAAAACAATGGTTCGACCCACGAAATGTACATAAGCCTTTACTTTAGCGCCATCGTTAAGGAAAGCCCGGGCGTGCTTTACTTTAAATTCAAAGTCATGGTCGTCGGTATTCGGGCCAAAGCGGATTTCTTTCTGCACCACTTTCTGGGTTTTGGCCTTCATTTCCCGCTGCTTCTTTTTAAGGTCGTATTTAAATTTAGAATAATCTACAATACGGCAAACGGGCGGTTCAGCTTTAGGCGAAATCTCGACCAGATCCAGGTTTTGTTCCCGGGCAATGCGCAAGGCATCATCTAAAGAATATACACCAGTCTCTATATTTTCCCCTACTAATCTTACCTGCCTGGCCAGAATCCGGTTATTTATTTTGTACGGTTCTTCCACGACTCCACGTTGTTGCGGACCGCGTCTGTTATTATTCGTATTTATAATTTTACCTCCTTAAATAAGCATTTTTCACAATGAAGCTGCAAATATCGCATTAATTCAGATATTTTAAAAATAAAATTTAATTTTTACTCATAATATCTACCAGAACAGCTTTGAAATTCTGAACAAAATCAGCAACGGTTAAACTCCCCAGGTCACCTTCGCCGTGCTTCCGCACCGATATGGTGTTGTTTTCCTGTTCTTTTTCGCCTACAATAATCATGTAAGGCACTTTTTGTACTTCCGCATCACGTATTTTCCGGCCTATTTTCTCGTCCCGATTATCTACATACCCCCGGATATCTTCATCGAGCAAATGCTGGTAAACTTCCTGGGCATAGTCGTGGTACTTTTCCGAAATTGGCAAAATGGCAAATTGCTCCGGACTTAACCAGATCGGGAAATTACCGGCGCAATGCTCAATTAATACCGCTACAAAACGCTCCAGTGAACCAAAAGGCGCCCGGTGCAGCATTACCGGCCGTTGTTTGGTATTATCGGGCGCAGTATATTCCAACTGAAAGCGCTCGGGCAGGTTATAATCAACCTGAATGGTACCTAACTGCCATTTCCGGCCTAAAGCATCTTTTACCATAAAATCCAGCTTCGGACCATAAAACGCGGCTTCGCCGTACTCAGTTACAGTAGGCAGGCCTTTTTCCTGCGCCGCTTCAATTATGGCGGTTTCGGCTTTTTCCCAGGCCTCGTCGGAACCAATATATTTGGCCCGGTTATCCGGATCGCGCAAAGAAATCTGAGCAGTATAATCCTGGAAACCCAAAGCTTTAAAGACGTATAAAACCAGGTCTATTACTTTGGTAAATTCTTCTTTAACCTGGTCGGGCCGGCAAAAAATATGGGCATCGTCCTGGGTAAAGCCTCTTACCCGGGTTAAGCCGTGCAATTCACCGCTTTGTTCGTACCGGTAAACCGTACCAAATTCGGCCAGGCGTAAAGGCAAATCGCGGTACGAGCGCGGTTTGGTTTTATATATTTCGCAGTGGTGCGGGCAATTCATGGGTTTCAGAAAGAACTCCTCGCCTTCATTGGGGGTGCGAATGGGCTGAAACGAATCGGCGCCGTATTTTTCGTAGTGCCCGGAAGTAACGTATAATTCTTTACTGGCAATATGCGGCGTAACCACTTGTTGGTAACCGGCCCGGGTCTGGGCACGGCGCATAAAGTTTTCGAGCCGTTCGCGCAGCATGGTACCTTTAGGCAACCACAAAGGCAAACCCATCCCTACTTTTTCAGAGAAAGCGAATAACTCTAACTCTTTACCTAATTTGCGGTGGTCGCGGCGTTTGGCTTCTTCCAGGCGTTCCAGGTATTCGGTTAATTCTTTTTGTTTCGGAAAAGTAATGGCGTAAACCCGGGTTAATTGTTCCCGCTTTTCGTCTCCCCGCCAGTACGCACCCGCTACGTTCATCAGCTTAGCGGCTTTAATAAAACCGGTATTGGGTATATGTGGCCCCCGGCATAAGTCCACGAAATTACCCTGCGAGTAAAAAGTAATGGAGCCATCTTCTAAACCTTCCAGCAAGTCCAGTTTATACTGATCCCCTTTTTGAGTAAAATAGGCAACGGCTTCGGCTTTAGGTACCGGCCGGCGCACATATTCACTTTTGTTCCGGGCCAGTTCGAGCATTTTATTTTCTATAGCCGCAAAATCATCCTGCGATAATTGTTTGCCACCTAAATCAATGTCGTAATAAAATCCGTTTTCAATGGCCGGACCAATCCCAAATTTAACGCCCAGATACAGTGCTTCCAAAGCTTCGGCCATTAAGTGCGCCGAAGAATGCCAGTAAGTTGCTTTCCCTTCCGGATCGTTCCAAGTGAATAATTGTACGGCAGCATCTTGTTCGATGGGACGGCTCAGGTCCCATATTTCGTTATTTACTTTTACCGCCAGTACATTGCGGGCTAAACCTTCGCTTATGCTGGCCGCTATCTCGTAACCAGTAGTTCCTTGCGGGTATTCCCGTACCGATCCATCCGGTAGTGTAATTTTTATCATCTTATTGGTTAATAAGTGTTTTTAGTTGTATCTGCGTAATAAACCGGCAGGCCTAAATTACGCAGGCTATCTCGTTTAATTTTATATAAACCCCAGTTTGACCGCCGCACGCCCCATTGGGCCCGGATATCCTCGGGTTGTTTTTGCAATACTTTGGTATAATGCTGCAAAGCTAAGCGGAACCGACCAGTTTTTTCGTAGCTTTCGGCTAATATTTCTTCTAGCTGCAGTAAGGTCTCCTGCTCATTTTTTATTTTTTCCAAATGAAAAATTACCTGCTGATAATTTTGCCTTTTGTAGTTTAGTAAACCCATTTGGTAATGCGCTTTGTATAAGCCTGGGTCCAAAGTCAGCGCTTTATCCCAGCTTAATCCAGCACTATCCAGCTGGTGCAGACCATTATAACGTAAGCCTTTCTGGTACCATAAATAACCGCTCAGGCTATCCATTTTTTCGGCCCGCCGCAGATAATAGTAAACCTTATCGTATTCTTTTTTGCCGTTGTAAATACTGGCTAATTGTAAATATGGGTTTACAAAATCCGGTGAACTTTTAACGGCTCGCCGGAAATTAATAATAGCTGATGCCGTATCAGCTAATGCTGCCCGGGCTACCCCGCGGTAAAATAAAGCGTACTCGTGGTTAGGTATGGTGGCTAATGCTACGTTTACCTTTTCTATGGCTTCGGGGTATCTTTTTAAACGGATTAATAATTCTCCTTGTAAAATATACACTTCCGAACCTTTATAACCCAACTTTTCGGCATCGGTAGCAGCCGTTTGCGCCGAACTGATATTACCGGCTTGTCGCAAAATTAAAGCTTTCTGAAAATAGTATTCGCCTTTATTCGCGTCCAGATCAATGGCCCGGTTTATATCAGGCAATGCTTTTTCGTGATCGTTGGCATCCTGAAAATAACGGGCCCGGCGGGCGTACAAAGCGGCATTGTTCCGGTTCCGGCGAATAGCAATATTTAAATCGCTTAGCTTTAATTCCGATATACCCGCCACCTGCGCCAGGCTAACCATCTGCTCCTGATTTACCGACTCGGAAGTGCAGGCCCCCAAAATGACCGTTAATAGGGCTAACCAGAAAAAGCCTTTAAAATTCATGATGCGGCAGCAAAAGTATAATAAAGCGCAAAAGTACTATTTAACTGTGGTTTTTTTTAGAATGCCGGATTAAAACTTATTACGCTCCTATAAACCGGATGAGTAATAATCTCAAGACCTGTTATCTAAGGTAAATTTTTTCTTGATCCTCAGTATACCACAAGTAAGCTAATTGATAATACAAAAGGTGATAAAAGAGAAGCCTTATTTTGAAAGCAATACGGGTGCTTTCAGATTAGTTAAATACGGGCAGGTTCCGTGCTCGTGGATGTTGTTTTGATAATCATATCACCACCGATTTGCAGCAACATGGCTTTACAACGCCGGCTGATTTCGAGGTCTTCGGAAGTTATTAAATTTAGTTTTAGTGCTTCCTGTAATACCTGAATGCTTTGCCTGGTTTGATTTGTATCGTGGTAAATAATTGCCAGATCGTATAAGCCACTGATATTTAAAGGGTTAATGGTTATTGATTTTTGCAGCGCTTCAATAGCCCGGTAATTACTGGCACCAACCGGTGCAGAACCGGTCAGGAACTTTGAAGCCGTGGTTTCCAGGAAATTAAGATTAGCTGCTTTATAGTACCACCGGCCCAGTAATTGCCAGGCGGCGGCATGCTCCGGATTAGCCCGTAAAGCTTTATCCAGGTGATCTTTAATAATACTCAAGCTCTTTAGGCGATCTTTGGCACCCGACACCATTGATAAATTATTGATAGCCAAAGCCATGGCATAATGGCTGTCGGCGCCATTGGGCTGAACCTGTAAAGCCGATTCGGCATATACTTTAGCCGAAGTAAAATACTGTAGTTTTTCGGTTTCGTCGATATATCGGCCGCCAATACGGGAGTTTAATAAACTAGCTTTATATAAAGCTTCGTAATGATCGGGATTATCGAGCAAAACCAATTTAAATTTCTCTAAAGCTTCACTGTCTTTATATTGGCCCAGTAAAGAATTAGCTTCTTTTAACAAATCGTCATCATCAATTGCAGCAGCTTGGGTGCGACCGGCAACCGCCAGCCACACTAATACTCCCAATATCAATCTTATAACAACCAGATTCATTTATCAATCAAAGAAATACTTTGCCAGCTAATATAAATATTTTTTAAAACAAATTCAGTTGCCGCTTCTCTTTTTTGGGTTTTTCATCTATACTAATCTCGGCAACCGTACTATCATCCTTACTTACTTCCAAGTTAAAGGTTGCGCCAACTTCCAAAACCACCTCTGCTTTTTCGGGTAAATTTACCGGAATTGGTTTTGGTAACTTTTTAGTAGCCTTAACCGAAGCCAGCGGCTTTTCTTCTTCTTCGGTTTTAAGCAAAGAAATAGCATGCACTTTAAAATAGTTAAGCTTATTACCGGCGGCTTTCCAGCCTTTAACATCAATTAATCCGCTAAGGCTAATTATTTCGGTTAGCTTATCCCCTTTCTTATCGCGCTGAAATTTAACTTCGGCCATTGGCTCCGGAGCAGTAGATACTACAATTAGTTTAGAACCTTTGGCTTCGCTTAAATAAGAAAAGCGTTTGCCGGCCGACCTGGTTTCAATACGGAAACGCTTCACGTAATAATTTTTGTTGTTGCCGTCGTAATGAATAGCCGTTATTACTTTCTCCGGATCAAACTTCTCAATTATTTCGATATTCGGCACATCGTAATGGTTGGTTAAATCAAACGATGTTAGTTCGTAGCTACCGTCTTTAAACAACACCAGAATATTATCTTCGGTATTGAAGCTGCCCAGGTAACTGCCTCTTGATTCGGTATTTAAACGGCCAATTACTTCGTCGTAGTATATTTCGCGTCCGCCCAGCGTAGAATCTCCCAGGCTTTTCTGCACCACTTTCTTCACCGGATGTTTTGTAACAGTATTGCCCTGCGAACCTTTTCCTTTAATCATCAGCTCAGCAAAGTCATAATCAAGAACTTTAACCCGGGCCGCCGCTGCAGGTGATAATGTGATGGTTACTATCTCCGATTCGCTATTGGGGTTAGCCGTTAAATAATGCACCTTAGAACCTTTATTACCTTTGGTAAGGTCGTATTCTTTATCGCGAGTAATGCCGTTTACCGAAAAGCGCTTGGCCATGGAAATACCGGACTGCCCGTCTACGTAAATCATGTTGTACACCATGTGCTCGTCGTTTTTGTTGTAGATTCCGGCATAAATAATATCCTTACCCACAAAGGTTTTTTCGGCTATTTTGGTTACTCTAAATTTACCGTCTTTGGTAATAGCAATAATATCGTCCATATCGGAGCAATCGCAAACAAATTCGTCTTTCTTCAAACCATAGCCCACAAAACCATCGACGCGGTTTACATACAGTTTTTGATTGGCAATTGCTACTTTTTGCGCGGATACCACATCAAAGGTTCTGATTTGGGTTTTGCGATCACGACCGTTGCCGTATTTGCGAAGCAGGTTTTCGAAGTAAGCAATGGCAAAGCGCACCAGATTAGCTAAATTATCCGCCACCTCAGCCATTTCTTCTTCCAGCTTCTTAATGTATTCATCCGCCTTAAACGAATCGTATTTGGAAATCCGTTTAATTTTAATCTCGGTCAGACGCACAATATCATCGGTGGTAACCTCACGGCGCAACAGCTTTTTAAAAGGCTTCAGACCTTTGTCGATAGCGTCGATAACCGCTTCCCAGGTTTCGCATTCTTCAATTTTGCGGTAAATACGGTTCTCGATAAATATTTTCTCCAGCGACGACATGTGCCATTTCTGGTCCAGTTCGGCTTGCCGGATTTCGAGTTCGCGTTTTAATAAGGCTACCGTTTTATGGGTAGATATCTGGAGCACATCATCAGCCGTTAAGAATACCGGTTTATCCTGGATAATCACGCAGATATTGGGCGATATGGAAATTTCGCAATCGGTGAAGGCATACAGCGCATCAATGGTTAAATCGGGCGATACACCCGGCGGTAACTGCACGTGAATTTCTACGTTAGCCGCCGTATTATCTATTACCTTTTTAATCTTGATCTTGTTGTTCTCCGACGCTTTTACAATGGAATCCATGAGCGCCGTAGTGGTGGTACCGTAAGGTACATCCCGGATGATAAGCAAGGCTTTGTCTACTTTCTCAATGGTTGCTCTTACGCGAATACGGCTGCCCCGGGCCCCACCTTTGTAATCCGTTACATCAATCATCCCGCCAGTTTGGAAATCCGGATAGATCTGGGTTTTCCGGCCTTTCAGTACGTCGATAGAGGCTTTAATCAGCTCCTTAAAATTATGGGGCATGATCTTCGTGGATAAGCCTACGGCAATACCTTCCACGCCTTGCGCCAATAGCAACGGAAATTTAACTGGCAACGTAACCGGCTCATTTTTCCGGCCATCGTACGAAGCCTGCCAAACAGTAGTATCAGGATTAAAAACCACATCCAGCGCAAATTTAGACAAACGGGCTTCGATGTAACGCGCTGCCGCTGCGCTATCGCCGGTACGCACGTCTCCCCAGTTACCCTGCGTCTCAATTAACAACTCTTTTTGGCCCAGGTTTACTATAGCATCGCCAATAGAAGCATCGCCGTGCGGGTGGTATTGCATGGTTTGCCCGATTACGTTGGCTACTTTATTAAAGCGGCCATCGTCCATTTCCTTCATGGCGTGCAGGATGCGACGTTGTACGGGTTTCAGGCCGTCTTCAATGGCCGGCACCGCCCGCTCCAGAATTACATAAGAAGCATAATCCAGGAACCAGTTTTTATATAAACCGTCTACCGGCACTATATCGTGTATTTTTTCGTCTCCCTCAAAAGGGGCACTTTCTAATTCTTCGTTTTCCAAATCGTCGTTATGCATATACTTCTTCTACTTCTACGTCCTCCACGATGTCTTTTTCCACCTTGAGGTTATCAATAATAAAGTTTTGGCGCTCCGGCGTATTCTTACCCATGAAATAAGTTAATATTTTCGGGATAGAAGTTTCGGCATTCAGAATAACCGGCTCCAGCCGAATATTATCGCCAATAAATTTCCCGAACTCTTCCGGCGATATTTCGCCTAAGCCTTTAAACCGGGTAATTTCGGGGTTCTTGCCTAATTTGTTAATGGCGGCCTGCTTCTCGGTTTCGTTGTAGCAGTAAATAGTTTCTTTTTTGTTGCGCACCCGGAATAAAGGCGTTTCCAGAATATATAAATGGCCGTTTTTAACCAAATCCGGGAAGAACTGCAAAAAGAAAGTTAACAGCAGCAAGCGGATGTGCATGCCATCTACGTCGGCATCAGTAGCGACCACTACACGGTTGTAGCGCAAATCATCCAGGCCTTCTTCAATATTTAAAGCGTGCTGCAAGAGGTTAAATTCTTCGTTTTCGTACACCACTTTTTTCTTCAGCCCAAAGCAATTCAGCGGTTTACCCCGCAAGCTAAACACGGCTTCGGTATCTACGTTGCGCGATTTGGTAATAGAACCACTGGCCGAATCACCTTCGGTGATAAACAAAGTAGAAAGCAAATGCTTTTCGTTTTGTTCTTCGGTAAAGTGCACGCGGCAATCGCGGAGTTTGCGGTTGTGCAGGTTCGCTTTTTTAGCCCGTTGGTTAGCCAGTTTCTTAATGCCGGCCATGTCTTTGCGCTCGCGTTCACTTTGCTCGATGCGCTTTTTCATGGCCTCGGCTACCGCCGGATTTTTGTGCAGGAAGTTATCCAGGTGTTCCTTCACAAAATCGTTGATGTAACCGCGCACAGTTGGACTGTCCGGCCCCATCAGAATAGAACCTAACTTGGTTTTAGTTTGTGATTCGAATACCGGCTCCTGCACCCGCACACTAATAGCCCCGATAATGGAAGCCCGCACATCCGAACCTTCGTAGTCTTTTTTGAAAAACTCTTTTACCGTTTTGGCTATGGCTTCCCGGAAAGCAGCCAAGTGCGTACCACCTTGGGTAGTGTACTGGCCGTTCACGAAAGAATAATATTCTTCGCCGTATTCGTCGCCGTGCGTTAAAGCAATCTCAATGTCTTCGCCTTTGAGGTGAATAATAGGGTAGCGTAAAGCTTCTTCGTCGGATTTATGCGCCAATAAATCTTTTAAGCCGTGCTCAGAAAAGTATTTCTGACCATTGAAATTAATAGTTAAACCAGCATTCAGGTACACGTAATACCGGATTTGGTTTTCCAGGTACTCCGGTATAAAGCGATAGTTCTTAAAAATGGTATCGTCTGGTACAAACGTAATTAAAGTACCGTTGCGTTGGGAGGTTTCCTGCACCGGTGAATCAATTGTTAACTCGCCGCGTTCGAACTCGGCCGTTTTCATCTGTCCGTCGCGCACCGATTGTACTTTAAAATGACTAGCCAAAGCGTTGGTAGCTTTGGTACCTACCCCATTTAAACCAACCGATTTCTGGAAAGCTTTGCTATCGTATTTACCACCGGTATTTATTTTACTTACGCAGTCGATTACTTTGCCCAGCGGAATGCCCCGGCCGTAATCGCGTACCTGTACTTTATGGTCAGATATTTTTATTTCAATGGTTTTGCCATTGCCCATCACGTATTCGTCGATGGAATTATCGATAATTTCTTTAACTAAAATATAAATACCGTCGTCCTGAGAAGAGCCGTCACCCAACTTACCGATGTACATACCGGGGCGTAAACGGATGTGTTCGCGCCAGTCGAGTGAGCGGATACTATCTTCGGTATAAGCGTTATTTTGTTCTGCCATGCTAAAAAAAAGCGGTTATAATCAGAGAAAATCAGATTAAAGATAAGGAAAAATCCTGAAAAGGAAAAATGATTGAAGCTACTTTGGGGGCAAGTTGGTGCTAATTTTTACTCCTGAAAATATCTTTGTTAAAACTTAATATTTGTTATTTATGTAACCAATTTACAGCAGAACTGGTTCAATGAAAAGGCATCTAAACTGCTACTATCGGGCACTTTTTAACTTATGAACCAACTAATTTAATCATACAAACCCATCCGGAAGTACACATAGATTCCGGCAAAAAATAAATAAAGATATGGAATTGAAATTACCCTTATATTTTAAATATACTATTATTTTACTTGGCCTGATACTACTGATTTACCTGCTGCAGTTATTTCAGTCTATACTGGTGCCTATTTGCTTTTCCTGTTTATTTGCTTTGCTCTTATTGCCGCTTAGCGAAAGACTGGAAAGACACATGCCGCGTACCCTAGCCACGTTGTTGTGTTTATTGTTTATGATTGTTTTTGTAGCCGGATTAATCTGGCTGCTATCATCGCAATTAATAAGTTTCTCGGAAGAGTTAAAAAATATATCGGATAAACTAACGGTTTTTGTTAATAATGCGCAGCAATATTTATTTCGCCATTTTGCCATCCAACCAACCAAACCCGACGAACTCATCAGCAAAAACCTGACTATGCTGCGCGAAACCGGCACCCGGTTTTTGGGCAGTACCATTTCCATTACCACGGGTGCTTTAAGTGTACTTACGCTCATACCCATCTATATATTTTGTATGCTTTACTACCGCGATCATTTCCGGCGGTTTATATTTCAGTGTATTTCCCGCGACCGGCGCGATACCTTTATGACCACCATGGATAATATCCAAAAAGTAGTGGCTAGCTATATATCCGGGTTAATGATTGTAATTGTAATTGTAGCTATACTAAATACCATTGGATTATTGATTATGGGTGTGCCTTACGCTTTCTTTTTTGGTGCTTTTGCTTCGGTACTAACCATTATTCCGTACGTGGGTATCCTGATAGGGGCTTTATTGCCCGCTATGTTTGTTTTAATTCAAACCGGTTCTATGGTTAACGCCATTATTGTTATTGGTATTTTTACCTTTGTCCAGTTTCTGGAAGGTAATTTTATAACCCCCAACATAACCGGGTCTAAAGTAAGTATAAATCCTTTTGCCGCTATTTTGGCCTTAATTATCGGTGGCGAAATATGGGGAGCAACCGGTATGATTTTATCAATTCCGGTTATTGCCATTCTTAAAGTAATATTTGATGCGTATGAACCGCTAAAACCTTTGGGTTACCTGCTAGGCGATGTTAATCACCGGGAGTCTACCGAACCCGGATTCCTGGCAAGACTTTTAGAACATCTAAAGAACATGGTCCGCATTAAATCTTAATAATTCTGTACCGTATTTCATTAGCCGGTGAA
>Ga0210040_10002703_pt1 | contig 24724 bp, 19 predicted proteins | sample CryGeyCG12114_NA_FD_185462 | JGI IMG/M metagenome (GOLD analysis project Ga0210040, IMG submission 185462) | Groundwater microbial communities from aquifer - Crystal Geyser CG19_WC_8/21/14_NA (SPAdes) (version 2) | ecosystem: Environmental > Aquatic > Deep subsurface > Groundwater | place: USA... | reverse complement strand
GGAAATACCGTGCTTGCTACATCGTTGAGTGAATCCGGGCGCGGGCTTCAATGAGGCCGGGGCGGATGCCCCGGAAATACCGCTTTGTTTTGAGCACGCTACTGGCCGCGCCTCGTTGCTTCAATGAGGCCGGGGCGGATGCCCCGGAAATACCGATCTGGAAGCACTGAAAGAGGATTTCCCGACCGTCTAGCTTCAATGAGGCCGGGGCGGATGCCCCGGAAATACCCAGGACGTCAGGCGCAAGTGGGCATCGACCTGCCAATGGCTTCAATGAGGCCGGGGCGGATGCCCCGGAAATACCGCGGGCAGTTTGTCCGGTACGCTCAGGGTGGTCAGGTCGCTTCAATGAGGCCGGGGCGGATGCCCCGGAAATACCAACGGGGGCGGGGTGTCCCAACCAGCTGACCTACTCGCTTCAATGAGGCCGGGGCGGATGCCCCGGAAATACCCTGCCCTTCAAAGTACCCCATGCACCGGCTGGCAACGCTTCAATGAGGCCGGGGCGGATGCCCCGGAAATACCTCTAAAAAGAGCGCAGCGGCTCCGTGCTCCAGCAGGCTTCAATGAGGCCGGGGCGGATGCCCCGGAAATACCCATTCTCCAGATCGGATTTTTCCGGACGGAAGAGCGAGCTTCAATGAGGCCGGGGCGGATGCCCCGGAAATACCTGCAGATTCCTTTTCAGTCTTTTTCGGATCAACGATGCTTCAATGAGGCCGGGGCGGATGCCCCGGAAATACCCAGTGCCAGCGGGCCATTGCAGATGCTGGGACAACGGGCTTCAATGAGGCCGGGGCGGATGCCCCGGAAATACCCCTTCATCAGCTCCAGCATTCCCAGCACACCGGCCTGCTTCAATGAGGCCGGGGCGGATGCCCCGGAAATACCCTACCGTCCGTGGCTCGGTTAAAGGCCACTCTTTGTGCTTCAATGAGGCCGGGGCGGATGCCCCGGAAATACCCGCTTTAGATGTTGATGAAACATTCTGGCAGTGGAACCAGCTTCAATGAGGCCGGGGCGGATGCCCCGGAAATACCGGCGCCCTTGCCATTGGGCCTGTGGCTTGGAGTTTCGACCGTTTTTGCGAGTAGTACAAGTTTTCAACCTGGTTTGGTCATTAAAAATTGGTTTGTAGTTTCTTGGCCATTGCTATTGCCATGTTTTTAAAGAACATTGCTGCGTGCGAGCGGTGCTTGGGGTCCGAAATGCCACCCTAGCGCTCGCGTCCGCGCGGCTAAAAAATAAGGGCCTCGCGTTTCACTGTCTCGAATTTCTTGCCCAGGCTGGTGACATGGGGTTTCACGGTGTCTACCGGCCCGAGGTCGAGTATCAGGATGTGGTCTTCCTGATGGTGTATTGCATCATTCAGTTCGGCTTGCAACTGGATGATGCGCGTCCTATCTAGCCGACATTGAAAAACCGATAGTTGCAGCCATTCTCCATAGCCGTTCATGGTTTTGAATACGCGGCGCCAGCGTTTGTCGTCGGCGATGTCGTAGGTGATAACGTAGAGGTGCTCCATGTCTACCTTGTCACGAAATTGGGGTAGTCCGGGGTTTCGCCGGCCAGGTGGCGGGCGAGCAGGCGGCCTTGCACTTCAAACAGCCGCCGATAGGAAAGGCGATAACCGAACAGGGGATGAGTGACCTCTTGCCCAAGCCGCCGTTCGAAGGCGGCGATGAAGCGCTTGCGGCCGCTGTCCGACAGGGCGCAGGCGCCGGCGGCGTGAATGAAGTCGGTGCCGCGCACTTCGCCGTTGTTGATAGCCATGAGCACGGTGGAATCGGCGACCAGGGGGCGGAAGGGTTCCATCATGTCAAGCGCGAGGGCGGGACGGCCAAAGCGGGGTTGGTGGTAGTAGCCGCGATAGGGGTCCAGCCCGACCGCCGAGAGGGCGATGTGCCATTCGCGCGTGAGCATGGCGTAGGCGAAGGAAAGCATGGCGTTGACCGGGTCTTTGGGCGGGCGCCGGTTGCGGCCCATGAAGTCGAAGCTCAGCGTTGGGTCGTCGTCCTTCTTGATGAGGTTGGCGAAGTGCTGGAAATAGCGCCGCGCGGCGATGCCTTCAATGCCGAGCAATTCGTCCAGTGCATGGGCGCGGCCGGCGTGTTCGGCATCTTCCTTTAAGGCCCGCAATAGTTCGTCTGGCGGCTTGCCCTGGTCGTTCGCCGCTTTGTCGGCGGTCTCGAACGGTTCGTCATCGTCTCCAAATTCGCCGCGCCAGTTGCGCCGCATCAGGGTCCGGCAATTGGCAATCTTGGCCGCCACCCAGCCTCGGGCCAGTCGCAGGCAGACATGCTCGTCGAAGCTGGCGCGATATTGGTGGATGCGGGTTTCGACGTTGCGGTGACCCAGGCCGACGGTGTGGCCGACGAACCAGCCGCCGTAGGTGTGGTAGGAAACGGGTATCTCGCGCCGCATCAGTTCGTGGAGCAGGGGCGTGGACATGCCAGTGGAGCCGAATACCACCACTTGGGAGACTTCGCGCAGCCGGGCATCGCCCACCTTCTGTTTCTCCACCTCGACGACGATGCGTTCTTCGTCCTTGCGTAGCCAGGCGCGGGGCGATTGCACATAAAGCGGCGCGGCGTATTCCTCCTTGGCAGCCAATGGCCGGGGCATGATGGGCGCAGCGTTGAGGAAACGCACTTCATCCGGCAGGCAGATGCCGACCAGGGAGCAGCGCGGACACTTGGGGCTGTCCTCCAGCGGCGGCGGGATGTGCCCGGCATAGGCCACGCCGCGCAGGCCGTGGATGCTGGCCAGGGTCTGCTCGATCAGAATTTCGTCGAACATCACCCGCACCCGCTCGCGCGAATCGACGAAATAGAGCACGCCGGAATCGCACTCGTAGCCGTGTTCCTGGAGCAGCAAGCCCTGGGCGCAGATTTGCACCCGCTCCGGATCATAAGCGCCCTTGTCCACATGCGGGCGCTTGCCGCGCTTGTAATCCACAGGGGTGACATAACTGCCTTCGCCCTCCACCAGGTCCAGCTTGGCGGTAATGCCCAGCTTCAACGACGCCAGGGACACGGACTGGGCATGGATGCGTTCGTCTTCCTGCGGTGTTTCCGGCAGCTTGCCATTGCCGGCGTCGACGCGCTTATGCTTGACCCGGCCTTCCACCGTATCCGCCGAGTCGGCCCATTCCGATTGCACCCACATCAGATACGCCAGGCGCGGGCAATAAACGTATTCGTTGACCATGCGCACCGGGATGAGCGGCGCCTCGGGATCAAGTTCGGGGAAGGCGAGAGACAGTTCGCGCTGGTCGGGCATGGCGGTTATCCAGTCATGGATGCCAATGGGACTACAATGCTTGGCATTGAAACTACAAACGGAGTCGGCACGATGGAAACCTCGGTACGCGAACTAAAAACACATCTATCCGAATATCTGCGCCATGTGGCGGCGGGCGAAGAGGTGGTAGTGACCTCGCACGGCAAGCCGGTGGCGCGCCTGACAGCGGTTCTGCCACGCGCCTTGACTGATGCCGAACGTGAAGCGGAAGCCATCGCCAAACTGGAGGCACTGCCTTGGATACGGCCCGGACGGGGCGGCAAACTGATGGGATCAACGCGGCCGATGCCGGCGGCGGGCGCTGGATCGACCAGCGAGGAGATCATGGCATGGCTGCGGGATTGACCTGCTACTTCGACACTTCCGCCCTGCTCAAGCTGTATCTGGAGGAGGCCGAATCGGCGCGTGTGCGAAGTGCTACTGCTGCGGCAACCTTCGCTTTCACACACCTGATCACCTACGCCGAAATGCGTGCGGGCTTGGCCCAGGCCGCACGTTTGCGCCGGATCGACGACCTGGAATTGGCGCGGCAGGTTGAGCAATTCGAAACCGACTGGTCTGAACTGCGCGTCATCACCCCGAACGAAACCCACATCCGCCGCGCCGGCGAGCTTGCCCAGCGCTTCGGCCTGCGCGGCTACGACAGCGTCCACCTGGCAGCGGCGGAAGTGGTGTGGCAAGCCCTGCCCGGCGTGGATTTCCGCTTCGCGGCGTTCGACGCCAGGTTGATGGCGGCAGCGAAGGCGTTGGGGATGCGGGGGCTGGAATAAGCCGCCGCACCAACCACCGCCACCCGCGACCAGCGGGATAAGAAAGCCCTCTACGAGCGAGCCGGTGTGGCCGACCACATGGTGGTCAGCCCGCTTCAGCATTACGCCATCCGCTTTCTGAACGGTGCCGATGGTTTCGACAAAGGAACCGTCTTCGGGCCGAAGGAAATGCTGGTGTTCAGCACGCTGGACGCCCTGGAAATTCCGCTGTGGGAAGTGTTCGAAGTGCCGTGGCCGGGGGAGCAGAAGGCGGTGGTGAACGGGCCGCCGAGGGCATAGCCATCGCGACCAATCCGAGCGGCTCCGGGAAGCAGCCTCCCATGTAGTGCCGGCATCCCTGCCGGCAAGGAGTTCAGCATCCCCCACCGCAGATACCGCCCTGTGGCTATCGTAGGTCGGGTTAGCGCAGCGTAACCCGATGCATGGCGTGTGCTGGGGGCAGGGCATGGAGGTCAGGCCGGAGTGAACAAACCCAGGCCGAAGTGGCAGCCAAAGCCTAATGCCAAGGGTCCGGTAACCGGTTCAGCAAATTCCAGCTTGAGGAAGCACCCCTGTCTATCCGGTTGGCTCAGGCCACGCTTGGAGCGAAAGCGGCGAAAATCCAGGGCGCGGGGTGGTTTTTCAACAGTCTGCAACTCCACCGACACCGGTTCCGGCAAGCTGCGTAGCCTGCATTCACGGGCGATTTGCTCAACTACACCAAAGTCTTTCTTGCTATGCCAGGGGTGCAGGTAGGGCGTAGCCGAATGCCAGATAGCCGTTGTGCCCAGTACGTTGGATGACCGCAACGCGCCGACCTCACCCAGCCCTTCCAACAACAAACGCCATTCTGTCCCCTCGCGAGTATGGATCGACCTGAGTTCCACCAAGGTGGCCTGGACCTGAGCATTGAAGCCATCCGGGGCGTGGACGATCAGATGGTCGATGCGCCCATCCTTGTTTGCTTCCGGCAAAAAAAAGGCATGCCCATGGCGGTTGCCTTCGGGAAGATCGTGGCCGGACAGGCTGGCCGGGATGGAGTCGCCGAACAACCGCCGGGCGCGGCCCATCAACGCCATACGCAGGGTTTCGCCCACGCGCACGGCATCGGTGATGCGCGGTAGTGGCCTGGTATAGAGCGCGTAACGCGCGGTAGTGATCTTGTCCGCTTGGTGAGGTCTGCTAACCGCCGGGGTGGATGCCATGAAGCGCAACGCATCTTTCTTTCGCAGGTAATACACCTGTCGAGCGGCGGGGGGCGCGCTCCAACCGGCGGATTGCAGTTCACCCGTATCGAGCGAGATGGCCTCCAGCCAACCTTCGGGAAGCGTTGCCTTCACTTGCCTGATCTCACGTGTGGTCAGCCCGTGAGTTTGGCTTGCTTCCAATGTATGTGTGCGGAAAGCCGAATATTCCACAACGGAACGCGGCAGCCAGAGCGGCACAAGATCGCCAAGCACCTCGCCGGTGTCCCGGTCCACAGCCTGTTCCGACGGATAGCAGTCGCATTTGCCGGACCAGGAGGTCAGGCGCTTTGCATCCACCCAAGACTCGGCACGCCCCAGGTAGCCGATGGCATTCAGCAAGGCATCCAGTAATGCCGTTTGGGTGTCGTCAAGCGTGGTATTCGGCCAATGGGCGATCAGCGCCGCTTCGCGGCCCACTTGGGCAAAAGCGTCGAAGATGAGGCTGGGCTTGTCGCGTACCGGCATGTAGTGGCGGGTGTGGAAATGCACGGCGTCGGGCAGGCGGTAATGCGGCGCTTCGGTGGCAAGGGCAGCGAGAAGATTGACCAACCGCTCGCGCGGGAATATCGCTGGGTCGAGCTTGCGGTGCCAGGTGGCGATGAGGGCGCGGGTGAGCCGCCAAAGGTCAGGCGGCCAGCCAACATCGGCCTCATTGACGTGTCGGCCCCACGGCGTGGCGTGATAACGCCCGGCGGGGAAGGTGAAGGCGAGGGTAAGCATGGTGCCTCCGGTTCAGCCGGGGTAGCGCACGGTAGTTACGCCGCCGAGACTACCCTTGGCGGCTTCGATGAGGACAGGCAGAGCGGCTTCCAGCTCGGCCAGTTCGGGCAGAGCGAAATCAGTTGGACGGGTCACGCTTACCACGCTGGCATCCAGATCGCAGGCGGTCCGCAAGCGCAGGCCATCGCGCAGAAAGCGGCGAATCTTGAACAAGGCGAGGGCAATAAGCAGATCGCGTGCTGCGCCGGGAAGCCCGAAGCCACGCAGTTGCGCCAAGTCGAGATTGAAGAAGGCGGTGATCTTCGGGGCTGTGTATTCGGTACGGGAGAAGGGCACGTTGCCGAAACCCTCCTTCGATGTTTTCCCCTCTTCGCCACGTCCGGGCCGGACATGATCGTTCTTCACCCCGCCGCTTTGGGCGATGCGAATGTCTTCGGCCTCGATGAAGGCGGACAAGGTGCGCGGCAGGCGCAGCCGACCTCCGGCCAGCTCCTTCTTGGCAAGGAACAGGCCATGCAGCAGGGCGTTGGTATCCAGTTTGAAAACCACTTCGGCCAGTTTGTGAATGTCCACCATACCTTCTTCCATATCCGCCAGTTCAGCCTTGAGCTGGTTGAAGACGGACTTGTCCTTGCCTTCCAGGATGTAGGGCGAATTGATCCGGTGCGCCTCCAGCACGGAATTAGTGAGCGCCTTTCCGTCGTTATGCACGACCTTGATCAGAGGCAATCCCTTGAGCGGCGACACCCAATCGTCGGCTTCCTCATCCCAGCATACTTCTTCCATCCGGTTGGCCATGCTCTGGGCAGATTCCACCAGCAACATGCGGCATCCATCCGGGCCGTCGAATTCGGCGGCACCCAGGTCGGGGAAGCCGGTGGGTTGGAAGCGTGCGCCCTGGACGGGTTGCAGGCGGGCTTCGATGAGCAGGCGGGGTTGGTTGTTGAGTGCGTTAAAGTTCATGGTGATTCCCTCGGGTTAAACGGGTTCAGGTTGCAGGTCTTCCGCGCGGGGCAGGAGTTGCACCAGCGCGGCGGATTGGATGGGGACGGCCAGAGCCGCCAGCAGGCGCGGGCCGTCCAGGAAGGTGGTTTGTGGGGCATTGCCGCGTGGCCAGCCCAGGCCGGCGATTCGCCCGCGTCGCCAGGCGAGGGGAAGCGCCTTGTCGACCTGATTGGCGGCAAGCAGGCGGGGCAGTTCGCCGGGCTGGTTGAGGCGGGCGTCTTGCGGCAGGCGGCCCAGGTATTTCAACAGGTTAACCGAGGTGAAAAAGGGTTTGCAGACAGCGTAGGCCAGGGGAAGCGCTGCTCCCTCTCCACCAGCAGAGGCGGCAGACAAGGCGTCCGGCAACTCGGCCCAGATCAAGCCATGCAGCAGCGAGGCAATCAGCCTATCGTCGGTGCGGCGGTGAAGAAAGGCGTGAATGTCGGACAAACGGGCGCCCAACCGGGCCTTGCTCTCGAAAGGTTGCCACTCATGGGCGCGTTGCGACTCGATCACCCGCCGCTCCACCACCCGCACCAGATTACGCACCAGATCGCCCTTGCCCCAGACATGCGAACGGCTGTCTGCCGCCCATTGCCAGTGGCCTTTTCCCCGTTCGATGGGGGCTAGATAAGTGCGCATCCGCGCCAAGCCGGCCAAAGCCAGGGCCAGACGAAATTCCGCGCTGTCGTCGTTGGCCTCCATCACCCAGGCAGAGGAAAGGCGCGGGAGCATGAATACCTTCTCCCGGCCCTTGCGGCTGGTCGCCAGGGTTTGCATGACTTCGCCCAACAGGATCAGTGCGCGCTGGATCAGGGGTTTGCCGACACCCGGCTGGGTGAGGGCGAATAGGGCGTTCTCCAGTTGCGAGACAGCGCGCTTGAGGCTGGCCGGTGCATCCTTGTCGCGGGCTTCGCGGCGCAGGCGGTCGAGAAACTGGTCTTGTTCCAGGTCGGCGATGAGATCGACATTGGGGGCGCGACTGGCTTCCACGCGCCCAAGTGGCGTTGCCAGATAGGCAAGGCCATTGCGTACCATGAAGCCATAGCGCTGAAAGGCGGCGATGCCTCGATCCGTACCCAGTTGCCCCACCGCTCTCGCAAAATCCAGACCATCCCGCGCGGCACGCCGCCCGACGGTCGCGCGGCCTTCGGAGAACAAAGCGCTGATTTCAGGCAGGGTGGCCAGCCGGCCCCAAAGGGGCAACCAGATTTCCCCGCGTGATTTCCCGGTCGTGGCATCGATGGGCGTTGTGCCCCCGCTGCCGCCATGAGCCGGGTAGACGGTGAAGGGATAGGCGAATGACGCTTGATGACTGGATTCGAGCCGTCGGGTGGTCGCTGTCACGAACATCAAGGCACCTTCCAGCATGAGAACGAAATCCCAGGCGTTGATGCGCGAGTCGGTGGAAAACCCTGTGGTGGCATTCGCGCCCCCGATCTGACCCGGTGCGAATTGCCCAATTGCGTTTTGTGCTAGCCGAGGAGTGTGGCCCGCAAACAGCGCGTTATCCAACCAGCCAACGGCCATGCCCACAGTTTCGCCCGTGTTCGGGTCGAAGAGTTCGACTAGGCGCTGCATGAAGTTGTTGGTGAAATCGAGGCGGCCATCATTACCACCGGTTCCCAACAGCGGCGGGTAAGCCGGATTACCCGCCGCGAGCACCACGGCCGCATCCAGCCAGGATAGGAATAGTTCGTCCACCTGTGCTCGAAGGTGCATGAGCAGGCGAGGTTTGCTATCGGCATCCGGTTTCTCTGTCAGCCCCAGGCCGGCAAGTACTGCCGCCGCCGTGGCAATTGCAGAGGAAAAGGGCTGGAAGCGCGGTGCGCGCGCGGACGACAAGGGGCCAAAGCCGTCTTTGTTGTCGCTGGGATAGAACCCGCTCCCTCCATTCCAGGGCGCCAGAATCGGCGTCGGCCGATATTCCTCCAGGAAAAACCGCGCCAGTTCCTCACGCGACAGCCGGGTTGTCAGGACGAACCGCTCGCCTTGCCAACAGGCCTTGGCCTCCGGGTCTATCTGTTCCGCCACCAGGCGAAATACGCCCAGGGCCTTGAGGTAGTTGGCCAAAGGGGTCGGGGTGCAGCCTTCCAGGATGATTTCATTCATGACCATTGCCGCCTCCATTCACTTGTTGTTCCTGACGGGTAGCGCGCCAGTCGGCAATGCGCACCAGTGCTTCCAGCCAGGCCAGGCGGAAGGGGCCGTATTCGGCGAGGAGTTTCTGGGTGCGGGCGGTCCAGCTTGCGCCTTGCTCGCCGTCGCCCAATTCCATGAGACCCAAGCGCAGGTGGGTTTCCGGGAGGTGTTCGCCGTCGAAGTCGAAGCCAGGCAGGCAGTCACCTTCCCAGATGCCCCGGGCGAATCGCTGGTTGTCCCCCAGCGCTTCGGTTTCTCCCGGCAGGGCGCGCAGGCTCATGCGCACCTTGCCGTGGTGGGCTGCGATGAGATAGGCGATGAGGTCAGCGTTTTCATCGCCATCGTGCGTCTTCAGCCAGGCCAGCATGGAGGCGAGTTCGTGGCGGAAGTAGCGGCGCTCGGTGAAGCCGGGCGATTCTCCCTCGCAGGTGGCGTAGGTGGCACGACCACCGAAATCGGATTTCGCCCAGAGCTGTTCCAGGCTCATGGTGGAGGCGGGGTTGGACAGCAACATGGCTTGGAAGGCGGGGTGGGATTTGCCCACGTCGTGCCAGCGGGCGGCGCGGATGACAGCGGGCTCGTCCTGGCCCAGCTTGTTGCACAAGGCCTGGGCGGTCCTGGCGGCATGGCTGAGATGGTCTGGCAGGGAAACCGGAATGGCCCTATCGGAGCGTCCATCGTCATTGTAGGACTCTCTGGGTGGCTGCGCGGCGGGCGGCAATGCCACCACCGGTTTCTTACTGTCGGCTGTGTAGCCGAGTTGAGGGTCGTAGCCGCCATCGCGGGAACGCAACAGCAAGGTCATGCCAGGTCGCAGGCTGCCATCGAGTTTCACCCAGAGGCTTGCCAGACTGTCCCAACGCCATTTGTCTTGCTTCTTCAAGCCCTGCGCCTGGCCGATGGAGACAGGGCAGAGTTCATCCCGTGCCGGCGGCGGCTGGTCGCCGGGTAGCCCCTCGAAGTCGCGCCAGAACATGGAGAGCGGTGGAGTGTCGCTGTCGCGGATGTAGTCGGACACGTCCACATCGAAGCCGGACAGGTCGGAGTCGGTGTTGAACAGGTCGATGAAATCGCGGCGGCGGATGACGGAGTACAGCGGCGCCACTTCATCCGTACCCGGTAGCGCCGCCGGCGAGGCGTCGGCATCGAGCTTGCCAAGTTTGTTGCGTGCCGCTGCGAGTTCTTCGGCGTTGTAGGGTAAAGCGGTCTTGTCGTCTCCAGCGATGTCCATCCACCTGATCTGGGCGCCACCAAGGTCGTTGGCCTCGCCATATCGGTTGCATCGCCCGAAGCGCTGGACCAGGGAAGACCAGGGCGCGAGTTCGGTAAAAAGGGTTCGGCTGGTGATGTCCACCCCGGCTTCGATGGCCTGGGTGGCAATGAGGATGCGGCCCTGTTCCGATGGCTCTTCTTTCAATCGGGCTTCCAGAACGCGACGTTCGGCTGGCCTGAAACGGGCATGGAGCAACACCAAGGACGGGTGCGTTTCTGTTTGGAGCAGTGAGGCAATGGCTTTGTGCAGGCCTTGGGCGCGGTCGACGCGGTTCACGATGACCAGGGTCGTGGTTCCCGGTTGGTGAGCATCGAGTATTTCTTGCGCCAGGCCGGAGAAATATGGCTTGTCGTTCGCCGCCGATAACTCGCTTCGAGCCGGTGCTAAATGTTTGACGGCATTGATGCGCTGGCTTACGGCTGGCAGTTCACGTTCTTTATCGTCAAGTGCCTCCCGCTTCAAGCCATCGAGGTGCATCCGGAAATCGACCGTGGCGAGCCAATCCTTGTTGAGTGTGGCAGAGACCCACAAGGTGCGACTCTTCTTGCTCAGCGGTAGTTTGCGGCGGAAGGCTTCCAGTTGTGCCGAGGTTGGCAGTCCGGCACCCATGAGTTGGATTTCATCGAAGACCCAAAGGGTATCGTTGTGGAGAAAGGCGAAATGCACCGGCCACTGATATCGACTCATGCCGTAACCGCGCATGAGTGCGCGAGACAAGAGCATGTCCTGGGTGCCGATTAGGATCATGTCTTCCTCGGGGTGTTCGGCCCAAGTCTTGAGGTCGTCGGCGCCGCCCATGAGGACATGGATGGACACCTTACCCTCGCCCGGTTCGCCAACCTGTGCGAGATTCTGCAGCCAGCGGCAGATTTCCCGTTGGGTCTGCTCCACCAACGCGCGCATGGGCAGACACCAGACCAGCCGATGCGGGGTATCAGGGTCGTTCAGGTAGCGGCGTTTCCATAGCCAGGACAGCGTAACGGCGGCGGTTTTCCCCATACCGGTAGGTATATCGAGAATGTCTGGCCATGGCGCTTCAGCCAACCGTCGTTGATATGGAAATGGGGTATCCGTACTCAACATGGCTGACTTGAAAAACTTATCAAAGGTCATTCGGTTGTCTTTCTTGAGTTCATTCTGCGATTGGCTGTAGAAGGGAAACCGTTTTTTTCGTGTTGGAATTCCTTCGATGCGGGCTCCTGTACTGCTGATGACCTACGCTCCAGGTTGCGACACCACTCGGCACAGCCTGTTTGAAGTCGACGAAATCGCCAAGGTGGTATTCGCCCAACACTTGGGCGAATTGTTTGCTTTGGACGGTGAGTTGCCGGCCGCGGTCTTGAATGTGGAATGTGTCGAACATGCCCATTGGGCGCTCCCTTGTTTCTTGTCGCCGTTAGTCTCTCACCCCACCCGCCAAACCTCAACCGCTATCCTTCGCCACGGATTGCCATGTTTTTCCAGCCCGCCGATGCGAGCTTCCAGCCATGTTCCTTCATCTATCAGGCGGGCGGCGGTCTGGTTTTGGGCGCGGGGGATGTAGCCGAGTTTGCGGCCGTTCCAGTCGATGCGGATGGCGTGAGCGTCAAAGCGGTTGCCGGGTTCGCGGCTGAGTTGGAGGCTGTCGCCGACGGTGAGGTAGGGCCAGAGCGCTTCGCCGTCGTGGTGTTGGAAGCCGGCCAGCGGGCAGCGTTGGATCAGGCGGCGTTGCGCGGGCGCGGCGTGCGCGGTGGCGGGTAGGGCGATCAGGCCGAAAAGCCGGATCAGGGTATTGAGGAAGTCGCGGCGGGTCATGGTGGTCTCCGTGTGGGTTGTTGCCACCATGATCCGATTGGCCGTGCTCAAAAGCTGAGCCTGGGTTTGTTGCGCTGGAATTTATTTGTATTGGGCGGCGGCGTTTCTGAGCCTGTCGGCGATTTCATTTCGTAGTTTGGGCGGTTCGACGACTTCGACGTCGGGGCCGTATTTCAAAATGTCGAGGATCAATTCGCGCGGGTCGGCGTAGGGCAGGCGGCGTTCGAAGCGACCATCGGCGAGCCAGCGGTCTTGCTGGTCCGGGTGCCAGGTCTCGTCGGCGATCCAGCGGGCGCGTTCGGGGGTGAAGCGCAGGGTTGCCCGGTGTTTGGCCGGGCCGCCGAAGATGCCATAGGTGGCGGTATAGTGGGCGTCGAGGTCGGTGTCGGGGATGTCGCTGGCGGGTTGGGCGAGCGTTTTGACAACGCGGATACGGTCGAGGGCGAAGTTGCGCAGCCCGTCGCGCTGGTGGCACCAGGCGTCGAGGTACCAGTTGTCGCGGTAGTGGATGAGGCGCTGGGGCGAGATTTCGCGTTGGCTGATGGCGTTGCGTTCGCGGCCGTGGTATTCGATCTTCAGGCGCTGGCGTTGCGCGGTGGCGCCGGCCACGGTCTGGAAGATGCGGGTGTCGGGCTGGCGCGCGGCCATGCGCAGTATTTTGAGCCGGTGGGCGAGTTCGCCGCCGCCCAGGTGTTCCTGGCCGAGCAGCTTGTCGATGCGGGCCTTCAGCGGTGCGAGCTGGTGGTCGAGCAGGCCGGGCTGGGCCTCGGCGAGCAGTTTCTGGGCGGCGCTCAAGGCCAGCAGTTCGGACGGGGTGAACCACAGGCCGGGCAGCTCGAAGGCATCGCGGCTGTATTTGTAGCCGCCGGCTGCCGGGTCGAACTCGATGGGGGCGTCGAAGTAGTCGCGCATCTCGGCCAGGATGCGGGTGAGGCTGGCGCGCGAGCATTCCAGGGCTGCTTCGAGTTGGGCGCGCGGGACCGGGTAGCGGCGGGCGGCGAGTATCTGATGCAGCTTGAAGATGCGCTGCATGCGGTCCATTAGAGCCGTCCCGGTATGAGCTGGCGTGTACGACGCATAGAATCAAGCAGTTGCATTGTGTGATTATTTTCAGAGACGTTATCTAGGATAATACCCAGCCGTGGAAATCAGAAACAGACATAACATGGCGTATTCCGAATCCTCTATCCGGGTGCTCAAGGGATTGGAACCCGTCAAGGAGCGGCCGGGGATGTATACCCGGACCGACTCCCCGACCCATATCATCCAGGAGGTTATCGACAACGCCGCCGACGAGGCGCTGGGTGGCTTTGCTGACAAGCTCACGGTCACCTTGCACGGCGACGGCTCAGTCTCGGTCGAAGATGATGGCCGCGGCATCCCGGTCGGCATCCACCCGGCCGAGGGCGTGCCGACGGTGGAGGTGGTGTTCACCCGCTTGCACGCCGGCGGTAAGTTCGACAAAAAGATCGGCGGCGCTTATGCCTTTTCCGGTGGCTTGCATGGCGTCGGCGTGTCGGTGACCAACGCCCTGTCGAGCCGGCTGGAGGTGTTCGTCAAGCGCGATGGCCAGTTGCACCGTATGGCCTTTGCCGACGGCGAGGTGATCGAGCCCTTGACCGTGGCCGGCAGTGTTGGCGCCCGCACCACCGGCACCTTGGTGCGGGCCTGGCCGAACGGCAAATATTTCGATAGTCCCAAGGTCAAGCGTAACGAGCTGGAGCGCCTGCTGCGCGCCAAGGCGGTGCTGTTGCCCGGTGTCAAGGTCGTCCTCAAGGATGAGGAGAGTGGCGAGGAGAAGGTCTGGCAATACGCCGACGGCCTGGTCTCTTACCTGAACGAGACCTTGCCCGAGGCCAGCGAGCAGAGCTATGTCAGCCCGGTATTCGCCGGTGAGCGCTATGCCGGCGCGGAAGATGCCGCCGGCTTTGCCGAGGGCGAGGGCGCGGCCTGGGCGCTGGCCTGGTGCGAGGCGGGCGGGGCTGGGGAGTCCTACGTCAACTTGATACCGACCTCGCTGGGTGGTACTCACGAGGCCGGCTTGCGTAATGGCGTGTTCGAATCGCTAAAGGAATTCGTCAGCCATCATGGCTTATTGCCGGGCAAGGTGACTCTACAAACCGACGATGTCTGGAAACAGGTCCGTTATGTGCTCTCCGCGCGGATTCTGGACCCGCAGTTTCAGGGCCAGACCAAGGAACGCTTGTCCAGTCGCGACTCCATGCGTCTGGTGGCTTCACGGATCAAGGACCCGCTCGATGCCTGGCTGAACGCCAATATCGAGGCCGGGAAAAAGATTGCCGAACTGGCGATCAAGACCGCGCTGGCGCGGCAGAAGGCTGGCCGTGTGGTGGAGAAGAAGAAGCAGTCCGGCGCCGCCGTGCTGCCCGGCAAACTGACCGATTGCGAATCAGACGAGATCGCCCGCAACGAAATCTTCTTGGTCGAGGGCGACTCCGCCGGTGGCTCAGCCAAGCAGGGCCGCGACCGCGAGTATCAGGCTATCTTGCCCCTGCGCGGCAAGGTGCTGAACACCTGGGAAGTGGCGCGCGGCGAGATATTCGGCAACAACGAGGTGCATGACATCGCCGTCGCCTTGGGCCTGGATGCCCACGACCTGGATGCGCCCGACGTGGTGCTGGATAACCTACGCTACGGCAAGGTCATCATCATGGCCGACGCCGACGTTGACGGCAGCCATATCCAGACCCTGCTCCTGACCTTGTTCCTGCGCCACTTCCCGAGGCTGATCGAGTCGGGTCACGTCTATATCGCCCAGCCGCCTTTATTCAGCATCAAGGTGGCGGCCCAGGGCAAGAGCCGGCCGGAACGGCGCTTGTACGCACTCGACGAGGGCGAACGCGACCAGTTGCTGACCCGGCTGGCCGAGGACGGCATCCGGGAAGCCAATATCCACGTCGGCCGTTTCAAAGGTCTGGGCGAGATGAACCCGGAACAATTGCGCGAGACCACCATGCATCCGGATACCCGCCGCCTGCTGCCGCTGACCCTGCCAGGACAGGAGATGGCCGAGGTTGGCCGCATGTTTACCCTGTTGATGGGCAAGGGTGAGGCGGCGGGACGCCGGGCCTGGATGGAGCAGAACGGTAATCTGGTCGAGGCTGACATCTGATGGATTATGTATTACATTTACATGATTATCTGTAATACAAGGAGTCCGTCATGACCCTTTCCGTCCGTTTACCTCCCCGCGTCGAGCAACAACTGGCTCGTTATTGCGCCGAACACAGTGAAACAAAAAGTGCTCTGGTGCAGGCGCTGATCGAAGGTTTTCTGGCCGATCAAACGCCCGGCGCGGTGCCCACGGCCTTGAGCCACCCCTTTGTCGGCTGCGACGAGGGCAGCGGCGAGGATGTCTCAGGCACCCTCAAAGCGCGTTTGCGTGCCCGGTTTCGTAGCCAAGGCGACTGATGCCGGCCTCGGTTTTAGTGGATAGCGGGTTTCTGGTAGCCCTCGGCGTGCGCCGCGATCCTCGGCACGAGGCCGCTGTGGCCTGGTTGGCCGCGAATCATGCGTCACTGTGGATTCCTGCCCCGGTGATTGTCGAAAGCTGTTTTTTTCTCTCGGTCGCGGCCAAGTCCTACCTGCTGGCCTGGGCGCGGCAGCACCCGGCGCGGGTGCTGGAGGTGCCCGCCGAGGCCTATCCGGAAATCGCCCTGACGCTGGAAAAATACGCCGACCTGGACCCGGATTTCACCGATGCGGCCCTGATTTGGGCTGCCCACAACACCGGTTGCCGGCGCATTCTGACCGTCGACCGGGCCGTTTTCGAGATTTACCGACTCAAGGGCAACAAGCGTTTTGATCTGTTGCCCTGGTGTTGAAACTGAAGGTTGAAGAAAGCCGATCATGACGCCAGACGATACCCCGGACCTGTTCGAGGCCGCACCCGCGACACCGCCGAGCGCGGTTGAGCCGCCAGAACCGCCGCCTGCCGGTACGCCGCTCTATAGCCTGGATGGCGACGGCGGCGTGCCGCTGCACCTGTTCGCCGAGCGGGCCTATCTGACCTATGCCATGTCCACCGTGCTGGACCGGGCGCTGCCCTTCGTCGAGGACGGCCAGAAGCCGGTGCAGCGGCGCATCCTGTACGCCATGCGCGAACTGGGCAACCGCTCCGACGCGCCGTTCAAGAAGTCGGCGCGCATCGTCGGCGACGTCATCGGCAAGTTCCACCCGCACGGCGACAGCGCGGTCTATGAGGCGGCGGTGCGCATGGCCCAAGACTTCACCCTGCGCTATCCGCTGATCGAGGGCCAGGGCAACTTCGGCTCGCGCGACGGCGATTCGCCGGCCGCCATGCGCTACACCGAGGTGCGGCTATCGAAGTTCGCCGAGGATGTGCTGTTGTCCGAGATCGACCGCGGCACGGTGGATTTCCGCGAGAACTACGACGGCACTTTGAGCGAACCGGCCCTGTTGCCGGCGCGGCTGCCTGTGCTGCTGCTCAACGGCGTGTCTGGCATCGCGGTGGGCATGGCCACCGAGATCGCGCCGCACAACTTGAAGGAAGTGGCCGAGGCCTGCATCGCGCTCATCAATGGCCACAAGGATGAGGCCGTCTATGCCGCGATTCCCGGCCCGGACTTTCCCGGCGGCGGGCAGATCATTTCTGCCCCCGAGGACATCCGTAAGGCTTACGAGACCGGCCGCGGCAGTATCCGGGTGCGCGCCCGCTGGCAGGTCGAGCCGCTGGCGCGCGGCCAGTACCGCATCGCCATCACCGAACTGCCGCCGGGGACCAGCACGGCCAAGGTGCTGGCGGAGATCGAGGAGCTCATCAACCCCAAGCCCAAGGCCAGCAAGAAGGCGCTTTCGGCCGACCAGCAGGCCATGAAGAACGCTGTGCTGGGCGTACTCGACACCTTCCGCGACGACTCCGACAAGGCCCATCCGGTGCGCATCCTGCTGGAACCGCATAGCCGCGCCGTGACGGCGGATGACCTCATGAATCTGCTGCTGGCGAACACCTCGCTGGAGGGTAACAGCAGCCTCAATATGACCATGATCGGTCGCGACGGCCGGCCGCAACAGAAAACCCTGCCGCAGGCCCTGCGCGAGTGGTGCGCGTTCCGCATGGCGGTGATCGAGCGCCGTTTGAAATTCCGTTTCGACGAGGTGGCGCGCCGCATCCATATCCTGGAAGGGCGGATGATCGCCTTCCTGCGCATCGACGAGGTCATCCGGGTGATCCGCGAGGCCGATGCGCCCAAGGCCGAATTGATGGCGGCCTTCAACCTGACCGAGATCCAGGCCGAGGACATCCTGGAAATCCGTCTGCGCCAGTTGGCCCGCCTGGAAGGCATCCGGATCGAGCGCGAGCTGAAGGACTTGCAGACAGAGCGCGACGGGCTGCAACAACTGCTGGACAGCGAGAGCGGCCGCCGTCGGCTGATCGTTAAGGAAATACGCGAAGACGTAAAGAAATACGGCGATGACCGGCGCAGCCTGATTGAGGCGGCCGAGCGGGTCACCGCCGCCATGGTTGACACCATCGCCGACGAGCCGGTGACGGTGATCCTGTCGAAGAACGGCTTCATCCGCAGCCGTGCCGGTCATGGCATCGATCGGGCGATGCTGACCTGGAAGGACGGCGACGGCGAGCTGGCGGTGATCGAGACCCGGACCGTGCATCCCGTGATCCTGCTGGATGCGGCGGGGCGGACCTATAGCGTGCGGCCGGTCGACCTGCCCGGCGGCAAGGGCGACGGTGTGCCGGCGTCGTCGCTGGTGGACCTCCAGCACGGCCAGGTGGTGGCCATGCTGTCGGGACCGGTCGAGACGAAAATACTATTGGCGACAAGCGCAGGCGTGGGTTTCATTGGCAGGTTGGGCGACATGGTCTCCCGCCAGAAGGCCGGCAAGGCCTACATGACCGTGGAGGAGGGCGTCGAGTTATTGCCGCCAACCCCGATTCCGGCTGGCGCGGCCTGGATCGCCGCCCTAGCCGAAGAACCCCGGCTGCTGCTGTTCCCGATCGATGAGATGAAGGAACTCGCTGGCGGTAAGGGCGTGATACTGATGGTCCTGGATGCCAAGGAAAAGTTGATCGCCGCGCTGGCGACACCGGATTGCATGACGGTTTTTGGCATCGGTCGCGGTGACAAGCCGGTCGATTATCAAGTTTGTGCGGCGGCTGCCGATAACTACGTTGGAAAGCGTGCCCGCAAGGGTAGGACATTACCGGTAAAGCTAAAGCGCGTGCTTGGCTTGCGCCGATGATCGTTGGCATGGCAGTCGTTATGAGAGACGTATGACGGAAGACATAAGCAATCTGGATTCATCCTGGGAACTGCCGCGTGACGCGGGGCGACGGCACGATCCGTTGCTCGAATGTCTGGTGGTCTTGTCCCGCATTCATGGTGCGCCATGCACTCGTGACGCGTTGACCGCCGGGCTGCCCCTGGTTGATCAGGTGTTGACACCCTCGATTTTCGAACGCGCCGCGCGCCGCGCCAGCCTGGCCAGCAAGGTGCTGCGGCGTGGTCTGGATAGCCTGACCGGGCCATTGTTGCCGGTGGTGTTGTTGCTGCGGGAACGCAATGCCTGTCTCTTGATCGGCTGGGAAGCCGACGGCTCGGCGCGGGTGGTATTCCCTGAACTGGGCGAGGCCGCGAGCACCTTGTCGAGGGCAGAGCTGGATCAGCGCTATACCGGCATCGCCATCTTCTGCCAGCCCCGCTTCCGGTTCGACAAACGCACCCCTGAGGTGCGCAAGATGCGCGCTCGGCATTGGTTCTGGAGCGCCATCTTCGAAAATCTGCCGGTTTACCAGGACATCCTGCTGGCGGCCTTGCTGATTAACCTGTTCGCCGTCGCCATGCCCTTGTTCACCATGAACGTGTATGACCGCGTGGTGCCCAATCAGGCCACCGAAACGATGTGGATGCTGGCCGTTGGCTTGCTGGTCCTGATGGCGGCCGATGTCGGCCTGCGCCTGATTCGCGGCTATCTGATCGATCTGGCCGGCAGCCGGGTGGATGTCAAACTATCGGCCCAGATCATGGAGCGGGTGTTGGGCATCCGCATGGAAAGCCGGCCTATCTCGGCCGGCGCCTTCGCCGCCAACCTGCGTTCGTTCGAGACCGTGCGCGACTTCATCACCTCGGCCACGGTCACCGCCTTGATCGATCTGCCGTTCGCCATACTGTTCTTGCTGGTGCTGGCCTGGATCGATTGGCCGTTGGTCTTTCCCGGCCTGGTTGGCATGGTGTTGGTGATCGGTTATGCCTTGCTGGTTCAGGACCGGATGCACGAGCTTTCGGAAATCACCTACCGGGCCGGCGCCCAACGCAATGCCCATCTGATCGAGAGTCTGGTCGGGCTGGAGACGGTAAAGACCCAGGGCGCCGAAGGCATCATGCAAAAGAAGTGGGAACAGAGCGTCACGTTTCTGTCCCGGTTATCGACTCAGTTGCGTTTGCTGGCGGCCACCACGGTCAATGGCGCCCTGGAGATTTCACAACTGGTCTACATGGCCGTCATCATTGTGGGCGTCTATCGTATTGGCCAGGGCCAGTTGACCATGGGCGGCCTGATCGCCAGTTCCATGCTGGTCTCGCGGGCGATGTCGCCGTTCGGCCAGGTGGCCGGCCTGCTGACTCAATACCACAACGCGGCTACGGCCTTGAAGTCGCTCGATGAAGTCATGGATAACCCGGTGGAACGCCCGGCTGACGCGAATTTCGTCTCGCGCAGCCGCTTCGAGGGCGACATCGAATTCAACGACGTCAGCTTTGCCTATCCCGGCGAGGAGCGCGATGCCTTGCGCAACGTGTCGTTCCATATCAAGGCTGGCGAGCATGTCGCCATCATCGGCCGGGTCGGTTCCGGCAAGACCACCCTGCAAAAACTGATTCTGGGCCTCTATCAACCGACCTCCGGCTCGATCCGGATTGATGGCGTGGATATTCGCCAGTTGGATCCGGCCGAACTGCGTCGCAACATAGGTTATGTGCCGCAGGATGTGATGCTGTTCTTCGGTAGCCTGCGGGAAAATATCGTCATGGCCTGGCCGGAGGTCGACGACAGCGCCTTGTTGGCGGCGGCCGAGGTGAGCGGCCTGCTGGATATGGTCAACAGCCATCCGCGCGGCTTCGATCTGGTCGTGGGCGAGCGCGGCGAGTCCTTATCCGGCGGTCAACGCCAAGGGGTGGCCATCGCCCGCGCAGTGATCAATTCGCCGCCGATACTGTTGCTGGACGAGCCGACCGGCTCGATGGATTTCAGCAGCGAGGACGAGATCAAACGTCGGCTGGGCGATTACTGCGTCGGCAAGACCATGATGGTGGTGACCCACCGAACTTCATTGCTGGACCTGGTCGAGCGCATGATTGTGATCGACCATGGCAAGGTGGTGGCCGACGGTCCCAAGACGACCGTCATCGAAGCGCTGAAACACGGCCGGGTCGAGAAGGCAAAATGAACGAACAAAAAAAGCCCGAACGCCTATTTCCGGATGCCATTCCATTACCCGGCTGGATGGCCAAATTGCGCGGCCGCCTCGATCATTTGCTGTCGCGCTGGATTCCCCACGAAAGCAAGGAAGAGCTGGACTGGGTCAGCGATGCCGATTGGGCCATCCTTCAACAGGAACCGCTGAAGGCCCGGTTTATGTTGCGCTGGGTAGGCGGGATTCTGGCGCTGCTGCTGATTTGGGCGGCCTTCGCGCAGATCGACGAGGTGACCCGAGGGATCGGCAGGGTGACGCCGTCCCGGCAGTTACAGGTCATCCAGGCCGTCGATCCGGGCGTGGTGTCGGAGATTGCTGTCAAGGAGGGGCAAACGGTCGAACAAGGCCAGGTGCTGCTGAAGATCGACGAGACCCGTTTTCTGTCTTCATTACAGGAAAACCAGAGCCAGTATCTGGCCCTGTTGGCCAAGGCCTCCCGGTTGCGCGCGATCTCGGAAGGAAGGCCGTTCATGTTGCCGCCCGAGGTCGAGAAAGGGGCGCCTCAGGTCGCCATACAGGAACGCGGCTTGTATCTGTCGAAACGGTCCGAACTTGACGCCCAGATATCGATCGCCCGCCAGCAACTGGCCCAGCGCAGTCAGGAACTGAACGAGGTCAAGGCCCGGCGGGAGCAGGCCGCGCAGGCCTACGACCTGACCAACAAGGAATTGTCGGTGACCAAGCCGCTGGTCAGTGCCGGCGCGGTTTCCGAGGTCGAACTGCTGCGTTTACAACGGGATGTCAGCCGCTATATGGGTGATCGAAACGAGGCCAGCGCCCAGATTACCCGTATCCAGTCTGCTATTTTGGAGGCCCAGCACAAGATACGAGAAGTGGAATTGAACTTCCGCAATGTCGCCAGCGCCGAACTGGCCGATACCATGGCCAAGATCAACGGTCTGTCGGCGGGTAGCGCGGCCCTGTCCGACCGGGTCAAGCACTCGTCGATCAAGTCGCCGGTCAAAGGCACGGTGAAGCGCTTGCTGGTCAACACGGTGGGCGGCGTGGTGCAGCCGGGCACCGAAATGGTCGAGGTGGTGCCGTCGGAAGATGCGCTCCTGCTGGAGGTGCGCATTCTGCCCAAGGATGTAGCCTTTCTGCGACCGGGCCTGAAGGCCATGGTCCGCTTCACGGCTTATGATTTTTCTATCTATGGTGGGCTGGAAGGGGTGGTCGATCACGTCGGCGCCGATACCGTAGCTGACGAGCGGGACAAGGAAAAAACCTACTACGTCGTGCAGGTCCATACCCTCAAGTCCAGTCTGGGTAAGAATCTGCCATTGCTGCCGGGCATGGTCGCGGAGGTCGATATCCAGACCGGCAAGAAGAGCGTGTTGTCCTATCTGATGAAGCCCATATTACGGGCTCATCTACATGCTATGACGGAGCGCTGATGATCCGCCGGCGACACCTCTTCCTGAGCGAGCGCAGCGTGCCGTTGCCGCGCTGGCTGGAGGCGTTTCCGGCGGCTGAAATAGTCAAACCGGCCGCCTTGGCGGTCAAGGTGGGACCGGTCATGGTCTGGCTGCATCTGAGTTCGCGCACCGATGTCGCCCAGCAAGTGCTCGCCACCGTTGCTGCGGCCGCTGGCAATCCGGTGGTGGCGCTTGCCAATACCCCGAATGATGCCGATGGACTGGCCTGTCTGGAGGCGGGCGCGGCGGGTTACATCAGCGCCCTGGCGGCGCCCGAGATGATGCGTCAGGTGGTTGGCGTGGTGGCCAACGGCGGGCTATGGGTGGGGCCGGAATTGATGCGGCGGCTGCGTACCGCGCTGGCGGGTCAGCGCGCCCCGGCCCAGAGCGAAGCCGATCAATTGGTCGCCCTCAGTCGCCGCGAAAAGGAAGTGGCCCTGGCGGCCGCCGCCGGAGCCAGCAACAAGGAGATCGCACGGGCCCTGGGGATCACCGAGCGGACCGTCAAGGCACACCTCAGCGCGATTTTCAAAAGCCTGGGTATCCGCAACCGAGTGCAGTTGTCGGTTCTGGTCAACGGCGAACGTCTGGCGCTCCACTAAGCGGTTCCCCAATTGTCGCGAAATGGACTGTACTTCAGTCCAATAGCGGCCGCAGCAAAAAAACGACAGTATCCAAGCACTAGAAATCCAGTTAACCATTTGTTTGCGAAGGACACATCATGGCCGTCCATACACCCGCTCAGGCAGTAGCCCACGTCGTCTCAGTCAAAGGCGAAGCCTATGCTCGCGCTGCGGATGGCTCGCTGCGCCAGCTCAAGGCGGGCGATCAGCTTTATGTCGGCGAAACCCTGGTGACCCACAGCGGCTCGCAAGTGGTCCTGGCCTTCAAGGATGGTCACCAGATGATGGTCCTGCCCAATGAGGCGTTCCAGTTGACCCCGGATGTGACTTATGAATTCCATGCTCAGCCCGCCGATGCGGCCATCGGTACGGCGGAGGTGAACAGCATCATCCAGGCGATCGAGCGGGGCGGCAACATCGATGACGTCTTGGCCTCGCCAGCCGCCGGCATCAATGGTCCTCAAGACTCGGGCAATGATTTTGTCCGCCTACTGCGCATCAGTGAGGGTGTGTCCGGGTTGGAGTACCAATATTCCGCCGAGAGCGCCGAGATTCAGCAGCCTCATGGTCCGGCCGTAATCAACCAGGCGCCGGTGGCCAATCCCGATGCCCAGACCTTGGGCGAAGATACGCCCTCAGTGACCGGCAACGTGATTAGCGGCGCCAATTCCAATCTGTTGACCAGCGCCGATAGCGATCCCGAGCACGGCGTGCTGAGCGTGACCGGCGTGGCCTTGGGGATTCTTGTGCCGACGTCACCGGTTTCGGTCGGCACGGTGATTGCCGGCACCTGGGGCGATCTGGTTTTGAATGCCGATGGCAGCTACACCTATACCCCCAATTACCATGCCCAGTCGCTGGGCAATGGGCAGACCGTCGTCGAACAGTTTACTTACACGATCCAGGACCCGGCCGGCGCCTCGGCGACCACGACGCTGACCTTGACCGTGACCGGCAGCAACGACACCCCGGTGGTCGGAACGATCCCGAACGGCGCCAACCCGCCCCAGATTGATCCCAATCTGGACCCGGCTACCGGGCATTACCTGCATACCATCCCCGAAGACACCTCGGTTTCGGGCCAGGTCACGGCTACCGATCCCGAAAACGATGCGCTCGTCTACACCCAGGCATCCAACCCCGCACACGGCACGGTGAGCGTGAATCCGGATGGCTCCTATACCTACACACCCAACGCCAACTACAACGGTAACGACAGCTTCGATGTCCTGGTTGACGACGGCCATGGCGGCACGGCGATAGCTGTTGTCGATATCGTCATTACCCCGGTGCAGGATCCGTCCATCATTGCACCGGGGCAGGGGCAGGTTACTGAAGACACGGTATTGGTCACATCGGGCCACCTGGCCATCAGCGACGTCGATGGCCCGCAGGACGAGCACTTCACCCCGCAGGCTAATACGGCGGGTGCGCACGGCACCTTCTCCATCGATGCCAACGGCAACTGGGTATATCACCTGAACAATAGCGATCCGGCGGTTCAGGACCTGAACCAGGGCGATACGCTTACCGAGGTCTTTACAGTCACCGGCGTGGACGGCACGCCCTCCACCGTCACTGTGGTCATCAATGGCGTGAACGAAAACGCCCCGCCGAGCGCCCAAAACGACTCCGCGTCGACCAATCAGGATGCCCCGGTAACCATCAATGTGCTCGGCAACGACAGCGATCCCGATGGTGATTCCTTGAGTATCGGTGGCTTTGGTCAGGGTGCCCACGGAACGGTGACCCTGGTCGGCGGGCAACTGGTATACACCCCCAATCCCGGCTTTGTTGGCACGGATACCTTTACCTATTCGGTGAGCGACGGCAAAGGCGGTACCGACACCGCCACGGTGACCGTGGACGTTGCGGCCGCGCCGGTCAACCAGCCGCCGGTCGCCAACCCGGACAGCGCGACGACACCAGCCGACACCCCGGTGACGATCAGCGTACTGGCCAATGACACCGATCCGGAAAGCGACCCGCTGACGGTGACGG
>Ga0210040_10002702_pt1 | contig 24730 bp, 11 predicted proteins | sample CryGeyCG12114_NA_FD_185462 | JGI IMG/M metagenome (GOLD analysis project Ga0210040, IMG submission 185462) | Groundwater microbial communities from aquifer - Crystal Geyser CG19_WC_8/21/14_NA (SPAdes) (version 2) | ecosystem: Environmental > Aquatic > Deep subsurface > Groundwater | place: USA... | reverse complement strand
AACTAACGAAGCAACCATTACGTTTTTATCCGTAGAGTGAAAGTCTGCTTCGAAAACCACAGAAACTATTCTAGTGGTTGTGGTGGGTTCTTCCTCAAACTATATCCTAACAAACACGCTTTGTGTTGTGACTAAATTTAGTTTCTAGGCTGTCAGAAAATAGAAACATGAAGCATAAAGCATAGAGGAAATTGCGACCACATGGTGAACACTCAATAGTTTTCCAAGAGTCAATAGAGTACAGTAATAGCTTACCTTTCCGGTGGGTACCGCTCGTAAGGAGCTACATCATGATAAGCTGGCGGTCCACTTGGTCCGGTGGGACCATTAGACGAACGTGAGTATCCATTTTCATAACGATCGTAAGGACCATTTGCAAATGGTACTTGACCACGAACTGGCGGTGGTTCAATTCCACCTGCACTGTTTCCACCTTTTTAGTGTGGGAAAAAAATAATTACCGTTATTAAAAGAGTCGCAAAAAGAAAACGAACTCTTTAGCTGCATCGTAGGTATAGCACAAGCAAGGACCTAAAAGCGCCAGCCCAATAATATAAACGTCAAATTAACTCAATATTTCACAATAAACATTCCAAATATACAATCGCATGTTATATACTCTTACACCTTCTAAAAATCGAATAAACCTTACTTCCAACTACTAACTGGCCCTAAAGAAAACATGAATTTTTATTTTTGCCTCTCAATCCTAACTAATATAGTTGATCCTTGCTAAAGACTCGCCATTATCATTACATTACAATATTTTAGTTGCTCCCACAGCGGGAAACCAAACAAACTGAACTTGAAGCTCCAAATGAGACACTGGAACTGCATCCAAGACAGATTAGTTGTAAACATGCAGAGCAAATAAAGGCCTCCAACCATGTCTATCTCTATTATTTCCACAGTACAGAGCAAATCCACTCCCTCATAAATCCCTCCCAGTCCACATCACATGCCTGCACACCTAGTGCAGCCAAGCGAGAACTAATTTTGCAAAAACAAATACTCCGAGTGTTCCCCTGATCGCTCTTGGAACATTAATTGTATCAAGGCAAATGAATTCAGACACATGGAGCTAGTGAAAACAGTCACATGCCAGTTCCCATAGTCTGACAAACTGATGAACCACAAATTCATGACTACATAAACTCCTCCTCTAAAAGCTTCAAAACACAAGCACTCATCTACTAAATTAATTCCACCACGGCTACACAACAATTTCCACTGCCTTGTCATTCCTTATGATAACCACCCATTTATTTACTTAACCATCCAAACGCTCTACACAACTCATGAAAGTGTTCACAACTAAGAGATAAAATAATTATTACAATCAAGCCCAAAAACACTGCCAGCTTAAGGAGTTTGAAATCTAAGGACCATCTGCTCTCTGTCGAAATCCAACAATACGGAATTCTCTCCCACACAAGAGAAAACCTAGAGAAAGTTTTACACCACACAATCTAATACTAAAGCAAACCATATAAATACTAGCTTCCAATGTGGCCTGTCTAACTGACAGGAGAAAACATTCATCAGTTTACTACTTCACAAAACTAAATAACTAACTAACTAATATGTATGGGAAACTACAGAGAACACACAGCCCACCCGTACGAACGTTGACTTGGATAACTAATCTTAATGCTTAGACAAGAGTTTTGGGCAACACCAAGTCATGTTTTTATATACACGTCAAGAAATGGCAAAACTTGGATTCTATATCTCGTCACAATAGTACTAACGTGAAATCCGTCATCACATCTTTGCACGTGCTGTTCACAGCAGGCATTCGGCTAAAACATTTCCGTCTCATGCCAAACAAAAAGCTAGAAAGGAAAATACAAGTGAGAACTATATACTGACTTAGTCCTCACTTTCTCATCTCTACGTGTGGTTGAATGAAATCTTTGCTCCCCTAGACAAATGACAGCTAAAACTAACTAAGTAACTAACTAACAAAATACACGCATATGGCACAAGGTTCTAGGAGCCAGCACCAAGGATAAGAACTAACAAGGGACAAAATAATAATATTGCAGACTGTGCACAAGAAGTTTCTTTGTGGATCCTGTGGCCCGTATTTTCTTTGTCTATAAAGCACAAACATTATATTGGAGCTAAAAGCGCATCACTTCCTACTAGTGTTTACAAAAGATCCCTTTCTCTCCCTTTGCCTATCTGTGCTCCGAACCAAATCCTTTCATAATTGCTCGCACAACTATCAAGAAGAACACTAAAGGTACTTAGGAAGCACCACTGCTATTCCAAGTGTAAATTATTACCCACCATTACTACGCGTCCTTCGCTTATATAAGTTCTCATAGAATCACGCTAATAGTCTTTAGTCATACGTTCCAGTCCACATGCAATTTTCTTCAACTTTCTCCCGGTCATATGTAATGTGTACAAACTTTCATAACACACTAAATAACTAAAAAGTTCAGGTAGATTTTATCCAATATGAATCCATAACTTGATGAATACGACATGAGAAAATCAATACTATATATTATTATGCATGATTCGCTTGTGCAATCCAATATGGCCAATATAAATATTCTAGATTGTTTTACTACCTACACAATCTTATACTGTTATTACTAACCAACTAAGTGGTTTTTATCGATTAAGTCGAATGACATTCCTAATAGATTTTTTCTTGACGAAAACAGCCAATGCTCACCAACATTTATTGTAGCTCATCATGACAGCAAACAACAATTTGTACCCTACTGGGTCCCCAATCATGTACAGGATGAAAGACGACGACAATTCTGATTTACCAAATGCATCAGACGCTCACAGCCAATATGCCACCATTCCCTCCTTGTCTACACACTTAGAGACGGTAATGGATGAAACCGAGTTGGCTGTACAAGAACAAACTTGCTACTCAAAAATGAGCCCAAAAAACACGTGGAGAAGAGAAACAGCTCATTACAAGAAAGAAAGTGCCTTAGTCTCACACTCGTCGACTGCTAGCCTTTTATTGCATTAGCTTTGTCACCAGAAAAATAAACGAAATGCCTTTCTTAATTAAATTTTCTTGCCAAAAGGGTTTATGCCTAGCTCTTTTCTCCTATCAAGCCCATTTTGTTCGCTTTCGCTAGTAACACACTACAACGAACCCCTATAGATGGATAAAAGAACAGCATGCAGTTCCTCCAGAAGTGACTATTACGGAGACAGGGGAAACTAACAACATTCTTTAGTGGCGAAGGGGCACAACTTTTAAAGACGTTAGTTAGGAAGTTAGTAGTTGCTTGGTTTTGAGTAACCAAACTACAGACGGAAATTACCAGGAGAATCACCGCATCAAAATTTACATGCGCACCGTCTCTAGTTGCAGGAGCAATATGAAGTGCAAAAACAAACTTTTCCATTCCAAAGGAAACTCACTCCTGTCCACAAAATTATAATAGAAATTTCACATGCCACTGACATTTCCAAAATGATCTTTCCAGTCTGTTTGCAACAGTTACAAAAAAAGGGAGGGCCACAAAGATCTCAAAAGTATGTATGCAGCACACACATAGTTTTCTTCTTGGTGCCATCAACACACTCGGGAAGAAAAATGTGCGTCGTGTGTCCCTGACTCACTCACTATCCTTTTAAAAGTCAGTACATAAAGTATTCTATGGTTTCTTCAAAGGAAAAAACTACCGAATTGAAATATAATCTTACGGGGATCCAACGATCCAAGGCCTAGCAAACACACTACACTACAGTAATCGTAAACAAAACCAAAAAAAACTTGAGTCACTCCAGATCAAGCACATACGGATGAATCTAGTCCTTCGTTTCAAATAAATCACAGCACTCTCGTGAATATTTTTCCATTTCATTGGAGAAAATATAGCAAGGAAACGAGAGCGAGCAAACTTTTAGATGATACAAGTTTGTGTTAGAAACAAAATATATTCCATACACTTAAATGATTCAATTCACTTACTCGTCAGTCACTTCATATCTAACTTTCCATATTACATTACTTTTCTACTGACTCTTGAAAATAAGTTAATGTCTCTGTTTTATGCATCAGTATTATCCAACTAGCCATAGAACCATACAGTTTATCCAACCAACATGTATACATATGCATTATCCCATGCACTGGAGCTAAAAACATTTCAAACTCATGTCATACGGTGTATTCACACAAGATGAGTCACGCACTTGTACTGTTTACAGACTGAGACAGTCTCAAAAATTTAAATGAGCTACCCAACTTTATAAAACAATCTAAACTGCACAAAACCCGCACATGCCATTCTCCCTCATCATTCTTGCTTGTCAGAATGAATGATCTTTTTTATTTCTACCATATGTGATCCCGAAAATTCCACTGATTCTCTCGGTGCAGAAAATGCATTACATAACTGGAGCCTACATATAGGTAGCCATTATAATAATTACCGACTTCTGTTGCTCCTACGTCCCACCTCACCCAAAATAAATAATACGTACAACTTAATGTGCCACAGGAAAAAAGTAAGAGACAAAAGTTAAGTTACACAGCCCAAAAACATGCCTCGGCGACTTCAGTCTTCTTATTTATCATCCAGAACCAAGTATAGAGCGGAAACAATGCTCTTTCATTAACTTTCCCATACAACCTACGATACATAATAACGAGCTCCAAACTTTTTTTTTAACCAACTTGGCAATTCCACACACAAGAGTTTTAATGTCATTATCTCTCTGTACAGCCTATATAATGCTTGTGACAATACTGGCAACAGGGCACTTTTTTGTCATCATCAATAACAATGAGCATAACTCTTTAGGCTGACAGGAGCATACATACTTAGCACACATTGTCACTGTGTAATGGTAAACTGAAATTGTTTTCTTGTCATCTGTAGATTGTAGATAAACCGTGACTGGCTCACCCATATGCAAATATTTCCTAATAATAATGTACTGTGCCAACTCCGTATCCATCATTAAGAAACACCAGTTTTATTTTTAGAGCCCCGTCTAGCTCTACTACTCTCAACACCTTTATACTATACTGGATGCCAAATTTTTCTTAAAACTAATTTCCATTCTTTCAAAGGTCTCCGCATAGGTGATTACTCGACGACCAAGAATTTCACATTACAATCGGTATGCTCTCATAGATACCACTGCTATTTCAGTCATAGGGAGCCGACAGTAAAAAAAAACAGTTTTTGGCACTCCCAAACCACTGTTTGGGAAAAAGATCTATGGTGAACTTGCTAATGAGAAACATAAGAGTTCGTAATGATGTCTCAGTGTAAAATAGATAATAGCCAGACCAGGGCAAAAAGTTTCCAAAAATCTAAACAATTTAACCCGTTCTTATTTACATACACACGCTAACTACACTACTGTGCTCTCCAGTCTTTTATAGCTGCCCAAGAAGATATCAGTTTATTGCGTCCGTTGAAAACCATTCGGCCAATACAATTGTCAAGTCCCCTATCATTCTCATACATTCCCCGTATGAACTGCCACTTTACGGCTTACAGAAAAGCCTCACTTTTATTGCATACCATAAACCCGTTCCGATGAAGTCCATTCCATGGACAAAATTTGTATAACCCTCAGTCAGTCAGTCAGTATCTACTACTACAACTCCCACTATCTCTTGCACGCAAAAGTGCTCCTAAATCAAAGTATTAGAATCACCAATCTTTTTTCGACCGTTACAAAAAAGAACTACAGAAATAAATGAAAATGACAGAGACTACTAAAACAACATTTTATAATGCTAACTCTACCTTTGAATCCCTTTCACGACTAAAGTGAAGTAAGTTTTTTTCTACTTCCCTTCTATAACCTGAATATATTTACTCAAAGCATAAGTTGGCGGTCTGAAAAATCGTGCTTTCCACACAAGTAGCTCAGATTTGACCACATCCCGCTGTGAAAACAAATACAATATGTGGAGCGGTAGTATTAGCCAACAATCTGGTGAGAACCACAGGCCGTCCATCTTAGACAAGAGAACGACAACAGCTTAAGTGCAACCAAAAGGTCACATGTGATCCCAGAGAAGACTTTTTAGTACCACTAAAGAATTAAGTAACAACACCTCCGATCCCAGTCCCTCAGTCAGTCAGTATCGAGAACATTTTCACTCCTCCAATATATGGACTGTAGTTACAAGGGGATTAAGTTGAGACGACTCCTTAAAAGGAAAAACATATTCTCTTGGGAGGGATGCTCCGCATCTAACACAATGATTACGAGGGGACAGGAATATGTATACAAAGCCTTCCTTTTTACACTCCATTCTACACAGCACATATACTACATGGACTACTATGTTACATCTCCATCCATATGGATGTGAATCTGTATCGATCCAAATTGTTGATACTACAGAAACTAAAAGTAAGTGTAAGCACGGCTAGTAAACTTTAGTAGTATTCTACAGCAGACAAAAAGTGGCTTACCTAGAGATCCCTTGTATTTGTTTTAACCGAATGCTAACTATACATGGGTAAGTAAACACATGGTACAGCCTCATGGATTTAGAAAGCAGGTTCAAACAGTGCTATGCCCAGTATGGATAAACGAAACCTAGTTACTTTGTCTTCCTTAGTATCTTAATTATTGACCATGTAGAATAATTCGCGAAACTCAATTCCCATTGAAAGGATCATATGAAGCCATCAAAAGCCGACACTTTATAGTTACCAAGTACACAATAATTGTACAAAACGAGCCACTAAAGGAAGATCAATCGAGTGAAAGGAATGACTGCACGTACAACACGTTTCCAGCAGACCTTTTATCCAATAACTCTGCTTATCAAGCCAAAAGGGAGAAAGCTGAAACGCACGAGAAATGCGGAATTAGCTCAAAAGAGATTTTCCCCAACATGGGTAAATGACTTACGATATGGAATGGGAGCAGTCCCAAATCTGGGCTCTTGGAGCAAAGGTCCAGGTCTCCCCTCTTTTGTATTTCCTTTAAACAATCAGAATAGAAATCCTCTCATAAATTTATGCACTACAGGAAGAGTCTCAATTGCCAATCAATATGCCCAAAGCCAATAAAGTCCCATGTCGTCTCAAACAATGTGTATCAAAATTTTCTCGTCTCTTCTACCGTACATACAAAATATTAACTTTTATAGCACAAGTCTTCAGCTCCACAAAATCCGCACCACCAACTACCAATAGCAATAATAATGGGAAGCCATTGTTTCTGATGTGATACGACAGCATAAGCACAGCTCTAGAGGAAAAAGCTTTCGCCAATAAAATCTAACTAACAGCACTGAATCACGAGAAATGGGCATATGGAGAAACGCATGGGGAGAGATAATAAACTTTGGAAAAGCACAAAAAGAATGAGTGAGCTCTAGTCAGTCCACACTTGCACAACTTATAAAATCACACACTTTTTCACTCACTCACTATCATGCTATACTACTAACTCAACTCATATACATAATAAAACGGTTATATTATTTATATGACAAGCTTAGACCGTCAAGTTCCGTGTGTAGTCAATGAAAACCATTTGGTTGAATCCCAAGCCAGCTTGTACAGAGTAAATGCAAATGGAAGAATGAGAGATTTCATTTTATAGGATCCATGAAAATTTGTGCCAACTACAAAACTAAGGAAACAACCTTATACAGGAGCAAAAGGATTCAAGATCCACTAAAAGCTAGTATCTCAATACAAAGAGTTTAATGGTTTCCACCGCAAATGAAATGTGTGCGGGAGCCGTAAAAGCTAAAAACTTTTGAACTGAACAGGCAATGACAAAGTTGAAATAAATACTGAACACACTCTCTATAATCTTGGCTCACAAAGTAACCATGTACAGTTAAACTTTTTGGGAAGATAAAGTAACAGCTTGCAATATAGCAGCGGGATAAAAATCATTTGCGCTAATGGCAAAGTAGCACAGGAAAGAGAAAGAGCACTTTCACTACTTCCGAAAGCCAACACTTTCATTTCTTTAAGGAAATAAGAACAACATGAAAATTTTGCACACTATTTTTCTACATTGCATACAAAAAGCAACTAAAGAGTGAAATTTGATTGGAGAACCAATTTTGCCCACATGAGCAGCTTTGCTCTCCCAATTTGGTGTAAGTAAAAGCAATCACTAAATGGTCCTTTCGTGTCTTTGTACAGATATCTAATAATTGAGTCCTCTGCATTAAGGGAGCGTAACAAATTAACGCCTGTAGGTCCTATAGTAAAACCTTCAGACTTAAGTATGTATCAAGCTGTAGTAGCAACTTGCACTATTTTTGAAGCAGGCTCACAAAAAATACTCATATTAGGCACCACTCTCTCAGTAATCCCCATTTCATGGCGACACAGCATCTCGTATCTTTAATACATACAAAGCATGGTTAAAAAAACCAGCTAATAATTAAAGAATACAAGCAATATGACAGCCCAACCAGACTCGGTTGTATTACAAATTAAATTACTGCAACTGAAAGTCATTCTCCTTGAAAATTGAAAACGTCAAAACGTCGTAGCTCCCAACAAAACAAACTTTCACTTGACAAATCAACTTAAAACATCTCAAGAACGAACAAAATATGGCAACAAAATAGGAAACGTGAATAAATCTGTAGCATTAAACTGCAACATGATAGATATTCCAAATAAGGGTTCGTCACTGTCAAACAAAAGTTTCCCCATTTCTCAAGATATAAGTCATCGCTCGATTTCTGAATGAATCAGGCAACTTGACTCTTATTTCTATATTCATCGAACTAACTAACTATAATTTTAGAGCTTAAGCTGAACTTGTGTACGCATTAACAAAGCTAAAAGTTAATAACGTGAAGAAAACTCGTGAACTGTAAGAGCAAGCTCTCATTTCATACGATCCATATATCACCATTAGACTTCATTTCATTCCCCTAAAGGTTTCAAGTTCATAGTTGAACAATAAACTAAACTCTATAGCCCAGAGGAGATGGGAACATAAAAGCCAGGAAACTAATGAACTGAATTGTAGCCTATTTCTGACATCTTAAAGGAGACCTGCGTATACATAACATACCTTTTGCCCATAACATACAGGCAAGGATTTTAATTAATGGATTTATGCGAAAACTTTGAAATCCTACCCAAGTATTGCAATAAAGATTGTTCCCAATTCACAGTCATTATTCCATTACTCGTATATTTTTATACCCCAACATTTCTAAAATCCTTTCTTTTACAAGACTATTGCATTCCACCGTCAACCTTCGTGCAAATTATTGAGCACATTAATTAAATTGGAACGAGTTTTCTTGCTGAATAAATTAAAAACTTGACTACTATATTTTCCCTCGTGTCTTTGTTTGCACCGAAGTAAAATGCTACAGCATCAACTTTTTACCTAACTAAACACTTTTATGACCCTAAGGAGCCCACCCAGTTGTATAAATCACTTTAATGCGAGTTGCTTACATTTTCTTTATGGTGGAGGAAACTGGAAGGAAAGCACATTTAAATGATCCCAAGTCTTTTAAATCAAGTTGTAAACAGAAAAAGTGAAAACTAATATGATGCTGTATTTAAATCCAGATTACACTTCCCAGTTTTTCATTTTCAGTCATTATTCTCAAATTTATTGTAATATTATACGCAATTACGTGACATAACAAAAGGATTATTAAAATAATAGCTCTTTTTCTCATGAATTATTTCAGACAAATAGCAATACCAAGTGCAAACAATAAGCTAGCGGAAAGTCTAGCATATCCATTGTTTTTTGTTTGCCAAAATTCAAAGCATTAGTCTATACGCCCATTCTTAGCTCATCAAGCGTACGTATAGTGACTAGCAAACCATTACATTATCAGTATATTTATCAGTTCAACATATTATATGCCTCTTCATTTGGAATCAAAATGATGACAAAAGAAGCTATCATTACTTTGAAAGAAAAGGGAGACAGACTGGGTCATTAGCGTGTCTTTCTTCATTTCATGCAGCCACAAAATTACATATCGTGTGAGCACGAGACAACTAGTGGTTAGGATCATTAGCAAAAAAGAAAAAACATATGACTGCCTGCCTGGTCATCAATTTTCAATTTACGTATCCAGTTTCATCATTACATTTTAAATGATCATTTCAGAAAAAATAGCTGGGGATTTAAAAACGTATTTATTTCCTATTCGCGTACATAGTAACGAAGCTAAAAGCAATACAAATGAGTGAATGAATGCCATTCTTACAGACACAATTTCCAAGTAGTATTTAGAATACAAATTGGAACAAAGAGATTCAAGTCGCAAGAAAACTAAAGCAATTACTTAACCTTAACTAACTACTGAAATCCATATCACATACTCGGTAAAGTTTCTAATTGGTCTAATCCAATATAAAAACAAAGCTACAAGAGAGCTGAAACTCATAATACAAGGCTCAACCGAATCTCAACATGTCTTGTATTGTGCACAAAGCAAACGAAATTTTCATCTATGTCAGTCCTGACTAGCATAAACTTGAAATGACAGAGGCAAGCAACTATCACATCTCAAAGTTGACACTGTAAGAAAACCACGTCTCTTATTTCTGTCAACTTATCATTATACAGTTAAGAGGGAACACAACATTTGTTTTTGAGCAAACAAAATATTATCTAACTACGATCGCTTGAGCTTATCAAAAACTAACTAATAAATGCAAAATAGCTTCTTCTTGAAACATGAAACTGCAACTCAAGATGTAAAAGTAAAATATGATTAACAACAGCCAGATACAAAAAAAAACATGTGAAAAAGAACAACAAATTCCACACTGTAACTCTTCCTCACCCTTCACGGTCATTTGATTATGCACACAGAATACAGCTGACATGAATTTTTTAAAGCCACCAATTCCCCAGTTTAAGATTAGGGGAGGCGAGGCGTACCATTGTTACACAACCCGTGGTAAGCTCATCATGACTCACCGTGAAGCTAGACAAACACATTGCGTTCTTGATAATACACGTACGTACTGTAGGATGCTATTACCAGCTAACTAGCTAAACTAACTGTATCAGTTTATATCTCCTACTAAAGCCGGTGCACTCTGCAGTTTGAACGATACAAATGTCACCATTAAGCATGACACGCTTCACTAACAAAATTCTTCATACAATAATACACTAGAGCGCAGTAGTAGCATGAAATAAGAAAGATATTATACGCGCATCAGTTTCTTTTTTTTTGTCACGATATAAAATCCACACCTCATCTTAACAGTAATGCTCGCACAAGTACACACACACAATAAAAGTAATGGGTGAGTGAACCAAAAGGAATCCATATAGACACACCATACAGACAAAGTTTAAGCGAGAAACCGACATACGGTACGGCCAACAATACCATATCGAACTCGTCTGGTTGCACAAAATGGTGCAAACAGCGTGAACAATAATATACGGATTCCTCAGGAGGACAAGAACAGATCTGGCATTTTCCTTTCTAATAACGAAGCGCAACATGAGTTATGGTGACACTAGGATTAATGCCCAATTTCCACCATTCACGCACACACATGCCTAATTTATGAAGCGTCGAAACCATACATTATTTCCAAGTTTAGTGACAAAGTGACAACCCTTTCTCTCTGTACCAACCAGTAGTATATATTTACATCTGGTGCAAGCAAGTATGACTACTTTTTATACTCTTCTTTGGTTCATCCTTATGCAAGCCTATATTTCTTTTGACAGACCGTTTTTGCATGAATCGGTGAGATTTTATCTATTTTTATCTTATTGTGAACCCAAGATAACTGAAGTGGTGATCACCTATTCATCCCAAAAACACTAATTGCTTTTAACTACACTACTATACGGCTTCCATATGTATGCTTTTGACATGAAAGTGAGCCTGTCTATTTAAGCAGCAAGCTAAATATATGCAAGAATCTCCAGTAGTTCCTGGCTGGCTTCACATCACATGTCTGCGGTCTTATCCTAAAAGCATACGTGATCTATGGAACAAGATTAATAAATGAGAACAAGTCATCTTGTGAATTCCTACTATACACATACACATGCCACTGCGGTTCACTACACAGTATTATACAAAACATGACTGGCACATGAAATTAATGATGTTGTTTGTAGAGATTCATCGTTTCTGCCACCCAAACAGTGGATTCATGATTACAGGGAACACGAAACTAAAGCAGCTAATTAAACACAAACAAAATCAGAGTAATGTTCACTTTATGATGAAAATAGTATAGTAAATAGGCAATCAGCAAATTGAATCAGCATGCATAGAAGACCACCAAACATGTAGAAAAAATTGCAGATAGTCTTCAGCTAGTTAGTTAGTGGCTCAGCTTATCAGTTTATGTCTGCCAATCAAACACTACAAGTTTTTTCGTTCATACTATGTTAAGTTTGTTTTCCTAGCATCACGTCAGCTGCGGCGGGTCAACATCATTCTTTTTCAATGCGAGTTAAACTACCGTAATAGCTTCAGCAGCCAAAAAATAGCAACTAAAAAATGGCACGTAGCACTGACTGCCTGACTACAAACTCAAAGAACCAGTCTTAAATCGCATAACGACAAGAATAGTGGAGTGAAGCCTTTCAAGAAGATAAGAGCAGCAGAAAAGACGAGCTTTTTTACGTATTTGGTATGCGGGAAATACAGCTTCGCAAGTCCTAACCTTTAACTTATTAGCAGAAATTGGTAAAAATAATTTTAAATGTTGAACTGCAAACAGCAAAAACTGTACAAGTAAGCCTTCTTTGCCTAATGTTACGGAAAACAGTTAACTTTGTCGTAAATACAAAAGCAGCACGAATTTTATACCGTCAAATAGACATTCACAGAGTGCTTTATCACGTAAGAAAAAATATGAATGTACGCAGAATAGATCATCCTGTCCCAATATCAAATTTTCAAGTTTGTAGATACAAAAGTCAACAAATCCAAACAGTCGAAATTGACACTATGCGTGTTAAACTCACCTAAATTTGGATTAGTGTAGTCCCAGCTTTCTGTATCATTCTTGTACACATTTAATTTGGAAGGCTGAAAGAATAAAAAAAACAATTTAATTATTTCTCAAATTCAAAAGCATAAAATAAAACCAAAAGTCCACTCAGCTTGTTCCATTCAAAATTGAAAACCTCATGATATAACCAAGATATTTATATAGAATAGTATTTGTGAACATGAACATAGCACAATTTTCCGTACTGCACCATGGTAGAATTTTTTTTTCTTCATTCACTGCTAGAAATGAAATTAAAAAGTCAAGTTTTCTACAGATATACGATCTTTTCAGACGCAATCACATTCAATCTTCAACTTCTTTCTTCTTTGATGCAATAATGAAGAAAAAAGATCCCTACAACAGTAAGCCCCATATGACAGGGAGATTGAGCACATACAAAAATTGATTGCTAAAAAAGACTTGCCGCCTGACAACTTTTTTCCCCTGCATCCTGTGTCAACTTGACAATACTATTCTTCAGTACACAGTGCCTCTGTGTGTAAGCAAAGGCTCTCTATGTGACTTTCTAAGAAAGCAAACACTGCAGTCGGTAAATGAGCTCCAACAGTGACTTTCTTTTCTTCCTCACTTTACAAATCACTTGCAAACTAAATCCTAAGTAATGTCGACAGCCTGAAATGCCAACGTCACATGATAATGGCGAAATGAAGTAAGGACACAAGAAACGTGAAGAAAGCTTCGTGCATTAGTAAGAAATAGAACCAATAATGATGAAAAAGAAGCTTAGTCAACAATGCAGTCAAACATATGGGGACAAAACCGCGGGTAAACTACGCCAGTCTAATAAAACCTTCAGTTGCTTACATCTCTTTCTCATTTGCTAGGGCAAACAAAGTAAATTAACTTCTTCGAGAAATACTAGATACTAAAAGCAAGTAAGCGCCGTATACACAAGAGTGCCGATCAGTACACAGTTTTATCATCATCACAAAAACGGTATTGCCCAAGAACTTTACACAACAGATAAAGTGGAGCAATTCATTTTAGAGTGCACTTGATACCAGCTTAACTTCATGGCCTTTTATAGCATTACTTTGAGCATGATAGTGTAGTAAGTACTCCGTCCAGAAAATATTTTCAGGGCTTTTATACAGCCATTTTTATAAATAAAAAGTGACTACTGGATTTTCTCCCCGTTAAGTATAACCATCTGGGTCAGTCACTTCACTGAGATGATAAAAACTTTTTACAAGACCAAATTATAGAAAACCAGTTACTACAAGAATCGGAAACCCAAAATTATTCTTGACAATACCCAATTTTAAAAGGCAATATGCGCTACATAAGTACTTCCTAACCGCCAAATAATGAAATCAATTCCATAACTCAAGTTCCCAAAACTCTCATTCCACACAGAGATACTTAAAAAGCTTAATTCCTTGAAACAAACTGCACCGCAGGGCACTCAGTAGTAAACTCGGGCCAATTTACGATACCATAACTGCCACTCATAATTACTTACTACCTACTACTGCCAAAGAATATTGGCAGCACGTTATAGCTATCAGCAATGAAAACATTTTTCCACCCTACTGATTCTTCCACATGGAAGGAAAGACGCATCAATATTATATGATTATGAAGACATCCCATTATTATTATTACATCCTTATCCGCTGTCCAAACCCTATTCACCATTTTTCCTTTCATCACTCCAAGTTTTCTCTTTTGTCCTCCCGGCAAGTTATTTCCTCACTAAGCCCTTTAAAAACTCGAGAATTTTCCTTCAATCAAATATTGCATTAATCTTCCCTGAAAAACAATTTAGCCACTCACTCATGCAAAACTTTTAACCAACAGCGCTTACTTGTCTCTGCTCATACTCATCACATGATGTAACGTAGCAAGTAGTTCCCTAATGGAGCAAAATCTACCATGATGGGACAAAAATGATAACATAGTCAGTCACCAACTACAATAGAGGATATGGCCATTGATCGTATAAAAGATAGGCTAACAACATATTGTAACAACCTTCATCCGCAATTTTACACACATACACACACATACAAATAAGTGGTAGTGGAAACGAGCCCTCACAACAATAATAACCTCATGTCAACCAATCGATAAACTCGTGTATAAATCTCACTCACTCCCTATATATACGATATACGACAAAAACAATGTACACAAGAGACAACCACTTTGTCTTATCTGCCCTTATCTGCCCACATTGCTCGCTCATATGTAACTACTATGTAGGAACTCCTATACCCCACCAAATCATCAATTCTCAAAGAATACACAGACATGTGAGAATACTCAGGGAATACTGCGACAGCTTTAGAGTCATACAAAGGAGAGCATAACAACACATTAATTCATCCTCTGTTTCCTTCTCAACAGTCCTCAAGCCCTCACGATATAGCGAATAAGTCGAGTCTCCTTGTAACTACATCTAAAATATACTAATAACACAGGAACTACTTCATAATACAAACGGAAAATTGTCATAGGGGACAAAGAAAGATGAAATATATAATTCAAGAAAAATGCTTGTTTTTTCATTCCCGAGTACTAAATATTTATGATGATTCATACAAAAAAAATTTTCTAGTTAGAGGTAATTGGGATTAACAAAATACACTATATACTAAAACTTCACAACAGCCAAAAAATAAAAAATATTCACCGATAAAATTCTATAAAGCTAACAAAAACAAATCTACAAACATTCTGAAATTAATTATTGGTATAAACTAGTCAAGAAATCTCTACTAAAACAAAAGCATTCATCTCCCTACCCAAACATGCTGTTTACCAGCCAAGTTAAATTATATCTTAAAACAAGATGCCGACTGACTTCAGAGACAACTAACTACTGAACGACTGTTGATTTCATTTTTCCACTCGAATCTCTCTCATCATTACTACTCTTGATTGCAACAAAAGAGACGACTGTGAATAGTCTGTAGAAAATTAGTAAAAGAGCAAACTCTGAGTCTTCATCATCATTTCTTTCTGGCAACTCATCACTATGCAATTGCCACCGTCACCGAGAAATGGTAGCGAGGGGGAAAAGGGTTGACTACAAATATCTCTTGGGATTTCAAATAATATAGACACTCTCAGGAAGCTCATGCGTATTCAACTCTTAGAATGCCAGAATTACTCTCTTCCTTTCTGTCTACTTTCACTAACTCACTTGTTCCATGCGACGAACATGAGGGAAGCAGGGAAACATCAACTTCCGAACTACTATTACAACAACCACGTACCTATCCAAGTATCCAATCTTTTATTTACCTCCTCTCTCTCTCTCTCCTCTCTCTTACTATCCTAATCCTCCTGCCTTACTACAGAGCTTATCTCCACACGAGCTTCCCACATCCGCACACCAACATATCCCAGAGCTCGGGATTGTACCTGAAATCTTGAAATCTATCATTTTGATCGTTTTCACATTTTAGACTAGATCAGGAGACACTGCAATGTAGGTTAAAATGACCATTTCTGTGATATTAATTCACAAACCCAAATCTATTCGTCAAATCTGGCACTCATAACGTAACGAAACGATTGCATTCATTGATCCAAATACGTGCAAAAACTAAAATCCGAACTCTGAAGCCATAAGAAGTCAACACAGCCCCACAAATGAATGAGAATCCCAGAAAAAGCTGGCCTTATATCCCTGCAAACAAAGCGTTAGACTGCCATCATCCATTGTCAACATTAGCAGGTAATCATAGACCCACGAGAAAAAACTGAATGGGAGAAAAAGCCAAAAGTAGCTAACAATAGCTCTGTAGAGTGGGTGGCACAACCCTAAATAACGCTGATATAAACGTACGATATTTGCACTCCATAGAGCTTGACTGAATATCATAATAAAAACACTGCAGTCACCCCGGGAAAAAATGCTATGTCAGTAAGTAGTGGCAGTATGTATAGGTAGGTGTAGGTAGAAATGCCAAAGAAATTATATTTGGAGGGGAGTGAAATAAAAAGATAAAACCACTATGTGTTCTTTCAAAAAGTGGCTCCATAGTCGAGTTTCCCACTCCCTATACACTACCTATAACGGAACCAAACTTTTACTTTCATTCAATCTCTCCTTCTGCACTTTCCTACCACAACTCTTGCAGTGCATGAACACATGCATGGAATCATCGAACAATGTTCACACACAAAAATGCTTTCCCTCATCGTCCTTTCAATTGTATCTTCTTATATATTTGATATAGAGACACATCATCTTATGTAGACGAGTCTTCACCATCATCATGTTCACTCACACATGCATACATTCCGTCCATTCAAACTTCAAACTTAAACTATTGATTTCCCCCAGCAAGAGCACGACGGATGGATATTATTGCCAAAGATCTCATCCACATATACATACTCATGCACACACAGCTGTGCTCTTTTCATACATCATCTAACAAGCAGCATCTATCTAACTAACTTCTCCCTCCAGAATACTATCCCTCAATAATAATATGTTAACGTTTTAGCCCGCTGATAGAATACTGGCCCTGGGACTCCAAGTTTGTAGTCAGTTGCTCAACAGCTAACTAACTGAATTGCTACTATGTATGCTACAGGCAATCCATAGATTTATCCTGACATGGCTCACATGCAATTCACTAGTGGGATCCCAAAAGAATTTCTTCCAAACTTGCTCATGTGCACAAATAGAGTGAATTGTGGAGCGCAACTAGAGAAAAGAAAAACTTAGTTCTCAAACCTTCTATTCTTTGCATCCCCAAAAGTCCATCATTCTATTATGTACGTAAAAGCACGTAGACGATGAACCCACATTTCTTGAAAATGGAGAGAGGAAAACCAACCACTTCAATTATAATATCATCATTATAAAGTATACAGACGCATAGTTGGTTGCATAAAGATTCTATCTCCCCTTTGCTAGCAAGCATTGCATGATTCATAAAAGTATAATTTCACTGGACATTTCAGTTCTTCATTGACGTATACGTGCGTATGTACAACGTAAGGATGAATCTACTCCAAATTTAGTAGTAGTGGTACAAATTGGATTGCTAGCATTCGACCCCCTTCATTATTATGCTTCGTATGCAATCCCATTCCAAAACTCCTTTTTTACGTAGTCAAACAACAAATGAGAAGGATTTCCACTTGCCACAAAGATCTTTGTAGAAGCGTGTACGTTTCACACAGAGCTTGTTATCCACCCTTGTCTTGTCTCCATCTAATTCATCATGTGTAAAAGACTGAAAGCTCATTCAGTGAGTTCATTTCAATTCATTCATTCATTCCATACACAAGAAAAATTGTGCTCCCTTTGAAAGCTTTCCATGAAATAATTCACAATTATTTTTATACGTCTTGTCTTACTCCAAAGTCTTCACAGGACAAAAAATTGGATGCGGCAGTTTTCTTCTATCCTGAGCTAAAAAAATCTTCACGTGGGAGAGTTTGCATAACTAACTAAACTACTGTCCATTCGTTTGAATTATGGACTATATTTTCTGGGCATGTTTATAGGTAGGTTGCTGTGCTAGCATTTGCTAATTTCCGTTTTGAGCTATTGTAAAGATCTATTTCTATGACTTCAATTTACCAACAGGCCTAAATACCAGAATTAGCATTGAAGAAGTTTATAATTCAAACGAATGGACGTAACTTCAAAGACGCACAACGGACACAACACCACACCCACACTCCTTTTTACTAAACTTACACAAACAAAATGCCATCACAGTTCTAGACACTATGGGAATGGCATTGACAAGAATTCATTAGCTGTGCAAGTCAAAATTGTATCGCCAAAAGAGCAAATGAGATTCATAGCAGTAGTGAACCGGACAAAAGACCTTTAGAATAATAAAGCCCTCGTGATTGAATAGCATGTCATAAACTTTATCTTCTCATTCCCAAATGGAACTGACATGTGAAAAGAGAGCTTTCACCCACTCCAAATATGACAGAAGGAATTGTCTGAATAGACAATTAATTGAACAGATTCGGGATATAATAATATTATCCTTCTCATTATAAGAACGCGATGCAAAAAGACGTGCTCTTATTATTCTGAACTTATTATTTCCAACAGAGAAAGACGAATAGGCATAATGATGCTGATGAGACTTCCCTCGAAGAAAAAAAAAGAAAATCATCATTTTAGACACTAAAGCCCCACGACTCATTATCTTCCTAGCCAGCTGCAATTCATTGCGCAAAAGAAATAACACATCGGAAAAAACCAACTAACTAGCAAACGTATTAACTGCCACAGGAAAATAATAATCCTTTTAGCCTTTGAACTTATTCCACTTGAGATGCACTTCAACCCTCTCATTCAGCCAGTGCTAAAGAATGTCACTGTTGATAATAATAATGTCTTTCATTTTGCACAAGAGACAAACAAGAGAGAAAAGACTACATTTCTCACTTCTCTCACAAGATTTAGCTGACATTAAGAGGAGGCATTAAAAGACATAGTCTTTTCATTCACATCTTGTTAGCTTCAGCTCTCTTAACTCTTGTCATTGAAAGCTTGGCTCCTGACAGTTTCAAGCCCGTGATTCCAATACATGGACAAAGAGACAAGTATAAGTGAGTAGCTGAGTGTTTCTCTTTCCTCGTAAAAAAAAGATATCTGCTGAACACAAAGAATTTGATGAAATACAATATAGTGAGCCAAAATAATAAAATAAAAAAAATAATACACCCGATAGACATATCACATATCCCATCGCTGTAGGGGAATGTATGACGGTAGAAAATTGCACTAGGTAAGCGATACACACACGAAGTGGTCAGGTAGGGGAATTCATTGAGCCATAAACAGAAAAACCTCCATGTATATTATAAGCTGTTGTGATTTGCATTCGAATTCCAGCTAATGGAAGCGTACACAGCAAACTACACATCAAATAAAGCATTCACAAACATGAACACAATTTATTGTAGTTCCACCAACAACCATACAATCAAAAGGAAAATCGTCTGGCTCTGGTTACAGCGACTAAAACGGGTGACTAAAAGCTTGGACCTCAAAATGGAAAATGTCAATCTCAGGCTTGAATTCTCCATGCACACAAAACTAATTAAAATGGAAACCACGATCACAACCATTTATACAGCTCACTGGATTGCTCATTTTATCCACTAATGTACTCCATTCCCTTGCAATATAGCCTGGTAAACCAGCAATTTCGCTCACCGTTCCAACTAATCAGCAGTACAACATGTTCTGGAACGTTTTAAAATCTACTAGGTGATCCCTAAAGTCCCACTTTAGAAAACACATTTCCAAGTGAGTTGTGAGTGATTTGTGATCAAGGACCTGAAAATCTGACAAAAGTTACTTGAAAAAAGACCCTCGTATTTTCATTATATGAGTTGCAGTAACAACTATACACAACTACAAACAAAGTAATAGAAATGGTACAGTGCACATACGATTTTTAGTAGAATTTTTTTTTGAATCATGGATATATTTTTGTGGCGAAAGAAAATGGGACAAACTCCCTACGGATTCCAGAAAACCAACTCACATCCTCAACATTTCTGAACACATAAGCTTTTCCATTTCTCAAAGTAGCTCCATAAAGTCTCATCTTTTCAAAAGGACACATTCACTCATTGATCTTTTCACTAGCAGAGACTACTACTATACTATGTTATGTAGACCAAGAAAGGAACATATTGAAAAAGCAAATCAAATAACTCAAAAGAGTACTAGTCTCTATTCTATATTTTGATTCGATTTCTCAGTCGCAAAAGAAAATAAGCTTTTTATTTATTCAATTTTTCACTGTTTACTTTGATGGGACCTAAAAAAGCAACTACTCACTTGAATGCCAATTCCCATTCCCCCGTCGAATCTAATTTTCATAAAAACTCCATCACGAGTAAGAATATACATTAACGGGAAAAGAATCATGAGGGCCAAAACTTTACTACTATATAGCGGCACTATATTCTTTCTCCAATATGCATGCACAGAACTGATGACACGAGAGTTCCATTATTTAAAATGAATAAGAAAGAATAGCCTTTCCACACAAAAGTCAGGCATTACTTGCATTACAATAAAAGAGGACATAAAACTTTCAAAATGACACACGTACTAATAAATTATGAGGAAATAACAATACAACTACTATTTTTTCGCTTTTTCTCCACTGAAAGGTTGCTGTACAAATGCTATATCCATGCAGTCTTAGCATTTTTGGGTGACAAATGTATGCCACAACAAAAATTAAAATGTCACAAAGGGTTAAAGAATGGGATTAAAGAATGAATCATCCTCACAGCTTCACTTGTTTTGTGTATCACTGAATTCCCCACTTTGAGAAAAAACGCAATAAAAATGCAACAGGAAAAGACGTTCACAAGAAGATATTATACCCTTGATGCCCATTGTACAATAAGCCCCGAAAGTTTGGCACTTTAGTTGACTGTTTCAAAATTTCTTAAACTTTTCCAGTATTTACTGGCAAACAAAAACTAACAAAATTATTTCTTACCATTCCGAATCAATCGTCTACAATAATAAGGCAATAACCAGAATCCTTCCCTTTTGTTAGAAATTATTGCCTAGTCTCGTAACAAAGGCACGAGCAATATTAAACGCACAAAATGTGATATCACAATTGAAATAAATCTAGCAGACCATAAATAACTAGAAACGGAATTCCTTCACAAACCAAAAGATACGCTACAAACGGTTTCTGTTATCGTCCATTGAGCTTCGAAGATTCATTACTAACTGCCAAGCAGAAAAAAATATGATGAGAAAATAGCACACGAGATGAATGTAACGCAAAAACTTCTCAGTCAGTCACAAAACCATCGCATTAGCACAAGATATACTATAATATCAACACAAAAGGAACACTATGAGTAAAAAATATTTTCACTCTCATGCCGAAAAGGGGGAAAAAGTTTACTCCTAACTCACAGGATATTACTGCAAACTCGTTGCAATAAACCTTCTTTATTGCTATACGAATTACTTACTCCTCCACTCACTTCTTTTAAGGTTAAGTTTTGCATCCAATATTCCTTCCTTCCAACATTCAATAGTTCACTGGTTCCTAATCAATTCACAGTTTCTAAAAGTTTACATCTTGCTGCAGCATGACCAGGGAACGAAACATCGGCATCAAAAACTACTTTCTTCTCCTATTGACATCCATATTATAAAGTGGTTTCGACTAAACTTTGACTACTTACTAACTACTATCCCAACATAGCTATGTAACTAACTACAATTCAAATTCTAGCGAAGCGCGATAAAGGAAAACTCATGTTTCTCACGTACATTCCATTACTAACTTTATTTGGATCATCCCTCCCGTAATGAAAAAATAACGACATGCCTGGCCTTACCTCTAGCAACAAAACAAACTACACGATTGTCATATTAGCTTAGCTACCATCTACCATATATCAAACAAGTACGTCGAATAAACCTTTGGTAGCATTGATTCTTAACCCTTTCAAATGGGAAAACACGATGAGGGAGCAAGATGAGACGAGAGACACTCGATATCCATATATAACAGTGAACAAAACATCTTAAATTCCCTTTCATACTCTTATTACATTCTCTTGAACTTATTACTTACTACGTAGTACAAACCCCTAACTACATACACAGAGCACGCTCAACTGGAGCTGTAAATGTTCAGTCGACTGTATACTGCTACCTACAGCAGTATAATGCGTATAGTGTGATCCTAAAATGGCAAAAAAAACCTAGAATACACACATCTCTTGGATTTCAGAGCCAACTATATTTTCCCCTGTACAAAGGTTCCTGTCTATTTCGCTTCGCATTTGACGCTATTACTTCCTGTCCCTTTTCCCCACTCTAAGAAAGACATACGATGAGCACACTGGGGACAAATATAGTAAGTACATGTACACACTCACTCGGCCCAAAAAAATCTGGAGTTCCTTCAAAACTTTCACATCATACTTTCCCAGTTCTTTGAAGCGTGATTCCAAAAGAGATGATGGCTAAATGAAACACTGTAGTTACTATATTGAATATGAACACGACAGTATGGCCAAAAAAAGGAGCAAACAACAATTTAGTTATGTAGGCGAGTAGGTACACAAGAAACTGAACTTTCCAGCCAACTCAGCTTCATCCGACTATATATAAGACGGAAGAATAAAAAACTAAATGCATATTTAAGGCTTCAGTATATATGACCTGGTAAAACTGACTTGTCTTCGTGGGTTATTAGGTTTCCTTCCACGCTTCATTTGCTTTAACCTTTATAGCACACAAAGAGGGAACAAGTTCTGTGCCCTTTGGAACTTTCTAATATATCTCTTCCAACAGATACCAAGTAGAAATGAAATTTCTACGAGCAAAACTCATCTCTTTCGTCTTAATATAAAATGGGATTACAAGGTGGGTAAGGTGTAATAAATTTTATTAACCTTTTGTGTGCCCGTCTTGTTGGAGGGATATCTAATTTATAAGTTAGCATTGTATTCGCGATACAAACAAAAGAAACGGCTGGAGTAGAGCACACTATCATCATGTCATAGAAATACATGAAGCTGAGACACATCATGTGAAATTCGACGGGTAAGATACAAATAAGGTACAATAGAATGGAACAAGTCTTAAAGAATACCAAAATTGAAATTCAATTGAGAATTCACTTACCTTAGCAAAATCGATTTTTAGTGTACAGCAACCCGAGTAGATATCAGCTCCATGTAGATTCTCTTTGGCTCGTTTGGCGCATTCAATACTATCGAACGTGTGTACGAGTTAAGGAAACATTTTCATAACAATTTTGGCTTAAAATTATAATCACATTGCTTCATAAATGCAGTAAAGCAAGCCAAAGCTAGCATTTCATTATTGCAGTGCAAGCCTATAGCAATACCAACTAACATTATTAACGTGTGCTCACTGGTACTACACACGGAGCACTTGCAAAAGACCTCATTCTTACACAACAGAACTCGTTAAAAACGCAAAAAATTCCTTTCAGCATTATAATAATAGAAAACAAACCCATATTTTCTTTTTCTAGCTTCTCCACAAAAGGATTCAAAGTGAGAAGGAAATTGCATTTCACTTTACAAAACTATTTCCTAACGCAATAACACAAGCGGTACGAACCGAACGATAGAATGTGGTTAAAATCCCCTAAGCCGGAACTACATTTGCATAATATGTTCTGCTCCTCTCTCATCTCCAAGCATATAAAACATATAAAACCCATGCTCCATACATTCAAATGTATGTACATGTCCTACGCATTTGTATGCTTCCTAATATCCTCCTACTGACTGACAATACACAGAGTAAGCAGTGAGTCTACTGTAGTACTTTAGTACATAACTAATCGGAATCCACAACTATAAAGAGACACCCAAAAATGCTCTTATAACTGCTAAACAAAGCTGCCTTCCAGCTACGGCAGTCAAACAAGCGTAATAATATCGCATCACGTAATTTCAGATGTACAATCATGAAATGAAAACATGCATTATCCGCACGTTCCTAAATGACTGTTCTCGTTCCAGGCTATAACTACAACATGTGTCCTTCCTGGAAACACAAATTCATTTATACTATTCCATGCACATTGAAAATAATGTGCACAACTTTGTCTAGTTAGACTGTAGCTTGTAGTTGTGGTGTCTTATGCATATTTTGTGTTGGAGAAAGTGAATCTGAGCATGTGTATGTAGTAGTTTTCGGCACACAAAATAGTTTCCCAAAGAATGGAATACAATGAAATGAAGTGCATGACAGACAGACAAGA
>Ga0210040_10002701_pt1 | contig 24745 bp, 23 predicted proteins | sample CryGeyCG12114_NA_FD_185462 | JGI IMG/M metagenome (GOLD analysis project Ga0210040, IMG submission 185462) | Groundwater microbial communities from aquifer - Crystal Geyser CG19_WC_8/21/14_NA (SPAdes) (version 2) | ecosystem: Environmental > Aquatic > Deep subsurface > Groundwater | place: USA... | reverse complement strand
GAACCCGCGCGCCCCGGAAAGCTTTCAGTGGAACGAGCAGCCGCAGCTGGACGTGCAGTTCAACATCGGCGCGCGGCGGATCAACGACGAGGTGACCGAGGTGGAGCTGAAGATCTCCGCCACCGCCAAGACCGGCCAGGGCACCGCCTACATCATCGAGCTTGCTTATTGCGGCCTCGTCGGCATGCGCAACATGAGCGAGGAGCAGATGCACGCCTTCTCCTATGCGGAAGGGCCGCGCATCCTGTTCCCCTTCGCCCGCCGGGTGATCGCCGATGCGGTGCGCGATGCGGGCTTCGCCCCGCTGCTGCTCGACCCGATCGACTTCAACGGCCTCTATCTGCAGCAGCTGCAGCAGAAGGACCCGCTCGGCGCGGCCGGTGACCCGGCGGGCGAGGCCTGACACCACTCGCACGCCACGGCGCGCGCATGTCCAGAGCGCGTAGACGATGAAGCTCGCCCGCGCGCTCGGCTCAATCGGCGGGCTGACGCTCGCCAGCCGCATGCTGGCGCTGGTGCGCGACGCGTTGCAGGCCCGCTATGTCGGCGCGAGCTTCGCGTCGGACGCCTTCCTGGTCGCCTTCCGCCTGCCCAACATGTTCCGCGCTTTGTTCGCGGAAGGGGCCTTCTCCGCCGCCTTCATCCCGATGTTCAACAAAAGGGTGGCCGAAGGCGGCGGCAGGCCGGCGGGGGTGGACTTCGCCGAACGCGCGCTGGCGGTGCTGCTGCCGGTGCTGGTGCTGTTCACCGCCGCGCTGATGATCGCCGCCTGGCCGGTCACCACCGCGCTCTCCGGCGGGTTCAACGATCCGACGCCGGACCAGTTCGCCTATGCGGTGACTTTGTCGCGGATCACCGTGCCCTATCTGCTGATGATCTCGCTGGTGTCGCTGCTGGGCGGCATCCTCAATTCTCTCGAGCGCTATTGGGTGAATGCGGCGGCGCCGATCCTGCTGAACATCGCGATGATCACCGGGCTGGCGCTGTTCCACGGCGACTCGCCATACCAGACGGCGTGGGTGCAGGCTTTGTCCGTTACCGCGGGCGGCGTGCTGCAGCTGCTGTTCCTGATCTGGGGCTGCCGAAGCGTGGGTGTGAAGCTGAAGCTGCGGCGGCCACGGATCGATACGGACATTCGCCGGCTGATGACGCTGATCCTGCCGGCGGCGGCGGGGGCCGGGGCGATGCAGATCAACCTGCTGATCTCCACCGCGCTTGCCGGCGCGCTGCTGGCGCCCGGCGCGATCAGCTACATCTATTACGCGGACCGGCTGAACCAGCTGCCGCTCGGCCTGATCGGCATCGGGCTCGGCACGATCCTGCTGCCCACGCTCTCGCGCCTGCTGAGCAGCGACAAGGCGGACGAGGCGCTGGAGGTGCAGAACCGCGGCATCGAGCTGGCGCTGTTCCTGACCCTGCCGGCGACGGTCGCCTTCCTGACCATCGCGGAGCCGATCGTGCGGGGGCTGTTCCAGTACGGCGCCTTCGATGCGGAGGACACGCGGGCGACGGCGATGGTGCTGGCCGGCTTCTCGCTCGGCCTGCCGGCCTATGTGCTGATCAAGGTGCTGACGCCGGGCTATTACGCGCGGCACGATACAAAGACGCCGGTGCGGTTCGCGATGGTGGCGATCGCGCTCAACATCGCGGGCAATGCGGCGTTGATCCCGACGATCGGCACGCTCGGGCCGCCGCTCGCCACGGCGTTCTCGGCGACGGTGAACGCGGCGCTGCTCTATCGCACGCTGAAGAAGCGCGGGCAGTTCGCGGCCGATGCGCAGCTGCGGCGGCGGCTCCCCCGGCTGGCGCTGGCGGCGGTGCTGATGGGCGGTGCGCTGCTCGCTGCCCGTCCGCTGGTCATGCCGTTCATGGATGACGCGATGATCGTGCGGGGGGTTACGCTGGCTCTGGTCGTCGCGGCGGGCGTGGCGATTTACGGCATTGCGGGTTTTCTCACCGGCGCGTTCCGTTTAGGCGATTTGCGTGCGATCCGTTCGCGCGCCCCCGCCCAACCCCCTCAGCAGGACCAGCCCTGACACCATGCGTATCGTTTCCGGCATCCAGCCCACAGGCTCGCTCCACCTCGGCAATTACCTGGGCGCGATCCGCAACTGGGTGCGGATGCAGGACGAGCTGCCGGAGGGCGGCGAGTGCCTGTTCTTCCTGGCGGACATGCACGCGATCTCCATGCCGCATGATCCGGCAAGCTTGCGCAAGGGCACGCTGGAGCTGGCGGCGGCGCTGGTCGCTTGCGGGATCGACCCTGCCCGCTCCATCCTGTTCAACCAGGCGCAGGTGCCCGCCCATGCGGAGCTGCAATGGCTGCTCAACGGCACGGCGCGAATCGGCTGGCTGAACCGGATGACGCAGTTCAAGGACAAGTCCGGCAAGAACCGCGAGGGGGCGAGCGTCGCCTTGTTCACCTATCCTGTGCTGCAGGCGGCCGACGTGCTGCTCTACCAGGCGACGCATGTTCCGGTGGGCGAGGACCAGAAGCAGCACCTGGAGCTGGCGCGCGACGTGGCGCAGAAGTTCAACAACGACTTCGCATCGGAGGACGCGCCGGTGTTCACCCTGCCGGAGCCGATCATTCCGCCGGCTGCCGCGCGGATCATGTCCCTGCGCGACGGGACGGCGAAGATGAGCAAGTCCGACCCTTCGGACATGAGCCGCATCAACCTGACCGATTCGCCGGACGATGTGATGAAGAAGGTCAAGAAGGCCAAGACCGACCCCGAGCCGCTGCCGAGCGAGAAGGCGGGGCTGGAAGGCCGGCCGGAGGCGCTCAACCTCGTCACGATCTACGCCGCTTTGACCGACGCTTCCGTGGAGCAGGTGCTGGCCGAGCATGGCGGACAGGGCTTCGGCACCTTCAAGCCCGCGCTGGGCGAGCTGCTGGTGGAGACGCTGGCGCCGATCACCAAGCGCTTCACCGGGCTGCTGGAAGACCGGCCGGCGCTCGACTCGATCCTCGCCGGCGGGGCACAGCGCGCGCGGGCGATCGGCGCGCCGACGCTGGATGCGGCGTACAATGCGCTGGGCATGGTGCGGTGAGCCTTTGCAAGCCGCTTGCGCCGGCGTTGCGATCGCGGTGCAAGTGCTTGCAAATCAACATTTCTTGGCTTTCGCATTCAACGGCTATTCAGCGCCGGGGCTGTAGCTGATCCCCTACAGATCGCGGGCGGTGCGCCTATATAGGCCATGGCGCGCTGCGTCCCCCCAGAGCTTGCGAGAGAACGCCATGACCCAATTGTCGAAGATCACCCCCGGGATCGCAAAGCGGCTGAAGCTTGCGACCGTGCCGCTGGTGCTGGCGGGCCTCGCCGCCTGCGCATCCCCCTTCAATGCCGACGTGTCGCGGTTCCAGACGCAGCTGCCCGCGCCGCAGGGCCAGACCTTTGCCGTCGTGGCGGAGGACCCGGCGCTGGCCGGCGGACTCGAATTCGCCCGCTATGCGGACTTCGTCGAGGCGGAGATGGCGGAGCTCGGCTACACCCAGGCCGCCTCGCCCGAGAACGCGACGCTGCTGGTGCGCTTCGATTACGGCATCGACACCGGGCGCGAGAAGGTCGTGAGCCGAGGGGGCTTCTACGGCGACCCGTTCTACAGCCCGTGGTACTCCTATCGCCCGGTCTTGTATCGCGGCCGGGGCGGCGCCCGCATCGGTTATGTTCCCAGCCGCGCCTGGGGCTATGGCTGGAATGCGGGATTCCTCGGCTACGGTGGCGGCGGCTTCGGCAACGGCATCGACAGCTACACCGTCTTCACCAGCGGCATCGACCTGAAGATCGACCGCGCCTGCACTGGCGAGCGGCTGTTCGAGGGCAAGGCGCAGGCCGTCTCCACCTCCAACCGGCTGCAGTACCTCGTGCCCAACCTGGTCGAGGCGATGTTCACCGATTTCCCCGGCAATTCGGGCGAGACGGTGCGCATCTCGATCAAGCCGGAGGACCAGCCGGTCCAGCGCGCCCGCGGCAACTGATCGAGCGCTCCGGCAAGTCACACGAAGGCAGGCCCCGCAAGGGCCTGCCTTTTTGTTTGCCCGGCATGGAGAGCGCCGCAGGATGCGGTTAGTGTCCGCCCGCCGGAGCCCAAAAAAAGGCCCGCGCAAGGGAGAGAGAACAGATGCGCATTATCCCCACCACCGGCGCAGCCCTGCTCGCGCTGTCCGCTGCCGCCAGCGCGCAGGTGCCGCCGACCATTGCCGAACAGGTCCGCGCCGCCGGCCAGTCGATGGATCCGGGGATCGGTGCAGCCTATGAGCCGCTGTTCCCCCCATCCGCCTGGGACGGCGTCACGATCGAGCGCGACATCGCCTATGGGCCGGACCCGCTCCACCGGCTCGACATCTTCGCAGGCGAGGAAGGCGGCGCCGGCAAACCGGTGCTGCTGTTCGTGCATGGCGGCGGCTTCACCCGCGGCGACAAGCACGGCACCTTCTATCCCGACAACATCACCCTTTGGGCGGCGAGGCAGGGGATGGTCGGCGTCAACATCAACTACCGCCTCGCGCCCGCCCATGCCTGGCCAGCGGCGGCGCAGGACCTGCGCGCGGCGGTCGCATGGGTCCGCGCCAACATCGCGGAGCATGGCGGAGACCCGGAGCGGATCGTGCTGTGGGGCCATTCCGCCGGCGCCAATCACGTGGCCGATTACGTCGCGCATCCCGAGCAGCGCGGTGCCGAAGCGGCAGCGGTGAAGGGCGCCGTGCTGCTGTCCCCGTTCTACGCGCCCGCGCCGGGCGGGGAGGCGCATGCCTATTACGGCAGCGACGCTTCGCTCCAATCTGCTCCACAAGCGATCGAGCGGCTCGCCCGCGCGGAGATCCCGCTGTTTCTCTCCTACGCGGAGTTCGATCCGCAGATGATGAAGGACTTCGGCGCCGAACTCGCCGTCGGCCTGTGCAGCGGCGGCGAGGGAGCCTGCGCGCGCACGATCTATCTGCGCGATCACAACCATTTCACCGAGGGCATGGCCGTCGGCACGCGCGACCAGTCGTTGACGGGGCCGCTGCTCGACTGGATGCGGCCGCTGCTGGACCGCGCTCGCTAGCCTGGCTCTGCCTCCGAGAGGGCGGCGAAGGCCTGCTCCACCTCGGTGAGCCGATAAGGCTTGGAGATCGTTGGCACGCGCTTGAATTCGGGCGGGTGCAGCGCGCTGCCATAGCCGGTCGCAAAGATGAATGGGATGCCCCGTGCCGCCAGGCTCTCCGCCACCGGATAGCTGCGCTCACCATGAATGTTGACGTCGAGGATGGCCACGTCCGGGTGCGAGGACGCAAGCGTCTTGCGCGCGACCTCCAGCGATCCGCAGAACAAGGGCGTCGCGCCGTGCTCGATCAGCATGTCTTCCAGGGCGAAACCGATGATCGGCTCGTCCTCCAGCACGAGCACCGTCTGGCCTTCCACCTTCATGCCGTGCCTCGCGGCAGGCTGGCACTGATCGAGCAGTGCAGCCCCACCGGCTCGAATCGCATGGTGACCGCGCTGTTCTGCTCGGCCGACATGCCGCGCTCCACCAGACGAGTGCCGAAGCCGCGCCGGTCCGGCTCCGTCACGACCGGCCCGCCGCGCTCGATCCATTCGATGCGCAGGCGGCAGCAATCGTCCTCTTCCTCAAGGCTCCAGTCGACCTGAACCCGGCCGGCCTCGTTCGAGAGCGCGCCGTATTTGATGGCATTGGTGCCTAGCTCATGAATGATCATCGCCAGCGACACGGCGGTCTGCGGCTGCAGCGTGAAGTCCGGCCCGCTGATGCTGAAGCGCTCCGCCGCCGCGCCGGCCGTGGCGGAGATGGAGGCGCGCACCATGTCCATAAGCCGCGCCGATTCCCAATTGCTCTCCGTCAGCAGGCTGTGCGCCGCCGCCAGCGCATTGAGCCGCGCGTCGAAGCTGCGCCGCGCCGGCTCCGCCCCGGAAACCGGCCGGAAGGACTGGCTCGCCAGACTCTGGACGATGGCGAGCGTGTTCTTCACCCGGTGGTTGAGCTCATTGATCAGCAAGACCTGCCGCTCCTGCGCCTCCACCTGCTCCGTTACGTCATGACCCTGCACGAAGATGCCGGTGACGTTCGGCGTGCCGCCAGGGCCATCGCCGCCATCGGGTGCAAAGATAGGCTGGTAGATGAAGTCGAGATGCCGTTCCTCCGTTCCCGCCCCGACCACATTCGCCAGCCTCACACGGGCGCCGCGCGCGACATAGGCCTTGCCGCGCGCGCGCACCGTCTCGAGCAGCGTGACGAAGCCCTGCTCCACCACTTCAGGCAGCGCATCAGCGATCGCCCTGCCGACCACATGCCTGTTGCCGACGAGCTCGCGAAAGGCGCGGTTCGCCATCTGGAACTGGTGGTCCGGCCCGGTCAGCACCGCGACGAAGCCCGGCGCCTGCTCGAGCAGGCTTCGAAGCTGCGAGCTTTCCTCCAGCAGGCCGAGATTGCGCGCCTGCACCGCGCTCGCCCGCTCCACCACGCCCATCTCGTCACGCATCCGGCGCAGGCCGTGTAGCTCGGTCACGTCGACGGTGTGCTGGAGCAGGTACGCCACGGTGCCTGCATCATCGAGGATCGGCGTGTGCGTCGCGCTCCAGTACCGCACGTCCATGCTGCCGTCCGGCCGGTGGATGTCGTAGCGGATCAGCGCGATCTCGTCGGGCTCACCCGTCGAAAGGACCCGCTTGAACGAGTTCTGCAGCAACCGGTGGCTGTCCGATTGCGGATCGCTGGGGAAGGCGGCGAACATCTCCTGTCCGGTCAGCGCCGCCCGGTCGCGCATGGTCGCGCGCAAATAGGCGTCGTTCATCCAGGCGATCCTGAGATCGCTGTCGAGCACCACATACGGATTGGGAGACCGGGCGAACAACGCCTCAAAGTCGATCTGAATCAAACCGCCTCCAGCAGCTCCGAGAAAAGCAGAATTGGCGCAGGCGTAATCCGGGTGCCCATGCGATGGTGACCGACTCCTGTCAACTATCCGCTCCAACGTAGGAAAGGCCGACAAAGGTCCTATGTCTTTTTGAGTCAATCACCCAAGCGAGCGTGCCCTCCGGTCGAACCGAAGCCGCCCTCGCCGCGAGCGGTGTCGTCGAGCGCGTCCACCTCCTGCCACGCGGCCAGGGTCACCGGCGCCAGCACCAGCTGGCCGATTCGGTCGCCGCGGCGGATCGCGAAGGGCTCGTCACCGAGGTTGATAAGGATGATCTTCAGCTCCCCGCGATAATCGGAATCGATGGTGCCCGGCGTGTTCGGCAGCGTGATGCCATGCTTGAGCGCCAGGCCGGAGCGGGGGCGGACCTGGATTTCGTACCCTTCAGGGATGGCGAGCGCGAAGCCGGTGGCGACCGCGTGGCGCGCACCAGGAGCGAGCGTGACATCCTCGGCAGCAAGCACGTCCATCCCGGCGGCCCCGGCGGTGGCATAGGCGGGCAGCGCGAGGCCTTCGGCGTGCGGGAGGCGGCGAATCTGCACGGGAACGGCGTCAGGCATCTGGCCCCGTCCCGGCGAGAGCCTCGGCAATGCAGGCGACGAGGCGGCGGGCGACATCCTGCTTGCTCGCCCGCTCCCAATGCTCGACGCCGCTGGGACGCAGCAGGTGCACGGCGTTGGCCTCCCCGCCCATCACGCTGATGCCGGGGGGGCCGGAAACATCGTTGGCGACGATCCAGTCCGCCCCCTTGGCGGCGAGCTTGCGGGTGGCGTGCTCGATCACGTCGTTGGTCTCGGCCGCGAAGCCGACCAGCAGGCGAGGCCGCTGCGGGCTTTGCGCGAGGCGGGCGAGGATGTCGGGGTTCTCCGTCAGCACAAGCCGCGGCGGGCCGTCACCCTGCTTCTTGATCTTCTGCTCCGTGGGCTCGGCGATGCGCCAGTCGGCCACGGCCGCCACCATCACCGCCACCTCGGCCGGCAGCGCCGCGGTGACCGCCGCGTCCATCTCGGCCGCGCTCTCGACATCGACCCGCTTCACTCCGGCAGGGGTGGGGAGCGCGACCGGCCCGGCGACCAGCGTCACCCGCGCGCCGGCCTCGGCAGCGGCGGCGGCGATGGCGAAGCCCTGCTTGCCGCTGGAGCGGTTGGCGAGGTAGCGAACCGGGTCGATCCGCTCGTGCGTCGGCCCGGCGGTGACGAGGACGTGCTTGCCGGCAAGTGGGCCGGGTGCGGTTGCCTCGCCGAGGCCGCGAGCGAGCATCGCCTGGATCTCGCGCCAGATCGCCTCCGGTTCCGGCAGGCGGCCGGGGCCGAACTCGCCGCAGGCCATCGGGCCCTCGTCCGGCTCCATCACGCAAACGCCCGCTTCGCGCAGCCAGGCCACGTTGCGCCGGGTCGCGGCGTGCTGCCACATCCGCACGTTCATCGCCGGCACCGCGAGCACCGGCGTGTCGGTCGCCAGCAGCAGCGTGGTGGCGAGATCGTCGGCGATGCCGGCACTCATCTTCGCCAGCAGGTCCGCCGTGGCCGGGCAGACGACCACCAGGTCGGCCGCGCGGCTGAGCTGGATGTGGCCGATCTCCGCCTCGTCCTGCGGGCTCCACAGCGAAGTGTGGACCGGGTGGCCGGACAGGCTGGCGAGGCTCATCGGCGTGACGAACTGCGCGCCGGCAGACGTCAGCACGCAGGTCACCTCCGCCCCGCCCTTGCGGATCAGGCGGACGAGCTCGCACGATTTGTAGGCGGCAATTCCCCCGCCCACGATCAGCAGGATGCGCGTGTTCGGCATGGCTGCTCCCCTAACCGCCCGATCGCCGCGGCGCCAGCCCGCGGCCGAGCAGCGCGGCGATGAGGTCCGCGAGCGCCCGCGGCGCCAGCGCCAGCCCCGCGCCGTAAGCGGGCAGCACCAGCAGCGCCCAGTAGAAATTGTTCGCCCGAGCGAACAGCGACACGGCGAGAGCAAAGCCGGCGAACCACAGGCTCGCGAACAGGCCGATTCGCCCGCCGAGCCCTGCCCAGCCGACCAGCGCCAGCAGCGCCAGCGGCCCGGCCAGTGCCGGCGGCAGCAGGACCAGCGGCGGCATCAGCTCGGCCAGGCTGCCGAGGAACAGCGTGGGGCCGAGCATCGCGTCCCACCCTTGCGAGATCGGGTCGCCCGGCAGCCGCTCGGCCATCACCGCGCCTGCGTGCAGCGCCATGCCGATCGCGAACAGCGCCAGCAGCGCGGTGACGGCGGCGAACTCGCGCCAGCGGCGCTGCAGCAGCGCGAAGGCGGCCCACAGCAGCACGAAGGGCAGCGCCAGCTCGCGGATTGCGAGCCCGGCGGCGGCGGCGATCAGGCTCGGCCACCAGCGATGCGGGCGATACAGACCCAGCGCCAGCGACAGGCACAGGCCGGAGAGCAGATCGTGCAGCAGCCCCACGCGCTGGAGGAAGGCGCCGCCGCCACTGGCGAACAGCAGCAGCGCCGCCATCGCCCGCTCGGCAAAGAACGTCCGCTCCTCCAGCATGCCGATCCAGGCGAGCGTGGCGGCGATCAGCAGGCCCACCGCGATCAACCGCCAGCCGCTCTGCCCGAACAGCAGTGTGCCCCAGGCGAGGATCGGGGTGCGCACCGTGACGAAGGGGATCGTGGGATAATCATTTGCGCGCTGCTCGGCGAGTGCGGCGCGGTAATAGCCTTCCCCCGCCTCCATCCGGCGATTGATGCGTGTGTACAGCGCCAGATCCCCGGTGCCGCCGGCCGCGCCCTGCCCCGCAGCGACGGAACGCGGCTGGGCGCGTTGCTCTGCGTAGCGGGCGACGGCGAAGGAACTCCACGCCAGCGCCGCGATCAACAGCGCCAGCAGCAGCGCGGCAAGCCAGCGGGGGAGCGCGCGAAAGGGGCGGCCCAGCGCCTCCCACCAAGTGAGGCTCCGGGTCAGGATGCCGATCAGGCGAGCCACCCCGCCATCGCGCCCGCCCAGACCAGCGCACCGCCGGCCAATGCGGCCAGCGCATAGCCGAGCCAGCCCGGACCCGCCTTGCCGCGCCGCTCCCACACCAGCTCCACCTTGGGCAGCGGCGGCGGATCGGGGGCGCCGCCGCGGGGAGGATACTTCTCCTCCATCCGGCGGATCAGCGCGGGGATGCGCAGCAGCGTCTCGGTATCCTCGCGGATGCGGTTGGCGAGCGCCGCCTCCGGCCCGAGCTCGTCCCGGATCCAGCTCCGCACGAACGGCGCGGACACGTCCCACATGTTGATGCCGGGGTTCAACTGCGTGGCGATCCCCTCCACCATCACCATCGTCTTCTGCAGCAGCAGCAGATGCGGCTGGGTCTGCATGTCGAAGTCGCGGGTGATGGCGAACAGCCCGTCCAGCATCTGCCCGACCGACAACTCGCTCACCGGCTTGCCGCGCATCGGCTCCCCCACCGCGCGCAGGGCCGTCGCGAACTCGTCGACTGAGTGATAGCTCGGCACGTATTGCGCCTCGAAATGGATCTCGGCCACGCGGCGGTAATTGCCGGTGGTGAGGCCGTAGAGGATCTCCGCCAGCCATTGCCGCGCGCGCCGGTCGATCCGGCCCATGATGCCGAAGTCGATCGCCACGATCGTGCCGTCCGGCCGCACGAACAGGTTCCCCTGGTGCATGTCCGCATGGAAGAAACCCGCGCTGATCGCCTGCGTCAGGAAGGCGAGGACGAGGCGCCGGGCGAGGTCCGGCATGTCATGCCCGGCGGCGCGCAGCCGCTCGGTATCGGAGATCTTGATCCCTTCGATCCACTCGATCGTCATCACCCGGCCGTTGGTGCGGTCCCAGTCGATCGAAGGGATGCAATAGCCGGGGAAGCCGTGCATCGCCTGCGCCAGCTCGGAAGCGGAGGCGGCTTCGCGCCGCAGGTCCAGCTCCCGGTTCGTCCATCGCTTGAGATTGGCGATGGTCAGGCGCGGGCGCAGCCGCCCCGCCTCCCCGCCCAGCGCCTCCAGATGCGCGGCGGCCCATTCATAGGTCTGGATGTCGCGCGCGAACCGCTCGCGGATGCCGGGGCGCAGCACCTTGATGGCGACGGTGCGGCCATCGGTGGTGACGCCCTTGTGCACCTGCGCGATCGAGGCCGCGCCCACCGGCACCGGGTCGACTTGCGCGAAAAGGCGCTCCAGCGGCTGCTCGAAGCTGCGCTCGATCTGCTCACGGATGGCTTCGAACGGCACCGGGGGCAGGCTGTCCTGCAGGCTCAGCAGGTTCTTGACCGCATCCTCGCCCACAAGGTCGGGCCGGGTGGCGAGCGTCTGGCCGAGCTTGATCGCCGCCGGGCCGATCGCTCGGAAGGCGGCAGCATAGTCGGGGTCGCGGGACTTGACCGTGAAGAGGCTGAAGAACCAGATCAGCCGCTTGACGGGCAGGGGCGTGTTCGGGTCGCCCTCGATCCCGCGCAATGCCCCGTGCCGGGCGAGCGTCCGGGCCCACGTGCCCAGACGCCAGATGTGGGTGGCAGGCGTGGTCATCGCGGGAAGGTCAGACCTTCCACCCGGAATGGATCGCCACCAGCCCGCCCATGATCGGCTCCACCCTGGTTTGCGTGAACCCCGCGCGACGGATCATCGCCTCGAACTCCGGCATCGGCGGGAAGCGGCGGATCGATTCGATCAGGTAGCGATACGAATCCGCGTCCCCGGCGATCGCCTGCCCCAGCTTCGGCACGAGCTTGTGCGAATAGGCGTCGTACACCTCCTTGAAGCCCGGCCAAGTGGTGGTCGAGAATTCGAGGCAGAAGAACCGCCCGCCGATCTTCAGCACGCGATGCGCCTCCGCCAGCGCTTCCTCGATCCGGGTCACGTTGCGGATGCCGAAGGCGATCGTGTAGGCGTCGAAGGTGCGGTCTGGATAGGTCAGCGCCGTCGCGTCCTGTCGGGACCACACCATCGTGTTGACCCCCCGCTCCATCGCCCGCTCGATGCCGACATCCAGCATCTCCTGGTTGATGTCCGCCACCGTCACGCTCGCGCCGCACGCTTCCATGCGGAAGGCGATGTCGCCGGTGCCGCCGGCCATGTCGAGCACCGCCTCCCCCGGGCGCGGCTTCACCCGGCGCACGAACCGGTCCTTCCACAATCGGTGCATGCCTGCGGACATGGCATCGTTCATCACGTCGTACTTGGCTGCGACGTTGGAGAACACCGCGCCCACGCGGCGCGTCTTCTCCTCCGGGTCCACATCCTCGTATCCGAAGGAGACCTGCTCGCTCTTGGCCATATCGCTCATGGCCGTTCCTCTAGCCGCGCCGCCTCGCCCGCGCCAGCCGCGTCACCCGACTTTGGGCCCGGCTTCGGCGCCAGCGCGCCGATCACGATGCCGGCGAGGATGAAGGCGATGCCTGCATAATGGTAGCCGTGCAGCGCCTCCCCCAGCAGCGCGGCCGAGAGGAACGCGCCGAACACCGGCATCATCGTGATCGCCTGCCCCGCCCGCGCCGCGCCCACCCGCGCTGCCGCCGCGTTGTAGATGAAGTACGAGACGAGGCTCGGCAGCACGCCGACATAGAGGAAGGCGCCGCCCACGCGCGCGCTCCACTGCACCTGCTCGCCCGCCTGCCACTCCCACGCGGCCAGCGGCGCCATCGACACCACCCCCACGGCAAAGGTCGCGGCGATCAGGCTGACCGGCGCGATGTCCGGCCGCAGCCGCAGCAGCACGGTATAGAGCGACCACACCACGACGGAGGCCAGGATCAGCACGTCCCCGCGCCCGAAATGCAGCCGCAGCGCCGCCGCAGGGTCGCCCTGGAAGACGATCCCCACCACCCCCAGCACGGAGGCGCCGATGCCCAGCGCCTGCACGCCGCCCAGCCGCACGCCGAACATCATCCGATCGAGCAGCGCCACGAGCGCCGGCACCGCCGCCTGCAGCAGCAGCGCGTTGGTCGCGGTCGTCTCCTGCAGCCCGGAATAGAGCAGCGCGTTGAAGGCGCCGATGCCCAGCAGGCCGAGCAGCAGCACCACCTTCCAGCCGCTCCGCAGCGCCGGCCCATCGCGCCGCAACGCGGCCAGCGCGAAGGGCGTCACCAGCAGCAGCGCGATCGTCCAGCGGCCGAAAGCAAGGGTGAAGGGCGGCACCTCGAACCGCACCGCCCGCGCGACGATCGAGTTCCCCGCCCAGAACAGCATGACGAGGGCGAGCGAGGCGAAGGCGCGGAGCTCGGGGCCCTTGGCGGCAGGGGTGGCTGGCATCGTGCTTGCGGGTAGCGCGCCGCGCCGCCGAAAGCGATGGCCGATGACAGCGGCGGCGTTGCTCTCTATCCGCCTGCCGATGCCAGAGCTGCCCGAAGTCGAGACCACCGTGCGCGGCCTGGCCCATGTGCTGGAGGGCGCGCGGCTTACCCGCGTGGAGACCCGCCGGCCGGACCTGCGCTTCCCCTTCCCGCCCGATCTGGTCCAGGCGCTCACCGGCGCGCGCGTCACGGCGCTCGGCCGCCGCGCGAAATACGGCCTGCTGCACACGGATCGCGGCCGCACGATGATCTTCCACCTCGGCATGAGCGGGCGCTGGCGGATCGACCCGGACACTCTCGGCCCGCACGATCACCTGCTGCTGGAGACAGAGCAGCACCGCCTCTCCTTGTGCGACCCGCGCCGCTTCGGCTTCGTCGCGCTCGCCGAAACGCAAGCGCTCGACGCCTACCCGCCCTTCGCCGCGATGGGGCCGGAGCCGCTGGGTGAGGACCTGACGCCCGCCCATCTCCACGCCGCCTTCGCGGCCCGCAAGCAGGCGGTGAAGCTGCTGCTGCTCAACCAGCGGATGGTCGCGGGGTTGGGCAACATCTATGTGTGCGAGGCGCTGTGGCGCGCGCGCATCGATCCGCAGAAAGCCGCCGGCCAGGTCTCCTGCCCCGCCCTCGCGCGGCTGGTGCCGGCGATCCGCGAGGTTTTGGAGGAGGCGATCGGCCAAGGCGGCTCCACCTTGCGCGATTATGCCCGGCCCGATGGCCAGCTCGGCTATTTCGCGCATTCCTTCGCCGTCTATGACCGGGAGGGACAGCCTTGCGCGCGCGCGGATGGCGGCACCATCCGCCGCATCGCGCAGGGCGGGCGCAGCACCTGGTTCTGTCCGAAGTGCCAGCGCTGAGCGGATTGCGTTCCGCCTTGGGCACCGGTTTTCTTGACGCAGCGGCCTCGGGTCGCTAAGCGGCCCGCTTTCGGGCGGACCTTCCGCCTCTCTCGTGATTCGACAATCAGGATGGTCCCGGCCGCATCGAGGCGCGCCGGTTCGCCAGACAGACGGACGACAAGGACGAATATGGCCAATACGCCGCAAGCCAAGAAGCGCATCCTCCGCAACGCGAAGCGCGCCGAGATCAACGGTTCGCGCCTCAGCCGCATCCGCAACTTCGTGAAGAAGGTGGAGACGGCGCTCGCCTCGGGCGACAAGCAGGCAGCGCAGACCGCCCTGCAGCAGGCGCAGCCGGAAATGGCCCGCGGCGTGGCGCGCGGCGTGATGCACAGGAACACTGTCGCACGGAAGATGAGCCGCCTCAGCAAGCGAGTCGCGGCGCTCTGATTCGGCGCTGACTTGCCTCTGGGGGGCCTCCCCTCAGGAACGAAATCGGAACGGGCCGGTGGACTTATCCACCGGCCCTTTTCGCATGTGCGGCAATGACCTGCAGCTCCCCTGCACAAGCCGCTGGAATCCTGCGATTCGCGGAACTGTCACATCATTTCCTTGGAAAAACAAAGACATGAACGCACGGGTGCGGGACAGGGTCGAGTCAATAGACCATATTTTCGTTTTTTTGACGGCCCGGTCTTGCCGTCCGCTGGCCCTCCCTCATAACGAGCCCACGAGCCGGGCACATGTCGCGGCCACCAAATAATGAGAAGATGACTCGATAGACCTGCGCGCCGTTTGTGGCTCGCAGGACGGTGGAGCTTTGTCCCGCGCTTCCGACACCGGAAGGGGATGGGGCGAGGCATCCAGCACAAGGAAGAACGCTGATGATACGGATGGGGCCGCATGCTGGCCGATCGATTTCGGCCCGGCGCGAAGGGGTTGAGGGCAATATGGAGGATCAGGAAGCGCTGGATCTCGCGGCGGACTGGGCGGATATCATCCAGGGGCTGCGCAAGGATCTGGGGCACCAGCTGTTCACCCAGTGGATCAGGCCGATCCAGCTGGGCGCCTTCTGCAAGCAGACGGGCACGCTGCACCTCTATCTGCCGACCGAGTTCTCCGCCAACTGGGTGCAGGACCGGCTGCAGGACCGTCTCTCGCTCGCCTGGAAGATCGCCCGTGCAGAGGTGAAGGCCGTGCGCATCGGCGTCCATCCGGGCCGCCGACGGCTGGCCGATCTGGACGTGAGCGGAGAGGACGGGCTCGGCCACCGCGCCGCCAACGATGCCGCCGCGCAGGCGATCGAATCGATCGGCGACGATGGCTTCCCCTCCTCGGTCGGGCTCGACCCCACCCTGACCTTCGCCGCCTTCGTGCCCGGCACCACCAACGTGCTGGCCAAGAACGCGGCCGAGCGGATGGCCAAGGCGGAGCGCCCGCAGTTCTCGCCGCTCTACCTCAAGGCGGCGACCGGCCAGGGCAAGACGCACCTGCTGCACGCGATCGGCCACGCTTTCATCGAAGCGCATCCCCGCGCGCGCATCTTCTACTGCTCGGCCGAGCGCTTCATGGTCGAGTTCGTGCAGGCGCTGAAGAACGGCGAGATGATCGAGTTCAAGGGCCGGCTGCGCGGCTTCGATCTGCTGCTGGTGGACGACATCCAGTTCATCATCGGCAAGGCCAGCGCGCAGGAGGAGCTGCTCTACACGATCGACGCGCTGCTGGCCGAGGGCAAGCGGCTGGTCTTCGCCGCCGACCGCGCCCCGCAGGCGCTGGACGGGGTGGAGCCGCGCCTGCTCAGCCGCCTGTCGATGGGCCTGGTCGCCGATATGCAGCCCGCCGATATCGAGCTGCGCCGCGCGATCCTGCACTCCAAGCTCGTCCGATTCGCGCCGCTGGAAGTGCCGGAGGATGTGATCGAGTTCCTCAGCCGCACGATCAACCGCAACGTGCGCGAGCTGGTCGGCGGGCTGCACAAGCTGATCGCCTATGCCCAGCTGACCGGGCAGGAGGTGTCGCTGCAACTGGCCGAGGATCAGCTGACCGACATCCTCTCCGCCAATCGCCGGCGGATCACGATCGACGAGATCCAGCGGACCGTCTGCCAGTTCTACCGCATCGACCGCGCCGAGATGTCGAGCAAGCGCCGTGCTCGCGCGGTGGTGCGGCCCCGGCAGGTGGCGATGTATCTCGCCAAGGTGCTCACCCCGCGCTCTTACCCGGAGATCGGGCGCAAGTTCGGCGGGCGCGACCATTCCACCGTGATCCACGCCGTTCGCCTGATCGAGGATCTGCGCAAGCGGGACTCCGAAATGGACGGCGACGTCCGCTCGCTGCTGCGCCAGCTCGAGAACTGATCCTCAGCTCGTCCACAATCTGTCCACAGCACCGTCCCGGTTGTTTGCCGGGGCGGTGCACTGGTGTTGCACCCCGTTTGCACCGCTGATGCGACCGTGTTCCACAGCGTTGCAAACAGGGTTTTGCACAGGCGCCGAGGGGCCGTAGGGAGGCGCCATGCTGCCGCCTGAACGCCTCGACCGCTTCGCCCGCCACATCGTCCTGCCGGAGATCGGCGGCGCCGGTCAGGCGGCGTTGACACAGGCGAGCGTGGCGCTGATCGGCCTCGGCGGCATCGGTTCACCCGCCCTGCAATATCTCGCCGGCGCGGGAATTGGCCGGCTGGTGCTGGTGGATGATGACCGGGTGGATGGCAGCAACCTCCAGCGCCAGACCATCTACACAGAGCGCGATGTGGGCCACGGCAAGACCGTCGCCGCGCATCGCTGGCTCGACAATTTCGACCGGGAGTTGACGGTCTCCATCCGGGACGACCGGTTGACCCCGAGCAACGCCGCCGAACTGCTGGCCAACGCCGATCTGGTGCTCGACGGATGCGACAATTTCGCCACCCGCCTCGCCGTCTCCGATGCCTGCGTGGCCCAGCGGATCCCACTCCTCTCCGCAGCAGTGGGGCGGTTCCAGGGGCAGGTCGGCGCCTTTGCCGGGCACCTGCCGGACCAGCCCTGCTACCGCTGCTATGTCGGCGATGCCTTCGATGCGGAGGATTGCGACACTTGCGCGGAGGACGGCGTCCTCGGCGCGATGGCCGGCTGGGTCGGCTGCTTCGCCGCGATGCAGGCGGTGCGCGTGCTGCTGGCGATGAGCGGCACCGGCGGCATGGGCGATGCGCAATGGGGCAAGCTGCACCTTCTCGATGGCCTCGCGCCCTCGATGCGCACGCTCACCATCGCCAGGGACCCGGGCTGCCGAAGCTGCGGCGGAGCGGCCGGGTAGCCTCCGGCCGTCCCAAGCGTCACCAGCCTCAAGTGCCGGAATCGGCAACGGCCGCGGCCTCGTCCTCCTGCACCACGAAGATCTTCTGGGTGGGGAAGGCGATCGACAGCCCTGCCTCCTCCAGCCGCTCGAAGATGGTCAACAGCAGTTCCTGCCGCACCACCAGGCTGGCCGGAAAGTCGCTCTCCATGATGTACGAGAAGACCTCGATGTCGAGCGAGCTCGGGCCGAAGTCCTTGAACCGCGCGCGGGCACCGTCGCTGTTGACCTTCTCGTGATCCATCAGCACCCGCTCGATGATCTCCACGCCCTCGCGCAGCTTGGCCGGGGAGATGCCGTACTCGACGCCGATGATCGGGTTGAACAGGAAGCGGTCGCGGCTGGAGTAATTCTCGATCTGCCGTGAGGAGAAATCGGCGTTCGGGATGGTGACGATGGTCCGCTCGTTGGTGCGCAGCCGGGTGGAGCGCATGCCGATATCCTCGACGGTTCCGAGCACATCGCCCACGCGGCAGAAGTCCCCCACCTGCACGGGCCTGTCGGCGATCACGCTGACGCTGCCGACGAGGTTTTCGATCGTCTTCTGCGCGCCCAGCGCCAACGCGAGGCCGCCGATGCCCAAAGCGGCGATGCCGGTCGTCACGTCCAGTCCGAGCGTGTCGAGGATGGCGACGAACGCGACCGCCATCAGCAAGACCTTGGCGGCGCGCCGGAGCAGCAGGACCACGGAGACCGCCTGCCGCCGCTCCCGCCGCTCCATCCGGGCGGTGACGACGCGTGAGATGGCGTCCACCAGGCGCAAGGCAAACCAGGCGAGCGCCACCCAGGCGACGATGCCGATGTAGCGCAACAGGATCTGCCGTGCGATGATCGATGCCTCGACGCTGCGGGCCCAGATCTGAAAGCTGACGACTGCAAGGAACAGGCTGAGCGGCGGCAGGGCCGCGTGGGCCAGGCGGAAGACGGCGCTCTGCTCCCGATCGGTGATGACGCTGCGCATCACCGCCAGGATCGCCAGGGAGATCAGCCAGAACAGCAGGAAGCTGCCGGTGGCAATGCCGAGAAGGAGCCCCCAGTCATGCAGCGGAGCGCCGGCGATCGTGAACGTGTCGCTGGCCTCCGCGCTGTCCGTACCGGCGACGGCGGCCCGGCTTTCGAGGTCGCTGACCGTCTCGGAAGAGATCCGCCAGACGGCCACGCCCTCCGGTCCCTCGCCCCGGGCGAGAACGATCGGCGCGGCTTCCTCGCCGCCGAGGGAGCCGACCTGCTCCCGGTCGGGAGGAAGCCCATCGTCGATCCGCCCCCCGGGGTCGTTTGAAAGCACACCGAAGGAGGCCAGTGTTCCCCCACTGTCGAGGGCAGCCTGCAACTCCTGGGCGAGCCGTGCGCCTTGTTCAGCCGCCCCGGTGGCGCCTTCGTTCGTCGGCTGCATGAAGATGGCGGCGCGGGCATAATCCTGCGCGGCGAGCGCGTTCAGAAGGCCGGTAACGGCGCTGCGCGGCGTCTCGCGGCCGAACGGGTCGGTGGCCGGCGCGGCCTCCTCCGTGTCGCTTTCCGGAAGGATCTGGGCGTGGGCGTGCGGTGCGGCGAGCGCGATCAGCGCCAGCCCCATGAGGAAACGAAGCATGCCTATCAACAGCGCACGGACCGAGTCGTGCCCATTCGTGCCGGAAGGAAGCAGCGGCCGGGCTTCGGAAACCATCGGCTCATCCACGCCTCAGCACCTCTTCCACCCACGTCGGCACCAGCTCGCTCGCGGGGCCGAGCCGGGTCTCATCGAACGACTGCGACCCCAGGCTGCGCTCCAGGTTGAGCTCCAGCGTGCCGGCGCCGTGGGAGGCCGCCTGCTGGACGAAGCCCGCCGCCGGATAGACCGCGCCGGAAGTGCCGATGGAGACGAACAGGTCGGCCCGGGCGAGCGCGGCGAAGATGCGCTCCATCTCGTAAGGCATCTCGCCGAACCAGACAATGTCGGGCCGCAGCGCCGCCTCGCCGCAGCTGGGACAGGACGGTTCGTCGAGCAGCATGCCGGTCCAGCGGTGGCGCGCATCGCAGGCGGTGCACCAGACGCTCAGCGCCTCGCCATGCATGTGCAGCACGCGGCCCCTTTCCAGTCCGATTGGGACGCCGGCGCGCTCGTGCAGGTCGTCGATGTTCTGGGTGACGATCAGGAGATCGCCTGTCCACTCGCGGTCCAGCCGCGCCAGCGCCTCATGCGCGGCGTTGGGCGCGGCGGCCTGCACATCGGTGCGGCGCATGTCGTAGAAGCGCTGCACCAGTTCCCGGTCGCGGCGGAAGGCCTGCGGCGTGGCGACATCCTCCACGCGGTGATCCTCCCACAAGCCATCCTCGGCGCGGAAGGTGCGCAGGCCGCTTTCGGCGCTGATGCCGGCCCCTGTCAGGATGACGATGTTGCGAATAGCTTTCATTGCCCTCATGAAGCACGGGAGCGACAGGAGAGGCAATGGCGCGCATCGGCATCATCGGCAGAGAAGGGCGCATGGGGCAGGCACTGGCCCGGGCGATCGCGGAGGCCGGGCACGAAGAGGCCGGCGGGGTCGACCGGGGCGAGGACACCGCCGGGCTCGCCGACCGCAGCGATGCGCTGCTCGATTTCTCCGCTCCTTCCGCACTCGAGACCAACCTGCACGCGGCGATCGGCGCCGGGGTGCCGATCCTCGTCGGCACGACTGGGCTGGAGGCGGCGCACCACGCGCAGCTGGACGCGGCATCGCGGGTGATTCCGGTGCTGCAGACGGGCAATACGTCGCTCGGCGTGACGCTGCTGGCGCACCTGGTGGAGGAGGCCGCGGCGCGGCTGGGGCCTGAGTGGGACATTGAGGTGCTGGAGATGCACCACCGCATGAAGGTCGACGCACCGAGCGGCACGGCGCTGCTGCTGGGCGAGGCGGCGGCGCGCGGGCGCGGCATCGCCCTCGCCGAGAACAGCGAGCGCGGGCGAGCCGGCATCACCGGCGCGAGGGGCGAAGGGGCGATCGGCTTCGCGTCCTTGCGCGGCGGAACGGTGGCAGGCGAGCACAGCGTGATCGTGGCCGGGGAGCAGGAGCGGCTGGTCCTCTCCCACCATGCCGAAGACCGGATGATCTTCGCCCGCGGGGCGGTGAAAGCCGCCGGGTGGCTGATCGGCCGGCCTCCCGGCCGCTACACGATGCCGCAGGTGCTGGGGCTCTGACCAGCCCGGCGCGATGACCAAGGACGCCATCTTCGATTTCTTTCGCCGCCTCGCGGAAGACAACCCCGAGCCGGAGACCGAGCTCGAAAGCGGCAATGCCTACCAGCTGCTCGTGGCGGTGGTGCTGTCGGCGCAGGCGACCGACGCGGGGGTGAACCTCGCCACGCGGCGGCTGTTCGCCGAGGTGCACACGCCGGAGCAGATGGTGGCGCTGGGCGAGGAGGGGCTGAAGGAGCACATCAAGACGATCGGCCTGTTCAACTCCAAGGCCAAGAACGTGATCGCCTTGTCGCAGCTGCTGATCGAGCGGCACGGCAGCGAGGTGCCGGGCGACCTGGAGGCGCTGACGGCGCTGCCCGGCGTAGGGCGCAAGACGGCCAACGTGGTGCTCAACTGCGCCTTCGGTCAGGAGACCTTCGCGGTGGACACGCATGTGTTCCGCGTCGGCAATCGCACCGGCCTCGCCCGCGGCAAGACGCCGGAGCAGGTGGAGGCGAAGCTGGAGAAGCGGGTGCCCGGCCCCTTCCGCCGCCACGCGCATCACTGGCTGATCCTGCACGGGCGCTACACCTGCAAGGCGCGCCTGCCCGAGTGCTGGCGCTGCCCGGTGGTGGAGCTCTGCGCCTACAAGGACAAGGTGCTGGAACGGCCGGCAAAACGGGCCGTTGCGAAGGGAAAGGCGCCGGCATTGTGACAGGGCGCCTGCCGCAAGGAGGATCGCCCCGATGCCCACGCGCAGCCCCGCCCGCTCCGCTTCACCTGCCGGCCGCGCTCTAGGCGCCTCACACTGCCTGTGCGCGGCGCTCGCGCTCGCGCTCGGGGGCTGTGCGGCGCAGGGTGAGCAGGGGGAGAGCGCCGGACAGGCGAGAACGGCCGCTACCCCAGCGGGCCGTGTGGTGGGTGAGGCGGTGAACTGCATCCAGACCAGCCGCATCCGCAATACCAGCGTGCATGGTGACGAGATCATCGACTTCGAGATGCTCGGCGGGCCGACCTACCGTGTCACGCTACCGAACCGTTGCCCCAGCCTCGGCTTCGAGGAACGCTTCGCTTACCAGACCACGATCGGCCAGCTGTGCAGCACGGACGTCATCCACGTGCTCTATTCCGACGGTACGCGCGGGGCTGGCTGCGGTCTCGGCCAGTTCCTGCCGATCGAGCTGCCGCCGAGAGCGAATTAGGGCGCCTCGGCCGCGATGGCAGGGTCCTCTCGGCTGATGGCGCTGATCACCTGCGCCGCCACCAGGTCTCCGACGACGTTGAGCGTGGTGCGGCACATGTCCAGGAAGCGGTCGACTCCCAGGATCAGCCCGATCCCCTCCGGCGGCACGCCCACCCCGCCGAGGATCAGCGCGACCACCGGCAGCGATCCGCCCGGCACCCCTGCCGTGCCGACGCCGGCGAGGATGCAGATCAGCATCACGAACAGCTGGTCCACCAGCGACAGCTCCACGCCGAAGAACTGCGCGAGGAACAGCACCGTCACGCCCTCGAACATCGCCGTGCCGTTCTGGTTGGCGGTGGCGCCGATGGTGAGCACGAAGCGCGCGATCCGCGGCGGCAGCTTGAGCTCGGCGTCCGCCACGCGCAGCGCCGTCGGCAGCGTGGCGTTGGAGCTGGCGGTGGAGAACGCCATCAGGCTCGCCTCGCGCGTCTCGCGGAAGAAGGCCACCGGGCTCTTGCGCGCGACGAAGGCGAGCAGCGCGGGAAAGACGCCGAACATCTGCAGGCCCAGGGCCAGCAGCACCACGCCCACATAGGCGGCGAGCTTGAACAGCAGGTCCCACCCGAACTGCGCCGAGAGGTTGAACATGAAGCAGAAGATCGCGATTGGCGCGAGCTGGATGACGAGGCCGATCAGGCGCATGGCCACCTCGAAGACGCCCTCCATCGTCTCCTTCAGCTGAAGCGTGCGCGGAGTCTGCACCAGCAGCATGCCGATGCCGAAGAACAGCGCGAAGAACATTACCGCGAGGATGTCGTTGGCGCCCATCGCCGCGATGATGTTGCTGGGCACGATGGCGATCAGCTGGTTGATACCGGCCTCGCTCTCTGCCGAGGCTGCGACGATGCTCGCCGCGCCCTGCCCGCCCTGCGCCAGCAACTCGCGCGCGGCCGCCGGGTCCACCCCGTCGCCCGGGCGCAGCAGGTTGACCAGCGCGATCGACAGCGCGACCGCGATGCCGGAGACGACCACCGTGTAGGCAAGCGTGCGCAGGCCGATCTTCTTGAGCGCCCGGATCTCGCCCATCTCGGCGATGCCGACGACCAGAGCGCTGAACAGCAGCGGGATGACCAGCATGAACAGCAGCCGCAGGAAGATCTGCCCGATCGGCCCGGTGACATAGGTCACCACGGTGGTGATCCAGTCCGCACCAGGCGCCAGCGTGTAGGCGAGCAGCCCGGCGACCAGGCCGGCGATGAAGCCGATCAGGATGCGCCATTGCAGCCGCCCGTGACCGACCGGCGCGGCCTCTCGCGCGATCTCCGCGGCATCGGTACTCATGCTTGACTCTCCAGTGCAGCGGTTGCGACCCGCCGGTAGATACGCGCAAGCGCCGCGAGGTCGTCAAGCGCGGCCGCTTCGTCGCGCTTGTGCATCGTGGCGTTTGGCAGGCCGAACTCGATCACCGGACACAACGCTTTCAGGAACCGCGCATCGGACGTGCCACCGCTGGTGGAGGCTTCCGGACGCAGGCCTGTCTCCGCCTCCACCGCATCGGCGACGAGACGCGAGAAGGCGCCGGGCGGGGTGAGGAAGGGCTCGCCGGAGATGACCGGCCGCGCGGTGCCGCCATGCGCCTGCGCGATCGCTTCCACCCGGCTCGCCAGCTGGGCGCCGGTGTGCCGGTCATTGAAGCGGATCGAGAGGCGCGCAGTGGCCGTGCCGGGGATGACGTTGGTGGCAGGGTTGCCAACTTCGAGCTCGGTAATCTCGAGGTTGGAGGGCTGGAACCAGTCCGTGCCCTCGTCCAGCTCCAGCGCCTCCAGTTCCGCCAGCATGGCGATGAGGCGCGGGATCGGGTTGTCAGCCAGGTGCGGATAGGCGACGTGGCCTTCCACCCCCTTGACCGTGAGCCAGATGTTGACCGATCCGCGTCGGCCGATCTTCATCATGTCGCCGAGGCGGTGGACGCTGGTCGGCTCTCCCACCAGGCACAGGTCCGGCACCTCGCCGCGCGTCCGGATCAGGTCGATCAACGCGCGGGTGCCGTGGATCGCCTCCCCCTCCTCGTCCCCGGTGATGATGAAGCTGAGCGTGCCGGCATCCGGCGGAATCGCAGCTGCGGCGGCGACCATCGCGGCGACCGCGCCCTTCATGTCCACCGCTCCGCGCCCGTAGAGCAGATTGCCGCGGATTTCAGGCTCGAAGGCGCCGCTGGTCCAGCCTGGGCCAGCCGGGACAACGTCGACATGGCCGGCGAAGGCGAAGTGGCGGCTGCCTGCCGGGCCGCGCCGGATGGCGAGGCAGTTCTCGACCCCTGCCCCGGACTCCGATCCGGGGTCACCTCCCGCAAGGAAGCGGTGCACCTCGAACCCCAGCGGTGCGAGCATCGCCTCCAGCGCGTCGAAGACTGCTCCCCGCGCCGGGGTCACGCTTTCGCAGGCGATCAGCCGTGTGGCGAGATCGACGACGGGGGGCAGTCCGGTCGAGCCTTCCGTCACAATGCTCAGGCGACCTCGAACTGCTCGATCACCCACTCCTCGTCTTCCGCCGAGCCGATCCATTCGCGCAGCCATTCATGCTCCCACACGGCCTGCATGTAGACCTGCGCAAAGCCGGGCACGGGCACGCCATAGGTGATGAAGCGGCTGACGACGGGCGCGTAGAAGATGTCGGCCGCGGTGAAGGTGCCGAACAGGAACGGGCCGCCCCGGCCGAAGCGGGCGCGCGCCTCTGCCCACAGGCCGAGGATGCGCACGATATCGCCTCTCGCATCGTCGGTGAGCTCGATGCCGGTGATGCGCTTGCGGATGTTCATCGGGCACTGCCGGCGCAGCGGGAGGTAGGCGCTGTGCATCTCCGCGACCATCGCCCGGGCCATGCCGCGCGCCGCGTCGTCCTTCGGCCAGTAGCGGTCGCGCCCGACCTTGTCCGCGAGATATTCAAGGATGGCGAGCGAATCCCACACCACCACCTCGCCATCCCACAGCACCGGCACCTTGCCGGCGGAAGGGGCGAACTCGCCATCGTGGCGCTTCATCGCCTGCCAGTCGTCACCGTCAATATGCACGGTCAGCGCCTCGAACG
>Ga0210040_10002700_pt1 | contig 24749 bp, 21 predicted proteins | sample CryGeyCG12114_NA_FD_185462 | JGI IMG/M metagenome (GOLD analysis project Ga0210040, IMG submission 185462) | Groundwater microbial communities from aquifer - Crystal Geyser CG19_WC_8/21/14_NA (SPAdes) (version 2) | ecosystem: Environmental > Aquatic > Deep subsurface > Groundwater | place: USA... | reverse complement strand
CTATTGATTTCATGTAAACACTAAATGGATATCTACAAGAACATGCTTCACATAAAAAAATTTTATGGTATCAACATTACAAAGGGTATTGATTCTATTCAACCCGATCGTAAAGTTTTTTTCAAGACTACCAAAGAGGGAAATGATTCTATAAAACGAAAATTGGAAAGAATGACTCAACCTCTTTGGCAGATAGATGCGTCCATAATTTGAGAAAAACAAGGCATTCGTAGGAAAGTTCTATCCAATTTGCAGCTATCAGCACTTTGCCAGCTATCAGAAACAATAACCATTGGTGAAATATGGCGTTGTGAATAGCCCTTGTTGTGTACATGTTTCTGTCTCCCAAGATTATTAAAATTTCCGTCATTATTTTCCATAACCATTGTTCCGACTCAGGGTTTGCTACCTGAGAATACGAAACAGAAACAATGCATACTAATTAATTTCCCTTTTGGAACCTTCAAATATAATGCTTTATGATTAGACGACGTACTTTGAAAAATATATTTTCAATGTGAAACAATAGCTGGGAATAAAATGACGCACGCTCTGTCTCACTCCATTCTGCTTCCTCAACCTTTCACAAAAGCAAAATTTAGAAATGTATGTCATTATTATAGCATATGATATTAACACAAGCTTTATTTCACCTTTATCAAAGGACTTTGCAGTTTTACTTTTAAAATTGCATGTAAAAACTTGAAAAATGAAACATGCATCCAAGCATACTGGATTGTGGGAAATACAGAGTGAAAGCTCCACATTATTTTGTCCTCTTCCTGTAACAAAGTGAAAAGTCAGCTATGAAGAAAATGTGCTTTTACATTTACTAATTAAAATGGCCGATTATACTTGTTAAACTTGATCGTACTAACTCAGAATTGGCCTGATTTTATTAAAATAATTTCAACCATACATACATATGCTACATTCATTTTAAACTTTTCAGGAAGGAAACTCAACATTACGACTGACTGCAAGCAGTACTTTCTTTAATATTGTACCAAATATACCCGCGTTACACGCACGCACACACTTGTAAAATGGTAGAATTTTACTCACAGGAAATGACTTGGCAGCAGACAAGTTGACTTGCAGCAGGCAGGCAAGGATATCAAAAGCAAGATGGGATAAATTAATATCCCGTTTCTCGAGAGAAAGTCGCTGTCCTAGAAACTTGAGAAACTCCGCGTTCCCGAATAAAGTTTCCTTCACTGTATGAATCAATGGTGTCACAAGATGTTTGGGTGTTCAAATTTGTCAAAAAAAAAGTTTGCGTTATTTACTTAGCACCTAAAAGCCGCTATATTTCATGACAAAACGCTATAGCCTGTTACAAAATGCATCAAATGAACAATACTAACAGCCTCACATAAAATTAAATCATTGGGACAACAATAAAGGAACACATTTCTTGTGGCACACATTATAAAATTTACGGCAAAGTAATAACTATAGCATGACATAAATTCTTCAGAAACTCCTTTCATATCCCATCCTCTAAGGGAAACGAAATTCAAAGGAAAATGTTCTCCACTGCATACCAATCAGTATGAACAAAAAAAGAATCCACTCATTCAGACTTACCCGTGTCTTCAGAACTATCGTTGTTACTCAATTGACAGATAAGTTTTAAGCAGGCTTGAGCCACTTTCTCATCAGCTTGGTACCGAGTCAGAATCAGAATCAATCCATCCATAAAATCAGACGTGGGAATGATATTGCGTAAAAATAATCCTTCATCCACAGCTAACTCAATCATATGAGCAAAATTAATTGGATTTGTCTCGTGACGTTGGGTAGGTCGACCTGAGGACAGTTCCATAGGATTTGTACACATATCTGTCGTCCCTGTGAAATGGGAAGAACGTGAGCAACCACGAAGATCATCACTGAGAAGCAAACTTTCGATTTGGTCGGCAATAATTTCTTGAAGACCAGTGGTATCAGAGAACAAGATCTGTGTTTTCTGTTGAGCTTTTCGTAGATCCAATGCTAAAGCGCTATTATTTTTACTTCCATACGCAATCATGCTCTGAAAATCAAAGTAAGTAGTTAAAAAATTGAAAATTGAAATTCATTCAATTCTGAGAAACCAAACGAATAAAATGCATATTCCTTGACATAATGCAGAAACAACACCTTTTGTACTTTACAAGTATTTCAATCTAATGCTGAATGAACTGTGTGTAGCGCGTACGTACCAATAGACTATTTGCAATTTGGTAGCAATTTGTTGAGTTCCCACCATTGCTTTTTGATGTATAAAACCAAAGAAACTCCTGTTTATTAAAGTCTATCCATTTCTCGAGTAACTTGGCCAATACGATTGAGCTACATATATTTTCCGTCATGATGAATTGAAAGACTGGAGTTCTCCACGTCATAATCTCATCAATTACACCCTGGTGCTCCTCATAGTATTGAATACAGTTTTTCAATGTAGTAGACAATGACTCTGTCTGACGTTTTGGAAGATAACTGGTGATGAGGAAAATCATTCTCAGACGAAAAGAGTGATACTTTTCATTTCCACCTTTCACTAGGTCCTCGCACTCGGTGTAATGTTGCAGAAACACTTGCAAGCTACTAATGAATCGTTGGGATATGGCTGCCGGGGGTCCATCCCTATGATTTTCATGCATACAGAATTAAACGAAAAGAGTAAGGAGGTAGACATTTTATCTTTAAAAGGAATGCAAGCTATTTTCCACAATCAGTTTTGGTAGCAAAAAATACAAAATAGCTGCATTTGAATGGGTTAGTTCTGGTAGTTTTTACAGCGTCCTTGCGTTGCTTATGAATAATTTAGCAGCGTCGCAGAAGTGTTTTAAATAATGGAGTGCATTCCAAAAACTACGCATTTTCTCTGTCTTTGTACTAGGCCCATTTAATTAATTTGGACAACATCACCAATGGCTAATTGGGATAATGTGTCTTTTCAAAGTAATGAAGCTTTTGTATAAGGGCGTTTAAAAACTTCGCAAGTAAACTCGCCTCCGTCTACATTTGACAAAAACTAACTAACTTTGGGTCGCTTTTCCTATCTTTAAGACTCAATTGCTAAAATTGATACTAAAAAGATGAACAGTAAATAGAAACTTTTCCTGAATACGACAAAAGACAAACTGGGAACCAAAAGATCAAAAAAATGTTCATACAGAAATTGAGGTAGCGTGATAACGTGGAGTACACATAAAAACTAAAAGAAGTCACCAAAGTAAGCACTTACGAGACATATAAATAATGAAAAAAGTAAAAGAGAAGAACAGAGTCTTGTCTCAGTTTTCTTTTCATGACTGTGGCACCGTCCATGACTGTTTCACTCCACGTCTCTGCCATGTATTTGTCCCATTCAAATATGTCTCTGCTCAATTCTCCAAAGGTTTTCTGCAGAATAGAAAACTTCCAGGCTTCTCCTTCATAACAACCTATTGCAGACGATTCCGTGACTGAAAAATGAATCATAAAAGTTTTCTGCATTTAAAATTACTCATACATTATTACAAATTGCAGAAGGAAAAACTTCTTTTTAGTAAGCACGCTATCAATAAAAAGTATTGTATTGCACCAATACAGCACTTTTGAGCCTGTAAATCGGGATCATAGTAGTCAGAGTACATTATCACATATTTAGCAACTAATTGCACTGTAGTGTTGGTGGGTGACTTGTAATTTATTTTATTAGAAAAAGGATTATATTGAGAACATTAATCCCGCCTGTAATAATACACAGCTCGTTTTAGTTAGACAAGGCTATCAGTCAACACAACATATCGCGTGAAATGTTGGAAGATTTTTTTCGTTTGCTATGCGTGAGTAAAAAATATATTGAGCACATGCTTTCATGAATCACGTTTCTTTTTTACGTTTCACATATATTTATGTTGGGAAATGGCACTGGTACAGATTTTATACTGCCAATGTGCTTTGTCTACTATATATTAAAGTAGCAAACTTATTCTTTATTTTTTCATATCATATGAGTATAATAACGTTTGCAAATGTAAAGAAAGAAAAGCAATTTAACCGTACACGAATTGACTGCGAGTGCCCAGTTAAAGACACGACATGGTATAACATTTGACTTTGAAGATGAAAGTTTCAGAATGTACTCATATCATGCATGCAAAAGTGGCCTGCAGCAGTCAAACACAACAGAAGAAATCAAATAAGAATGAAATTACTACTCTCTTTCTCCTACCTTTCTCCAGAACACGATGTAATTGAGGCAAATTTTCTTTGTAACTGTGCATCATAACACGAATAAAGTTTTGATTCCAGAGCTCAAAAATAACGTCGCTAGACCTGTAATATGATATAAATAAAATAGACTATGAACATAAACTTGTTCACTGTTTCTCCACAGTAGCCACAAAGGCAATATACAGACCCTTGGTTTTGCCGACAGGCTGCAACAAAGTATTCATCGAAATTTTCATGCAATAATACAAAGAATACAAAAAAAACTACTCGCCCACTCTCTGTGGTATTGCTAATATTGTATTCTGGATATCTGGAACGTGGGAAACCGATAACAAAGTAAAAGTATTTTTGCGTTCTATCGCAAAAAAAAATCTCGTTACATAGATAGGATAAACAAACCCATTCAAATTCTCATGTCAGTATTCTTTCGTAGCTCATCTGGGATGAGAAAATGTTGAAAGCTTATTGTCTCCCTTATGAAAACAAGCATTCATATGATTCTTTAAAAACCACTCACATAAAACGGAAGCTGGAACGCAGGTAGCCCAGAAATAGAAGGTATACATGAGAGCTCCAATAAGTATTCCCTTCAGTTTGCTCGTCCTCTAGAATGTATTTTACTTTCACATCTGATAAGATATGAGTGGGAACTTTCACTGTGTGAAACTTGAGCTCCCCTTTGCATTTAGATGAAATGAGCGGCTCTCTCTTGTCCTCATCAGTAGCATCATTAAACACCTTGACATTTGTTGTTTCCAACAAATACAGTTGTTTACTTGGGTTCAAAAGCTCTTCAGGGTAATTTAAACAAAGTTTCAGCAGCGTTATCACGTACTGATGATCGCACTCTAGTTCTTGTTCAATCATCGCCTTTTGTGCGGGAACAATGAAAGAGAGAAGTTAATAAAACTTTTGAGAACAAAGATTGAATAGCTAGATAAGTTCGATGAGAGACCAATAGAAGTTAATTATGGAACGCACGATAATGACAGCAAAGTGATTGGGTTCCATGATGGATGACAATACATTCAACTCTACATATGTTGCCATAAACTCGTCTGCTGTATCTTTCTCTTCAATTTCACTGCGTAGACAGAAAAAGGAGATGGGCTAGAATGTGTTTAATATTGTTGTATAATCTATAATAATGGCTATACAAGAACTTGATTTTTATCCACTGAGGTTTGTTTGTGGCAAATCGATTAGAGACTGAATGAGGAAACTAATGATTTTGGAACTTAATCCTACCAGCTTATAACAGCCTGGCCCACAGTTAGAAGCAATTTCAAAGGAGACATCTTAACAGCATTATTTTCTAATAAAGTCTCCGTAGAGTTTGAACTGAGACTTTCGAAAATATTCAGAATTGAGTTCCTAATCCTCTTGTCTGTACAGTAGAGTAAGAGTTGGGCCCAGGATAACCTCGTTTTCGATTCCAAATTGGATGAGAGCTTTCCATAGAGAGTTAGAATCTGTCGTTGAATTCCGTACGGGATAATATGCCTAGACATAAACAAAGGTTGTTATACCCAAAAGCAGAGAGAAGAAACTAACTAGCATTCCACGAGATAGTTGCATTCTTTATTGATTTTTAACTACGGGTTTCAATTTTCAGCAACTTCCATGTCACTAACTTACATATCTTCAAGAACATTGAGATAGAAGGCATTCATAAGCTTCACATCAAGATTCGAGTCTGTGACAATCATGGAGGAGATTCTGAGACAAGCCTCAAGTGCAGGGAGCATTTTTCCTTTTTTGAAAACAGGAACTTGAATGAGCTGGTTCAAGAGGTATACGACAGAGCTACAGGAAATATATACGGGAGCTATATTATACAAGAAGATGCAGGAGCTGGGAAGATTAGAAACATCTTTGACGCAGTAATGAATGAGTTACACTCTGCGTTCCGTATCTACATAACGTCGTGCAATGCATAAAAATGTACTTAAAAAGATCTATGCTGGATGTCGCCAGAGTCTGTGTTACAAAGTGAAGAAGATCCGACTGCAAGATTAGATTGGGAATGCCTGTTATCTTCTGGCTACTGCTATTTGGACAGGTCAAATTAATCTTCATCATGGTTTTTAGAATAGACAAGGTTTCAATCTAAAGAATCCAAACAATGAGATGAATGATATTAACTTTATAATGATAAATTAAATACTAATTTCTAAATTCCATAATTAACCGTAAAATTTGTTGCTTTTGGATTTTAATACGCTGTTTTTGAGCTCTTTAACAACTTCAGCCTCGATGTAAGCAGAATTTAATTATACATTTTCTAACTAATTAACGCAATAGTAATGCGTTCTAAAAGCTTTTTTTAGCAACTAAAGACTGATTCATTTTGGCTAAAGCCAATGAAAAAATGCTTATATACATTGTAAAAAAATGTCATGAGTGGAAAAAACTCATTTATGAATGTGGGGAAACCAAAATTATTACGGATTTCAAAGAATGAAAAACTTTAAGCAAATTTGCGACTGTAGTTTAGTAGTTGTTGTTTGCTCCTTTATTATTCAAAATCAAAGGATGATGCAGAGTAATAGTTTCCTAGCAAAGTTCTCTCATGAGCTATGAATGCCTTCCTTTTGAATCCTTTTCAAATGCAGTAAGAATAAAATTGTGTATTCCACGACAAAAAGGTCAATTTACATGAAGTGATAGTGATGAAGTTAAATATAACGAAGAAGAAACTTTTGTCTATTAAATTTTATGATTAACAAGAATCCAAAAACAGTATGAAAAATGCTCTCAGAATAAAAGGTATCAAATAAAAAATATGCACCAAAATCTAATGCTCCATTGTTTTCGAACACATCCTACGTTCAAGTAATATATACTGCACAGCGTTTTTTAAAAACAATTTATGGTTTACCATTACCTGTAGTGTACTATTATGAGTGAACAGCATTTTTTTCAACATTGAGCACAACAAGACTCCATTTTGGGATGCAAGTGCTGCATCCAGTGTGTCCTCATGTTGGAACAAGGCAACGAGAAATTCTAAATAAAAGGAGATCTAAATTATCAAATCATTTACTACACCAACATAACATAGCTATCACAATATGGGCCAAATGTACACCATTTCATCAAGAATTCAGAATATATTACTGGCAATTTAAGTAAAATATAAGTAATTTTTTAACCAAAACTGTAAAATAATTATAGAAACACTATTGAAAATTGATTATTGACATTTGCTTTTCCGTTATTTGTTGGAGTTCATCCAAACTGAAGCCGCATAGACAAGAAATAAAGATATCAACCATTCATGGATGCAATATAACGAGAATTAAAATGACAAGTGAATTCTAAACGCATCATGATGATACATCCTTATGATGAAAACAAAGTACTAAACTTACTCAACACACTTTGCAGCAACGGTACAGATTGACTACTTTTCATAAGCTTAATTGACTCGGTAGTGAGTTTTGACGCATGTGGTAGAAACAGGGAAAAGCTTAAAGGGATATTATTGTGCTTGTCTCCCATATGCAAATTTGAGTGATGATTGTCAGCAATCTGATGAGTTGAATTGAGCTCCCCTTGTGACTCAGAGCTGCATCCACTTTTCATCAATACTTCCATTAGGGAATAAATAATCTGTACTCCTTTCCACTGTTTGTCATCCTCTTTCCTACTTTTGCTATGCAAAGTTCCAATATAGTAGAATATTTTTGGCATCATTTCAGAACCTACAAAGAATTACTTGTTTACTTTATTCAGTAGTATAGATTATTATCGATTGGAGAAGTAAGTGATTAAAACACCAACCATATTTTCTGAGAAAACGCGCTGCGTACAATGGAAACTGAAGCACAGTTTTCAAGCAGTTCAAATATCCTGGTTTCAGCTCATACCTCATCTGGAAGCCAAATTCAAGATTTATGCCATAAATTGTGAGACAGTAATGTTCTAGAATGCGACAAATTGTTCACTGCTTGTAGGAAACTATCATCTGGTGTTCCCAAAGGATATCAAAACGATTTTATCCAAATATTTTGCTACATGACTGTACAAAGTAAACTAATATGCGTAGCATATAGAATATTTTGAAAGTTCGATCAACAGAGCACGGCAGAAAGCCAAAGTTTAAAAAATTTGTCGTCAATATATGTAATACACACTAACAACTTAAGTATATGCATACTTCTAGTAAAATGCAATTTTCTTTGCCACACAAACTAAAACGGTAGGCTCGGGAAAACAGCAGGCATGTAGAATCCACAGTATAAATCATCAGAAGTGTATATCTACATTTAACAATTACTCGGTGCCAAAACTCGCACGTTACCTCTTCTATCAGTCTGAGGAGAAAGTAATTCCGGGTGTCTGTGGACCCACGTATGCAAACCTTCGAAACTCCTGCAACCATTTAAGGTTTTAAATCATAGGTTGTTTTATCTAATCTTGTTTCCTATATTTTACAAATGTATATACCTTCACATGATATTTCTGCTATTTCGGTTGAATCAACACGAAACAATTCTGCATATACAACAAATTGAAATCAACTATTTGTTATTAATCATTTATCATTCTATGCAATATACAATAATGTGCATTCATCTTACTCAAAAGACAATCAATTATCGGCTTCAAAATCCAATCGCTGTACAAGACGGTAGGAGCCTGGGCATCCAAAACGGATATAATACTTCTCAGTAAATGGTTTACATTGTTTGTACACACGGTTGACATTTCCACCTCACCGGTTGAAGAGACAACGATCTCTGCGATCTTTTCACATTGGCACATGACACACGTTGTGGACTTTCCTTGGATGCGATATCGCGAACTATGTTGACATCGTTCCATGGTGAAGGTTAGACCTGTGAAAAAGATTTATTCACGTCAATTAACTGGGTGGCGGTGTCAACATTGTCTTTCTTGGTTTACACGCAACTTGGAACATTGCCTAATTCAAAACTGCATCTTCTGTAGCCAATGCAAGCGAAATTCTGTACTCTTTCTTGTATGCAATTTGTTTTGTTCCCAATAAACAAACGAAGGGACAAATTTGCAATTTTGTGTTGGTGCAATATTGAAATGGCAGTTAAAAACTTATATAGAAAGCTAAATTGGTGGATGCATTTTTTTATTTGTAATTTGTGGAAAGCGCTCCGAAAAGTGCAATACATTAGGGTAACGATTCCTCCCAATGCGATCAAATTTAGATACAGATTAAGATTTTTTGAGAACCTTAAAACTATTTCAATAATGACATCAGAAAATAAACGACAGCATAGCATACACAAGCTTGTGTGACAATTCGGACTAGGAAAAAAATAGTTTGATATACATGAACCATGAGCACATGCTTTAATAATAGTAACAGAGACGTCTTTAATAATAGCAACAGAGAAGTGAGCCACATGTTAGCAAAAGTTACTTTCTGCTGTATTGATGCGATAATCAACATACTTTCATACTTCCATTTCCCTTTTAACTAGCAAAAAATTGAAACCAGAAAGAGAGGGAGGATCACCATACATAATAAATGGGGTGCGTAAAGACGCAATTTAGAGTCAGCAAGCCAATTTATGAGTAGAAAGCTTATTAATTTTTCAAAAAAAATCTTTTTAAAAATGGAGTTCGAAAAACATTGAGCAAAACGTTATGTCTTTAAATAAATGTCATACAGTGACGGAAGTACTTATATGAGGAATAAAAAAGTGAGCTGGGAACATAAAAACCAGATACATAAAATAAGCATTGAGACTTTATTCTCTAACTCTACGGCATTCAGTTATAGCCGGCCATAGAATGCTCTCAATCTCGACACCAAAGAATAACATAATAGAAAATACTGAATGTACATGCTGAGAGTGGTTGATTTTTTTTGGCACTCTGCCTGATGTCCCAAAAATGGGATTGAGGTTTAAGACAGCATACACTGGTTAGTAAAACCTTCCAGGAAATGGAACTCTGTGTGCGCCCGAATGCCATAATATATGCAAACGTGTGTAGAAAAATCCTCCTACTACATGCCTAATACTAATTGTAATCCACCTCCTACTAATAACAAGGAATGTAAAGTTTAAAAGCGATTTACACATCCGCTCCATTGTGCAGAACAGCTTTCGAGAGTAAGTTTCACAGACTGTGCCTAGCATAACTTTGTACTTACTTTTCAATCAAAAGGTCAAAATTGCATTCTTAGTCAACACGTGGTCCCAGTGATTTACTTAAGCTAATTAACCGATGGTTTAACACCCGACACCCATATCTGTGCCAAAAATACGTTTCTTAGCGAAGAGGGAAATGAGCCTTAAAGAATTAGACAGGAAACAAGCGTTAATAATTTATTTAGAAAGGCTGTGACAGTTTGTTGGGCACCTGTTGACAGAATGCAATTTGAATCTAGTGATTAAAGCAAAACTAGTTTTTTTTTCACAAATCAAGTACAAATTAAAATGCTAAATCTATGTTTTTTCTCTGAAATATAGGAAAGCTTTCACTGCTGATCAACTCAACTACGGATACGACTATTGCGTCCATTTCCAATTGTTAGTTGTGCAGTGCTCTGATTTACAGTTCCTTGCTGATCTCATCTAAATAGTGTTTTTGTGTAGCATACAAATTCTTTTGGAAATCCCTGTCCAAGCTCAACAGCCATCAACATGGTTATTGAAAAGAAAACAACAGGACCGGATCCGGATCCAACAGAATTTCTTTTTGTGTCTTTGGAACAAAAGAGGATCGATCAATCAAAGCCTTACGATCCCAAAAAGCAATGTTGGGTGCCGGACGACAAAGAAGGTTTTGTTATCGGAGAAATGAGAGGGACCAAGGGCGAATTGGTTACTGTTATGGTGCCCGGAAACGAGGTATCCAATTTTACTCCTTGTTTACTCACGGATACTATGAATAGTTTGTTTAGCTCTTGGCAACTTTCTCTTTGATTTCATCAAATTTCCATGTTGTTCACTATCTGGATACATACTGCATGAACGCGAAAATCCCTGGGGATAGGAGAAGGACTACATATTTTATGTTATGAAACTTTACTTTGAATTAATTTATTTGACTAAATTTTTAAATAGTTTCAATTTAGAGAGGGTTTTATTTATGATGAGCATTGCGGGTTATGAAAGAATGTATTGTCTACTATCAAATGTATTGTTCATTAAATGTTGAACTTGAATGGCTTTCAGGAAAAACAGTTCAAGAAAGATTTGGTTTCTCAAGTCAATCCACCCAAGTATGAAAAAGTGGAAGATATGGCTGACATGACTTATTTGAGTGACGCGGCTGTGCTCCACAATCTGAAGCAGCGATATTATGCAAAACTGATCTATGTAAGTGTAAATGATACTTATTTTTTATTTCGCCTGACACATAACAGCGTTTCAGCTTACTAAAATGGTGGAGCAAAAACGAATTTAAAATCTAAGGGCTCTTATGCGATAGAAATAGGTTATTTTCTAAATAACGGTGGCCCAAGCTATGAAACGTTCTTTCATTAGTCAGGTACATAATTTGCAAGTGAAACAAAAACTTAGCAAATAAATGCAAATCGACCTGACTAACTTGTGCGTTACTAGTTCACCGCACATCCATAGAGCTATATAAACAAAAGTTGTACTCACCAATTAGTTTAGAAATGAATTGTGAACCTTATATTACCCCAAGTCGATAATTGGATTCTTAATGAGCTCTCTGTGACTAAGTGAACCTAAAGGTTTACGACTAATTTTTAATGGTTCCGCCCAATGCCCAATGAACCAAAACCAACTAGAGTTGTTTGTTCCACTCTTGTAGCATACATATTACATAATAAAATGAAAATTTAAAACGGGTAGGGTTATATTAGTTGTACAACAGTAAAGTCTGTAAAGTAAAAGTTGGCTCAACCACGCTTGACAAAGAAAAGGGCCGAGTAGTGGCTTTGTTTGTGCAACTTTGGAATTTCTCGTCTGGCATGAAATTAATAAACAAATTATATTGGTTGCTGTTATTAAATTTGGCAGTTGCTAATAAATGAATGAAATGGGATGCTAATTTAATTTGGTTTGAACTTTTTCATAGACATATTCTGGTCTTTTCTGCGTTGCCATCAATCCTTACAAGCGGTATCCCATCTATACGAACCGGGTAATTCAACTATACAAAGGTAGAAGGCGAAATGAGGTTCCACCACATATTTTCGCAATTTCTGACGGAGCCTACTCCAACATGCTGACAAGTAAGTGTCTCCCTGTCACTAAAATCAATGAAGCATACATGCATATCTATGAAAAAGAGAGCTATACTCAATAAATCATATAAGAATATGAAATCATGGCAAAAGGTTGCTCATATCACATAATTGAATCTGATGAAAACTAGGAACCTAAATACAGCTTTCAAAGGAAATTTAGGAACACTTTATACGTGTTTGCTGATCGAAATGAATGAGTTTGCCTATTAAGATCCTTATTCCTTGCAAATAGCAGAAACTATTTGAGTCCAGACACGTGGAAAAGATACCAGCTATTTAGTTGAAAGATTGTTTAACTTTGAGTCTGTGAGGAGGTTATACACAGTGCCCAAAAATGGGTATGCACACTCCCTCCCTACACAAAATCCTAAAATAAACTCAAAAGATATAATCTCCACTTCGATTGCTTTTGGCACTGGTTCAACATTTTCTGCCTCAATATGACTGTTTAAACATTTCTATGTGCGAGGGTGGAAGGCAAAAGTAATATTGCAATTGCAATACATGAGCTGCATGAATTTTCCATTCATGATCATGAGTGACCGAAATGCTACACTACAAAGATAGAGAGTACTGTATAATGTGCAACCGAGCCGATTCAGCCGATATACAATAAAATATATATAGTTTGATTAGTTAGGTGAATACTCAGGATAGTCATCAAATTATCCGTTAACCGTTATGAATGTAGCTCATTAGAAATATAAGATGAATCTGGATGTGATCAAAAACATAACTGCTTTTTTTCTGTCTCTAAACCATCAAATTTCTTTCCAGATAACGAGAACCAGTCGATGTTGATCACGTAAGTTGGTTTTGATATTTCTATTTAGATAACAACATAAGAGATTAATTCAATTAAATAAGGTAGAAGAACAGTAATAGGATGGAAAACAGTAAACTTTTTTTGATTGATATATGCCCTATCTTCTATAAATTATATTTTATACCTTGGCCAAAACAATATTCATCTTCGAATGTAATGAATATGGAAATGAAAAATGATAAGGGGTGAATCGGGTGCTGGAAAAACGGAAAATACGAAAAAAGTCATCGCTTACTTTGCAAATGTTGCTGGTCGAGAGAAAAATCAAATGAAATTTTCAGGCGGTGTAAGTATTCGTTCAGTAAAAAGGCTATTTTTTTGTAAAATCACAACTATACTAAAATCATTGATCTTAGGCTTAACTGCTTTAACAGTTTCACTTAAATGTCGAAATTCGAAATATTAATTACAATTTACAATGAATCACAACACTACAAGCTCCTCACTGCGAATCCACAAATGCACTGGACTAAATAAATCACAAGATTATTGTGTTAAGAAAAAAGACACCATATAATTAATATTAAATTTTGGTTGTTTAATCACCATCATTTTTCAAATGCAAAATACAACACTATTGTTTAGGCAATCCATCTTTGCAAACAAACATCGATCAAGATCAAATCAAAACAATCATCCTGGGCTATGATTGGCTGGCAAGATGATGCTTTGCGTTCATTGCTCATTCTCATTCGCTTCCTCGGTTTATCATTTTAAATGAGCTATTGGCGTTTGAATTAAACAATATTGTAAGAAATTTAGGGATATTTCTGATTTTTTTGTCAATTTTGGTTGCATTATAATTTTTTCTTGGAGCATTATAGACGCAATTTTAATTAGTCGATCATTCTATATGTTTACAGATTTAAGAGAGAAATTAGTGTATTTTAAGTTTATGCATTGTAGAATAAGGGAAAAATTTGGTTTCGTATTGGTTACTTACTACTCGTAAAATATATTTTAAGGTAGAATCTAGAATGCATCCTTTATTTTCTCCGATGTGCAATTTGAAAACTTGTCATGTCATTTAAAATTAGTGGAGAGTCGGGTGCCGGCAAAACAGAAAATACAAAGAGGGTAATCGCGTATTTTGCAAATGTTGGCGCTACTGGAAAGAAAGATGACACCAAAAAGGTTACTTTTTAGTAAAATTCAACTATGGATAAAAGACGGCATGAATTTGAAATTCTCCAATTGACAGGAGTTTTCAGCTCTGTTTGTCGTTTTCGTCTTTCTCGTCTACTGTATTCAATGTTATACCCGTATCAAATACTTTCGGGTAACGTTTGTTTGAGAAAACTGTCTTTTGCATCCCAAGGTTAGTTTTAGTTGACAGAAAATCTAGCTCGAAAGTTTTCATGTAAGAAAGCTGAAGGATACTTGCATAGTCTATGCAAGTTGAATGTGCATTTGCATTTTGAGGACATTAGATGATTGGAAACTCGTGTGTGGATGGAAACGAGTCGTTTTAAATAGACTAATAATAGATAACCAACAATCCTACTTTTACACTGGATTGGCACACAGCTTAGAAAAATAATATTTTTGAAACTTGTGGAGATTGAAACTAAGTAAGATTAATATAGCTTTTTTTGGAAATGGATACTAAACTGTAACTAACTGAATGAATTGCTTTATTTGCCAAGAGTGTGTTTTAGTTTACAAATTACAGACTAACAATAACTGAGCAAGTGCAATTCAAACAAAACAGTAGAAAGAATGAATATTTGATGTGATTGTGTAGGGATCTCTAGAAGATCAGATTATACAAACGAATCCAGTTCTAGAAGCCTTTGGGAATGCCAAAACAACTCGAAATGACAACTCTTCTCGTTTTGTAAGTGGCCCATTTGTTCTGTGCATTCTCCATTTACTTACATTGCTACAGGGTAGGCAAGCTGCAAAACTAATAATAAAATCGTTATTATATAGTATTTAAAGACATGGCATAATAATTAGAATAAATAAAAGTAAACTGCAAATAAAAAATTTAATCTTCTGGTGTTCTAGGGTAAATTCATTCGTATTCATTTTGGACCAAATGGAAAACTTGCTGGTGGTGATATTGAAACATGTGAGAGTTTTAATTACAATTATTCAATAAGTCTGGACGATAAATTACTGTATAATTGAGCGCACTGGATTGTGTACAATTTCATGTTTACATTTCATATCTGTACCACATTCTTTACTCTTATGAATAGATTTGCTGGAAAAGGCCAGGGTAATCTCTCAGCAACCCCTGGAACGATCCTATCACATGTTTTATCAAATCATGTCCGGTGCTGTGCCTGGAATTAAAGGTAACGAAATATAATAATCTAAAATGCTCCACACCTGAAGCATCCATAGCTGGGAAAGCATTATAGAATTTATCTGGCAGTGTGGCACCCAAAAAATAGGATTTTGTTGCGTAAAGCTACAGAAATAATATTTTAAAACAAGGCTTATATGGACGCTGTGTGTCTATTTTCTACCACTACTATGATGCACTCTTTCACATGCAGATAGAATTTTATGTTTCATTGCATTAGCCAACATGCATCAAAATACGACAAACAATGTTGAAAGATTTAAACCAGATTTATTTTTTCTGTGGTACGTGCCTCTATTTCAGACTCTTGTTTGCTGAGCAACAACATCAAAGATTACCATTTCGTGTCGCAAGGCAAAACCACAATCCCAAATGTAGATGATGGGGAAGAGTTGGTGCAGACAGACGTAAGTTCCATTTCACTTCCACAAGCCCGGTATACATTTAGTTCTCTTTTTGTGAATAGCGAGGACAGAAAGAGACGTTATGCATGATGATGGCAAATGTACTTTCTTATTTACCTGACTGAAATATCAAATAGGAAAGTTAGAATGCTTTCAAACACTCCAAATCCTTCACAGGCCTCATTCATTCTCCGTTTTCTTCCTTTTAAGTCTAATTTACAGCATTGATCTAACATTGTCAAAGTGCACGCATAGTTAGTTATAACTAGCTATCCTTTATGGAATGCTAATACTGAATGCATTCATTTGCATCACTTATTTCTCAGTCAGTTAGTCAAATCTGCAGGCCATGCAGACCCAAGTTTATAATGCTCACTCATTTCTTTGCGGAACTAATCTTTTTTCTTTGCTCACTTTGGGCTTGTGAGAAAGCAATGCAGTTCAAAATGGTACAAAAATCATATTATTCATATTTCACGAGCTCTGTCGTAGCTGTCAGTTTATATCAGGTCATCAGATATTTTTCCCCAACCGGATACAAATGGTCATTCATGGGATCTTGATGGGAGTATGATATCAGACTATAGAAGAAACTGAGAGGCAATTATTTATTATTATCATAGGCTGCTTTTGACATCTTGGGCTTCTCGGCAACCGAAAAACAGAACGTGTACAAAATCACAGCTGCCGTAATGCACATGGGAGAAATGAAGTTCAAACAAAGAGGACGGGAGGAACAAGCCGAGGCTGATGGAACTGCCGTAAGGACAAATTTTCTCAAAAAAAGCCAGTCACATGTTTCAACATGATTGAAACCGAATTTATTTCTCCCACATATGTTTCTTACAGGAAGGAGAACGTGTTGGCAAACTACTAGGTGTGGATGGTGGAGAGTTGTACAAAAACTTTTTGAAACCCAAAATTAAAGTTGGTAACGAGTTTGTCACTCAAGGGCGAAATATGAATCAGGTTTTTCCATTAGAACTATCAGACATTCTACTCAATTCGCCCAAAATTTATCTCAGTCACAAATGATGTGCTGCTTTTTTTCAGTGCAACTATGCAGTAGGTGCTATGGCTAAAGCCATGTATGATCGGCTTTTCAAGTATTTGGTCAAGAAGTGTAATCTAACGCTAGATACGAAACAAAAGCGATCCACATTTATTGGTGTCCTGGATATTGCTGGATTTGAGATTTTTGATGTATGGCCATGACTGTCTTTTGTATAGTAAAGTAAAATGTGCTTTCAAAAAAGACAATGAAAAATCATGCATTATTGTCTTTTATAGTTCAATGGATTTGAACAGTTATGCATCAACTTCACGAATGAGAAGTTGCAGCAATTTTTCAATCATCACATGTTCGTTTTGGAGCAAGAAGAGTATAAGCGTGAGGGCATTGAATGGACCTTTATCGATTTCGGCATGGATTTGCAAGCCTGCATTGATTTGATTGAAAAGGTGAGGGACACACATTATTAACATGCGTCCCCTCCCCCTTGATTTATAATGCTGAGTTGACACAGAATCGCACGTTTAATCCTTTCATTCCGTGATATATAGCCTATGGGAGTTCTCTCCATTCTAGAAGAGGAGTCTATGTTCCCTAAAGCTTCGGATCAGACCTTCTTAGAGAAGCTTCGAAATAATCACCTGGGCAAATCCAACAATTTTGTCAAACCTAAGCCTCCAAAACCTGGTCAAGTTGAGGCGCATTTCGCCATCATGCATTATGCTGGAACTGTAAGTGATCCGGAATTATGCATTGTGAATTAATGCATTTTTCGCTAAGCTAATGCAATGTTTTATTTGGTTAATATTCCTAGGTCCCATATAATCTCGCTGGCTGGTTGGAAAAGAATAAGGATCCTCTTAATGACACTGTAGTTGATCAATTCAAGAGGGGAGAAAACGAGCTTATGGAAGAACACATTTTTGGGGACCATCCTGGTCAATCTGGTGTTGCCCCTGATGCTGGAGGAAAAGGTATTTCAAAATATTTTTTGTCTTTTTTCGAATCATCTTTGGTTCATGTAGGACTAAAGTGAGTGCATTAATTGATGTTATCCATAGGTGGAAAGAAAGGCAAAGGATCAGGATTTGCTACTGTATCCTCTGCATACAAAGTACGAGTAACATGTTGACTGTATTTTGCTCACAATTCCACCAAAAATTTTTTTTGCATAGGATATAATCTTTTACACTTTTAATCCTAGGAGCAACTAAATAATCTGATGACAACATTGAAAGCCACATCTCCCCATTTCATCCGTTGCATTATTCCAAACGAAGTGAAAACACCAGGTAAGGCTTTCACAACATTCCACTCGGAACAGATTTAACATGGTTGACTGACTACTTTTAATTCTTGGGTAGGGCTTATTGACTCCCATTTGGTCATGCATCAACTGACTTGCAATGGTGTGCTGGAAGGTATTAGGATTTGCCGTAAAGGATTTCCCAACCGTATGCTCTACGCTGATTTCAAGCATCGGTAAGATAAGCGATATTATACCATTGGGGACTTTACGGGAAAGTAAAAAAGTACATGAATTTTTCATTCCACCATCATCCACCACAATCATGCATTCTAGTCTGACTGTCGCAATTATTATCATTGAACTGGCTTCCCAGCGTTGATCGTTTTGGCACACCAAATGCATTGTCTGCGCTGGCATTTTAAGGTACCTCAGTCTCCAAAAGCTCGTACCATTGAATTTCACGAGAGAAGAGCGATGAAAGTGAAAGGATTGTGGAAACTCCTTTTCACCAACAAAAGCACACACGATCTACTCGTACTTTACTCGCACATCTAAAACACGAATTACAAAGGCAATATTTCCTTTACTCTGAATGGTTTGACCCTTTTTATAGTCTTTGTATAAGTCCCTGTAATGCCGTACAAGTTTATCGTTTCATCGTACTGCATTCTCCCTGAGAAAAAAGCTACCCTTGTGTCCTATATACACGTTCTGATGGACTTATGTGTACAAACATTCTGGAAACGTTCTTGATGTTTATCCCATAATAATCATATAGTGTAGTTATGTATCCATGCAATCCTCCTGTGTCCTTCCGTTAATAATCTACTGACTGAAAAAAAAAACATGACAATATCTAGTCAGTTAGTTTTTTAGGTCCACATGTTTCTACCTTGTACAAGTTTTCTCATGCCATGAGTTTTGCTATCCCGGTTTTGTGCATACCTATTATTTGAGCCCATTTGCTAGGACTCCATGAAATATTTACTTTTACTAACTGACTGCTATTACTGTGTCCTAAAGGTACATCATTCTAGCTCCAGCAGCAATGAAAGCTGAATCGGAAGATAAGAAAATGGCACTTACTTGTCTGAATGCGGTAGAGCTTGACGAAGACAAGTACCGATTAGGTCATACCAAGGCATGTGCCCTAAAGTTCTTTATAGTTAGTTAGTTAGTTAGTTAGTGTGTTTTTCACTGGATCATGAGGTGGTTCAGCGTTTGAATAATTTCATATGCCCTGCCTCGCACAGACCGCAGCAAGTTGTTTCCACTCGTTGAACTCTCCCCAAAGGGATCTTTTAAAACCTTCGCATGTCTTGTTATCCACTACACAATAGTTAGTTTATGCGTTCAATTCACAACCGCCAAAGGGATTTTTATCCCTCCATGTGGATCACAGCTTTGCACAAAGTTTTGTTTTATGCTTATCCAACTGTAGTTTGAATATCCGGTCTGGGATGTGGTGAGGAGAGTTAGCCAGTTTCGTAATAATTTGCATTCGAGTAAAACGTATGTATCCCGAATGGGAGTTTAAATGCATGAAGCATTGAAATTTGGATTGATTTGGGTCGCACAGTTTGTTTTGTACCGTTTGATGATTGGTTCGCCCTGTATTTTTGTGTAAAGCTACAAGGTTCTAGCCACACAAGCTATTGCAAAAATCGATGATGACAAGAAAAGCGCAAGGATCATTGTAGAGACAGCGAATCTCGAAACTGATCATTTTCGAATGGGGAATACAAAGGCAATATTTTTAAATGGTTCTATAGTAGTTTGGAGCTTGATTGAAAATGTTCAGTGCTCCCTTGATTGCTATTTGTTGAATGTACATCAGTGCAGTATCTTTCTTTATGTATTGCATAATACTTTCATTTTGCTTGCTCTTTCACTTCCGTAGAAAGTTTAATTTCAATCAAAGCGTTCTAACTTTCTACATAATGTAATATGTAATTTATTCTTGTGCAAAAAATGTATGAATTATCAGGATTACTTTTTTTAACTTTGACGTCCAGAATATAAAAATAATGCTTGCGAACTTTTATTACAAACTCATTTAACATAAACAGCACGTTGCGACTACATGATTAAAATTAATTGGGAACCTTAATATAATTAATTACAAGTCTGTGACGTATGTAGTGCTAAAAATTGCAACATTAACTACTTGCTTCTAAATTCAGTGAAAGTCTTAGTGCGGTCTGATTATAAAATCTAATCTCCCTGACACACTTACAACTCCCGACTAACTTAAACCCACTGTAAGGTGATTATAAGTAAACGCCTAATGGGGACAACATTCGACCTGTCAAATGGGATTAACCAGCTGCCGCTTCTCATTTATAATGCACAAATTGGTCTAACTACTACCTAACTAACTATAGGCATAGGCGTTGCCTTTGATTTCCAAAGTCCGTTTCCACGTTTATACTATATTAGTAAAATTGCCCGTTCTACGAACAGATACAATCTAATGTAATGTAATAATCAGTTTATTCAAAATCATGTGGATTTGTTACGATAGAAAAAAATCGAATGCACAAATTTGCGTTGCGTAAATTACAACCATATTTATGCGGATCATGATCAAAGTATATTGCTGTATCTTAAATGTTTCATTAGTTTGTCGCTCAATATCTGTACAGAAGTAATCGTCAATTATCTCGCTAATTAAGGCCTATGTGGCTCAAATCCTTAGAGCGAGGGGATGCCCGAGCATATCACGTGTAATTTGGAAAAGATTTGAAGCAGTCTGTTCATGATTGCGCTTGCTAATTTTGTGCAGTTACGAAAATTAGATCTTCGTTATAATATGTAGATCAGGATGGACATGTAATTCGCCTTTTCTTTGCTATAATGTGTTGTTGAAAACTTCGCGGCTTAAAGCAGTGTTTTATAGCTTCACGCGATTAAACGTATCAGCTTTTTTCTTTTGCTTGAATTTGTTTGAAATTTAGTCACTAAGATATTCATTTTTATGAGCATGCCATCCCACCGCCCGCTTTTCTTGTTAGTTAGTTTACCAAAAAAGTATATGTGCTTGTGGTCGCATGCACCATGTTGCGTTCATAAATCATTGTTCCCTAATGTCAATTCTAATTTTGTCCGTGGATATGATAAATGTTCCAGGTGTTTTTCCGAGCTGGTGTATTAGGTCAACTTGAAGAAATTCGGGATGAACGCGTTGGGAAAATTATGACTTGGATGCAATCTACCATCCGAGCATTTATTGCACTAAAACAGTACCACAAATTGCAAGAGCAGCGGTTGGTTGCTTTTATATTAATTTGTACAGTAGCATTCCTGATTGAATGCATGCATAGCAAAACGAATTGCAAAGTTTATTGAGACTGCCTGATTTGCACTAATTTGTGCCTGTCATGTTTCATTCCCCAGAATTGCATTGCAAGTGATCCAAAGGACTTTGCGGTCTTATATGAAGCTACGAACTTGGGCTTGGTTCCGTTTGTACCAGAAAGTGAAACCCTTGCTGAATGCTACTAAAATTGAAGATGAACTTAAGGTTAGCTCGATTGATTTTGCTAGTAGTAGTTTATTCCAAACTTTTGGCATTACAGTCAAGTCTAGTTATCTCTATGGAATTCTCAATAAGGTAGAGAGCAGCATGGTTCAGTTAGTTAGTTACTTCTTACTGGACAAACTTTCTTGATTCATAATCGGAGACTATTCGGAGTTCAAATTAACAGAGACAATATACACTAGATGCTTGGGTAAATAACTCTCATTTTATATTCACAGTTTACTCATGTTAGCTAATTCCCACGATATTAAAAGCTTTTAATAATCAAGGATAACAGATAACATGGTGCACTTTATGCTATTTCTTATTCATTTTGCCAATTAACTTAATGCACCTGCTCTACCAATTAATGGGGAAAGAAGCCTTTCAAAACTTATATGATCATTTGAACTAAAAAGCTTATGCTAAGTCTGAATTGATTGCTGGCACGATGTTAGTACTAACTGACTAACCGACTAACTAAATAAGAGTTGCTTTCACATGTGTGAAGCATTTCCAACTGCCATTACAAGTTCCTGTTAACTTGTTCTAAGTGAACTGAATGGTAAAAATATGGCAAAGGAATCAGACCGCTCTGTTTAACGACGTTCACAAGAGATGTTAAGTAAGACTAATGTAATTTTTCATAAACACAGACAGATGAAACATTCACATGACCGTACTATAAAGTTTGTTTGGATCTGTACATTTTGCTCTATAAGATTGTGAGATAAAAATATTGACAAAAGTACGAGCACATTAACGAACTTAAGTAAAGGTATGTAGGGATGAAGTTTTTACGTAGTAACTTCATACTTTTTTCCTGTGCAAAAAACGTAACTCATGTATACATAAATACCCTCCTCTTAAACTTGAATGACTGACTTGAGCTTCATAAGTTTGTAGGCAGAATGAATAAATAGTGAAAACAGTTACACTTGGCCACATTTTAGTAGCAGACTAAGTGAGGACGGTTCATCTGCAACGGATAATTTACATTCTCATATTATACATTTTCCTAAAAAATATTTTACATGAAAATGCTTACACTGTGCCACGGGATAAAAAACGTGTCGATCATCACGTTGGACAAAAAGTGAAGGCTTAATTTTTTGGGGCTGGAATTCTAATTCAGCATTACGTGATTTGATAGTGTGACAGGAAACTGATCTGCCATGTCTATTTGTTCCTACTGCCAGTTGAATGCACGTGGACAAATTTATTGCCCTTTGTAGTGATATCTGTGATCTAAAAGTTGAGAATTCCATACCAGAGTGCTAGTGTGTCATTTGTTTCGATTAAGTTGGTCAGTTAGTTAGTTAGACAGTCATTCACTCACTAGCATTGCACACAATAGAATAATGGGTTCTGAAAATGATGAGCCAGAGGTTTGTGGTGAGACTCAAGTCTCACCACCATCAGAAGATCGAACGCCTAGTATACCAGGTCTTGATATTTATGAGCAACGAATTGAACTTAAACAGAAACTGGAGGAACGTGCCGTCAAAGCGGAGGAAAAACTTGCGTCAGAGGAAAAAATGCGAAAGGAGTTGGAGGAAAAGAATCTTAAAATGATACAGGAAAAGAATGACCTAGCAAGCAAGCTTGAACAGGAAAAAGATGCCATGGGAGACTATGGGGAGCGGCTCACAAAAGTCAATTCTCAGAAAGCTGATCTGGAGTCTCAGCTTACGGTAAGAAGAATCAATTTTTTTAATGAGCGACCCGAATGATTAGAAATTTTATAACGCGTACGCAATAGTCATGTAAGTGACATCATGCTAAAGGAATTTTCTACTTTTTTGCTCTTTTCATTTCCCATTTATTATTAGGTTGTAGTAAGCAAGTAGTGCATCTATAAGTAAGTGGGATATTCATATATAGTCCCAACTCATGATCATCATTTTTACACCATTTAAAATACTTTAGACGATAAGGCATTAAGGAGTTACAACGTAGTGTAGGTGGATTGCGCTTTTGGACAAATCCCAGCAGTGTCGTCTCGTATGATTTAAGTAGTCAGGTTTCACGTTTTTTTTAACCAAAACATGGGATGACTCGACAGTTGGAACGGTACATTCATCATCAATCTGTCTTTTACCACTTTATTTTCGTTACACCTTGTGAAATTAATTTGGTGGCATTTTGTGCTTGATTCGTCAAGTTTTCATAGGGAACAAAATTAAATTGAATGTTGTCAGTATGTTTAAAAAATACAATTGATTACTTGGGAGTAGTTAATTCCACATTTAAGGGCAAACATTTCGTCCTCAATTGAAAGGAAACTCGCGTAGGCAGATATTTTAAGGTGAAACTATGAAAAATGATAACACTGTGAAGAGCATAGTACAGGAAAGGAAAAGTATAGTAGCAGCAGCTGCCTCATAAGTTCATCTGGTAGGCATGTAAAGTAGGTAAACTGTCGTCCTCACGAGCTAAACTTGCAATGTGAGTAAAAATTATGAAACTTTTTTATGGCTATTTAGCTGCCCAAAAATGCTTCAAATAGCTGGCTTATGCAGACATGTGGATTGTAGCGTCGGTATACGCGCTGTATGTGTACATTTTATACTGTATAATATGATGACGGGATGAGTGTTATTCCAAGTTTCCAACATATGATATTTTTAGCGAAATATATCCGGCCCGAGTAGTGGGAGCAGTTGCATGCATACAATGCAGAGAGTAAGTCGGGTTTTTCATTAAACCAATTTGCGGAATTCACCATGTTTGACGACTCACCGCAGATTACGTACGCGTACAATGCACTTTAGTCCAGTTTTCATAGAATGTACTTATTTAGGTACATACATGCATGAAGTATTTTTAAAAAACTTCCTGAGCAACTTGGCTGAGCCCAACCAGGGATTATAAACGCGTCAACAAATTAAATAAGATGACGGACAGATTTAAGTATTTGGGGAGATGTTCAAATCGCCACCGCCACCGTCATCTCATAACCGTAAAATAATTAAAAATAATTCCGTCCTTAATACAGAC
>Ga0210040_10002699_pt1 | contig 24750 bp, 27 predicted proteins | sample CryGeyCG12114_NA_FD_185462 | JGI IMG/M metagenome (GOLD analysis project Ga0210040, IMG submission 185462) | Groundwater microbial communities from aquifer - Crystal Geyser CG19_WC_8/21/14_NA (SPAdes) (version 2) | ecosystem: Environmental > Aquatic > Deep subsurface > Groundwater | place: USA... | reverse complement strand
GCGGAAGGAAACCCATTTTCATGCTTGATTGCACTTCTAAACAAACAAATATGTTTTTATGCTTCCCAGCTCCCGGAGGTAAACTATATACGAGATTGTACAGAAAAAGTTGTAACTTTCTTCAGCAGGAGCGGCAGTAAATCCGGTGTACTAAATTCTCCTCCCACACTACGTGTACACTATAGATTGCAAACTGCGTTTGATAAAACGCTGTGAGCAGGGAAATTTGCAATATACAGCAATTTTTGAAACTTAAATAAAAATTTACAGGTACTGAAAGTACACAAAGTCCATAAAAAGTGTTTCGCTTGTAGTTATCAATTCAAATTGCACACATTCAAGTATTTAAAAAACTGCATATTATGCAATAAAAGAATTTGTGCATTCCAAATTCATCATAATTTTTTCTGGAAAGTTGCTCAAAAACAATAATATGGATTTAATAGTTTCGTGATCAAAAGTAGGTTAATCTGTCGTTATAATCGACACTCCTATATATCCATTAGTTAGCGGTAACAATAGCCGAGTTCCAGTGCACGTTTTAGAAATCGGAGCCAGATACATAATGCCGAGAGAGTTGAAATAATATGAGGTAGGATAACGTGATTAGTGTTGAATCAATTCCTTTTATGTTGAAGTATGATTTTTTGAACAACGCGAGACACTAGGTTTTTTCCCAAGAAAATCATGCACATGATATCTTTTTTTCGAAACCTTGTTAGATTTGATAAAAAAGGGCATTGCACTACTACATTCTGGTGGGTAGGACAAAACTAACTACATGATTCATTAGAAATTAGAAGAAATACGTAATTCAATACGATAGAAGATATATATTTTAAAATAGGAGCCATTGGTGCGAGGAGAGAATTTTTTCTTAAAGCTTTTAGGTTTTTTAAATCTGAATGACATGGAAAGCACTCGTAGGAAGTATTTCATTTTTTTCAGTTTTACACAGTATCCTATTTCTATTGTGTATTGGTGTGTATTCCGCACATGCACACTATCCATATCCATAAACGGATCTGCTGATCACATCAAAGATTACAAAATAAAGCACATGACGGCGATGCAATAAGTGGAATAGAGTTATGGAGTACGAGTTGTATCGTTGTATGGAACCATGGTACGTGTTTCATGCCATGTAAAGGATTCTCAATTTGTGATCATTTGACTCCAGTTTTAGCATAATCGTTTAAGGATCGCATCATATAGAATCAACTAGCGCTAAGTACACTTATACTTTGAATGTAGTCTATATTGACAAAATTTATTCAAGAAGTATGAATTTCTATGAAATTCTCGATTCTATTCACAAAGTTCTAAGAACTCAATTTGTCGTACTAAATATATATGCACATTTTGGAAATATCGAAGCTACGCAAAATGACACAGATTGATAGACTGATAAGGCCATATGTAAGCATTGTTATGATTGTTATTATTATGTTATTGACATGGGACTCTTGTTTTGATTGTGGCTGGTGCTGGTTCGTACGACGCATAATAGTATGCATGAAGATTCAGTTGACAGGTATGAGTTGGGCTAAGATGTAATATTTTCCTGCTTCATTGTAATTCCTTTTTGTCAAAACATGGCCTTTCAGTGATGGTGTCAATCTGGATTCATGTCAACTGGTGATTCTGTATTCTTATCTAACCATAGTGTGCAACCATTAGGGGAGATGACAACTAATTGACTAATGCCATACCTACGCAATATTTTCGCGTGCAAGTGTCATTCATCGATGCGTTTACAGCAAATCGTACTCAACTAATCCATTTCAAACTAGAAGTTAGTGAGTTTTTTTCATTTGGGAGCTAGCCATTGTTTACTTGTTTTAAATTTTTGTTGAAAACACAAATAAAATATAGAATCTTTTTTCACCCTTGCTTTACGCTATGATATGATTGAATTTTCATATCTTATGACTCTCAAATACTTCATATCAAGTAGCATGCAAAATGCGAATCATCATCTGATGAAGACCAAATACTTCATGCAAAGAACGGAAGCGATTGCAACGGAATTTGTGTTTCTAAGTGAAACGTTTTCTTGGTTTTATTACAAAAACATATATTTCACACAAACAATACACAGTAAGTCTGCCAGTACAACACTGGCTTTATTCTATTACATTTGCCTATATATATACTCGTCATATGGACGAGTCCACAAAAACAAGGCGAAATTTACGATAGCGTAAATTTCGATAACGTAAATTACGCTAACGTATATTACGCTAACGTAAATTACGACGACGTAATTTACGTACTGAAAATCTATATTTACAATCAAAATATAGGTCAAGACCTTTATGTTTACATTCTACAAAAGGTCAGGACATGGGGTCATTACATTCATAAGAAGTATACTTCTTATGAAGTATTTTCAAAATTTACCAATTTTGAAACACTATTCTGTTAATTCTGTTTCAACTGATCATTGATGCGTAAAGTGCTCACAAGATTGGGAAAAATAATTTTGAAATTGCGGTACAATCAAATTACAGCATAGATTACGGGCAAAGTATGCTGTATCGAGTGATAATAGGGGTATTCACGAGAAGGGTGTTAGGGTAACTTTTTGTAATGTATTTAAATGGAGAAAAGTTACCCTTATACCCTTATACCCCGTTACCCCGGTGCTCGTGAATACCCCTATTATCAAAGATCAAAGTTTTTTTGTCGGAAACAGCAAACTTGAACTCAAGGGTCCCTATAGTGATCAAAACAAACTCCTTTGTTTGATCACTATAGGGACCTTGCTTGAACTTACTATTATTTATGGAAGTCCATTTTGATTTCTAATATACGACGAAGCAAATAAAAGTTGGATACAGTAGCAAACTGCTGACATTTTGTTAATGTTAATTCTTCAAAACAAACTATTTGCAGAAAGCGAGGCCTGTAGTTTTTATACAGTTTACAAATAAGTGGAATCTATCAACTGGACATGTGGTTGCAAGACATTGCATTTCAATAATATGCGATTGTTTGATTGTTATTATTTTTCATACGAACAAAAGCTGCTACAGCCAGGGCAGTTTTTAGTCAAATTCATACAAATAAACAACATGTCATGTATATACATACAAAACGTGTAAAAAGTAACCTAAAACAATCTGAAATTTAGACTTGTCATATGATTTTTTAGGTTCAATTTTTATGTTGAATTAGGTCCTATAGTGGTAGGTGCACTTTAAAACACATTACTAAATAGTTATATTAACTAATGATGTGATGTACAGTACATGATGAGTCAGTTTGTATTGTATATAACGACTATAGAATCCGAATGAATTATTTTCCAATTCCTGTTTATTAGGGAACGGTAAGATATGCCACCTCTGTCTGACTGAGTAAAAGTATCTGTTGCTTCTCTTTCTGTTTGTAATTTCCCAGCAATTTTTAACTTTTGCGCCAAATCTTCATCATTACTTTATTCATGCATATTCTAAGGAATAATTCCTTATGTATTGAGTTTATTCAATAGGTGGCATATCTTCCGATTTCCTTTTGAAAAGGAACTGTGTACAATAAGCCCGAAATGAGCAAAATCGTGCCGAATCCCCCCATGCGTCATAATATCATCATGTTTACAACTACACCCACGACTCACAGTTTATTTTTTTCACGTTTCAGTTTTGTGGAGTATGAAGTATGAATCCACTTTTGTAAATTAAACTTGCTTTTGTTTGCTCGAAGATTATTGTGACTTTTAAAAAAACACTTATTGTTCCCATATACCAACCTAACTTTAGATTGCCAATGCGCTCTTACACTTGAGTTACAGAGAGCAGATGGTATTTATGTAGTATTTCAATATTTGGTTTGATAATTGGTAGTATTATTAGTAGTGTTGACAGCATTTTATGGTCGGTTATAGCAATGAAACTTGCGCTAAATTACGCTCCAACAAATAGAAGTTTCCGTTCCATTTGTGATCTCAAAAATTAAAGTATCGACTACTACAGCTATTTAGTTAGTTTGGCAAGTTTGGCAATGCTTCCGATGAGTATTCCGACAATAGTGTTTATTTCAATTTTAGCTGAATTATAATCAATTAATCAATCTCTATCAATATAATCAATTAATGCGTGAGTCAAGGTAAGATGTTTTTTAGAGCCAACTAATCTGGTTAATCTAATATAGAAGCAGAATGGAGAGGAATCTGAAAATTTCGACCAGTCACCAGTGAAAGCTTGTCTTGAAGGTTTTCCTCCGTTAAGTTGGGATTACTTTCCCCGTATTTAGGTATTGTAATCTGACTTATCTGACTGTCAAATTATACTGTATGCTGGGGCTTTTTGCAAAAATGTGGCATGGCGGTGCGGCACATTTCTAAAAGCCCTCCGCCACCCGCATAATTCCAATTTTATCTCACTCGCATTTGCACAACGTGCATGCATTGTAAATATGTAATGAAAGGAAAGAAGCATGCAGGAGTTTGCTTTACGAAATTTCAGAATTTTCCAATGTGCTTTGTTAATTCATACTTGGGTTGGTAACTTTGGAAATTTCTAGACACCATTGTCTAGCCCTAATAACCAAATGAACCCACTTGCAGCTCCATTGAATTTTGCTCTTTTGCTGAAATTTCTATTGTCTCCATACAATATGCCATTTGTTTGCCCGGAACAAGATTCTAAATTAATCCAGGTGGATCTGCGACACATTGCAGCAAATTGAAAACATCCAAAATCACAGTAGTAACAATAACTACAGAGAGAAAACTAATAATTGTTGGCTCCAGCTCCATTTTGCCATTAAAATTCTGTGGAAATCGGGGTTTGCCCATTTGTAAACACCTTTATGTGTTAGATCATTAAACTGCAACTTTCAATAATTGAGTTATATCGTTGAACGATTGGTTGAATGTGATGAGTGCTCGCATCTTCTATCTATAACTAAACTAACCTACACCTACTCGGACAACAGTTTATTTACATGTGTTCTTCCTCACATTTGTACATCTCATCATTTCCGTATTTACAATGATAATAAACATGATCGACGAACTCTCATACTCTTACCACTTAGGCTAGGAGGTATAAACCTAAATCTGTGTCTCTCATGTACGTGTGTTTGTAATCACAGAAAGATGATACGCACCGGCTTTCCGATGGTAAATAAATAATTATCTCTAAAGTACTATACTATCTATCTACTAACCAAATAGAGAGTGAGTGACCAACTGACTGACTAACTCACTCTCATCGCTGGAAGATTATTTCCTGTTCATCAGTTTACACTCTGGGTTAATGACATGCGTTTTCGAGGAAATGTGATTGAAGAAAGTAAGTCGCATTCGCTTATATCAGCAAGTTTATTGGCGTAATATACAATCATTGCTCCTGGGAAAATATTTCCGGTACTAAAGACTTCCAAATCCCGAAACATTGTGGATTTTCTGAAATCCTTATTTTGGATTTGGATTCCAAAGTTATAAAATGTACCTTACATAAGAGTACGAGTAAAAGCCATTTTTTTCATCTTGCGCTTTAGGACTTCTTGTAAATGTTTTCTGTGAGAAATACTATCCATATAATCATCTACTAGAACATTTTGCCACCTGCGATCCTAAAAACACCTGTCCATTACATTTGTAATATGGCCTGATTAGCTTTATTATGCGTAGTTTGTCATTTTTGACAGTGTTTACTTGTGATTTGAATGCTGCGTCGCTTTAAAAGAACATATGGCGCTCAAAATGTCCTTCAAAGTTTGTTGACTCGAATCTACAAACCAAAAGAAGTAAAATAACATTAATGGCAAGCCGTAGATTTACACGCAATGTTTTGTGTGACACCTTTTCTCACAAGAAAGGGACGGGAAAGAAAAGTAAATACTTGAGAAACGGAAAATAATTGGATCCTTCATTTACTTTTGGAGATAGTGTGTGTACATTTGTCAGTTTCGGTGTTTATTTAACAGGTCTTTATGTTCTACTTGAGCGTACTTGTTTATCAAAAATTGTTTTCTCAAGTTAAACACAATTTTCAGTTTAGTTTTTGAAAGTTATTTTTCAGTAAGTTGCAAATAGAATGACGAAAGTATTGAAGAGGAAAAATGTCCTTGAAGTGAAAGTCAGTGAACTCGATCTTTTGTTACTTATGAACAACGAATATCATATTTTTATGAGGGGAATAAGAACGTGTAATAATAGTCAAAACTCAATAAGCCTGTTAAGTAATTGTATACTTTAGTTTGAAGACCACTGACAGATTTTTGAATGAAAGTTAAGAGTACGTTAACTTTTGTTTAGAATGTTAACAAATTTCATTTGAAATATGATATATAAGCATGTTTCTTCTCGGATTTCATTGTCAAAACTGGTCAAGTGGTTAATGACCCCTGGTAGTTTTTCTTAGGTCACAAAAATTATGAGATTTTATGGACTCGTACTGTTTTAACAATGTTTTGCCAGTTTTGCTGACCATACTGACATGAAACCAGGATTTTTCAGATAAAATAATTTATTTCCAACATTGAAGAGCAAAAATCTGTGATGGCTGCAATCTCCAATCACATACAACGCAACACAAATAAAATAATGAGCTGGACAAGATATGAAACAAACATGCAGATGAAGAAAACAATGTATTGACAAGCGAGATATAAAAGTCAGAAATGAAGAATGCAAAACACCTCACTCACATCTAAGCATGCTTACTCAATACAATTATATCCATAATTATTAGCATACACATTTACACATGATAAAAATTGCATCACTTGCAAAGATATTTAAAAATTCGCTTCCTAAGCCATAGCGCTGTTGACATCAACGTAAAATTGATTTTCTTTTTCATACAACGAAATCATTTTCGTCATGATTTGATCCTGGACATTAGGACGAACATCGTGGTAAATAATCTGCAGACAAAAAAGATAGACGATGCTCGAATGCCGTATAAAAATATGTAGCTATGCAAAGTATATGCAAATGCAAATGTATAGCATTACCCCTTGCCAATAATTTCGACCAATCTCCATGGAGCATAGTGGCACTTGAGCTCCATACGCCATCATGGACAATTGAATAGCAGCTAACGCCACTGCTTGTGGGGGGTAGTCAAGAATACTGCTGTCATGATGAAAATCCTGCAATAGAGCCCATGCAGTTCTAGAAATTGGGGTTTTTCCCCATTCATTTCGTCCCACCCAATCTTGTAGCGTCTTCAAGTAATGCACCAGATACTATGGGATTAGAAAGTAAACAATTTTGAACATACGATTCAATATGAGCCCATTTTTGGTAGCATTGGAAGTACGCAGAAAAACTATGCTCATTTCAACCTTATGCGGATGATCAACAGTCACTTCAAATTTCAAAATTCTCATCATCAATAGTTCTGCTTGCACTACGGCGTCCCTAAAGCTCCAATACTTATCGTTAAGACCTAATGCTCCGCTATTTTTATGAATGGTGTTGTATGCTACGTTGATAACATCTCTGATTTGTAAACACTGATTTTCGACCTTTCCAGCAAGATATAAGCTGGTTGCTCCAATCAGCTGAATATAAAAAAATCAATAAGAAACGTTTAACGTTATCTTATGCAACCCCAATAGAAAGAAAGGGTGGTGCTGTAAGGAGCGATTTTTATAAAATTTAACCACTCAACAATCCAGTCACATTCATACTTACATAGACATCATAGTTACATGGATCTGCTGCTCGGAAAAATCGGTGAAATAGTACTGCAGCTGAAGCTATTGTTATCGGCTCAGCTTCCAGTTTACAGCCTGTGTAAATTAGTGCATTACACTATGACATGATGACTATAATATTAAACTGAAAAAATTTAAAATTAAGTAAAGCATGCTAACTGCTAACCGCATTCAAAAATAAATCGTGTTCCAACGAAATGATCTGGAGGAGCTATTCTGTAGTCTAAAACTTGTCTCCTTCCTGGATTAGTGTGGTCCAATTTCATTCCTAAAGTTCCGGGTTTCATATCATTTGCTGAATTCGGGTATCCATTGTTCTCTCCATTTTTTCTTCCCAGTTCGTTTATACTGAAGCTCATTTTCCTTTTTCGAGGAATGAAACCCTCCGTTGCCTTTATTTGAGTGAAGTAATGTGGTAACAACAAGATATTACTATAATCTATAATTCTGTAACATACACTTTCTTTTTAATGACTTCCTGATGGCGTTGACATTTAATTAGGGACAACTTGATGAGGGTGTAAAAAAACCTTTATTAAAGCTGACCCAGACCGGCCCCCTGCTCCTGCATAACAATGATTATTATTTTTGAAACTAATTTACCGCCTCTCTGGAAAAGTTTTCATCATTGGTTTAGCAAGTATCTCCTGATCAAAATAGCATTCCCCGGGAACTTTAGTGTATTCAAAATACACAATAATTTTGCTTTTCTCATTGTAAGCCTTTTTAATCGTATAAGTTATTATTGATAAATATAAATACGTGTTGAAACACTTTATTCCGCATTGAGGTTGTATACAATGGCCTCCGACTCTGCGAATACATCTGTTGATTCTCCAATTGACGAACCTCCCAAAGTTAGCTCGGAGGAAGCTGAAAAAAAAGTTGAAAGTGGCAATTTATCAATTACACCACCAAATACGCCTGGAATTCAATCTGTCACTCCTCATCGCTCAAGGAAGGAAAAACTTGTGGCCAGAAGGTATACTGTCGGTTAACTATTGACGCATTGCATTTTGGTTTCAGTTGAGTGCAACGAAAGTATTTGTTTCGTAATTAATTCAACTGTGACTTTGATTTCTTGTATCGTTATTAGTATGGTTTCCGAGGAAGACAACACCCTACTGATGCTTAGGGAAGGAAATGCTCGATTATTGGCAAGAATGGAAGAGTTGAAGCCTTCAAAACGGATGAAAAAAAGAGGGAGAAGCACCAGTACAAGTATCTCACCTACGAAATCTTATGACGTGCATTCAGATCCTTCTGCTTCTGGCGCTGCTGCGAGGACTTTTATTCATCCGGTCAGCACCCCTTTGCCTTCTATCCCCTCACCTACTCGGAGTTACCGAAAATCAGGCATGAAGCCATCCTCGACTCGTAGTACTAGTACTGGTCACACTACCTATGCCACAGCCTCTCCGATGATGGAGTTCGATGATGGGTATATTGACGTTGAAGAAACCTCAGAGTATTTAGGCCTGACTGTAAATGACTTGGCCTCAGCACAATGTGAGTACGATTCAGAAACTGACATTGATACGTTTTCAAAAGGGGAGGATATTGAAGATGACTACAGATTATTAAGGTTTGTTATTTTATTAATTATTTTATTTTATTAAGTTATTTGAAATAATAATGTTTTAAATAGAACGCCGCGTGTAATTGATTTATTCAACGTTTAAAATTTATCATTTTATTTCTTTAGGAACGCACGGTTTTTCACTGCTGATGAGGTTGCAAAAATTCATTTATGCAAACTGAAAGAATTGAAATCATTATATGAACAGCAGCTGCAATACTTGAAACAAAAATATGTGGATGGAAAGCGAAACTATGAAAAAAGAAAATCAGTTCTTCGTTCATTTAGAAATACAGTTTTTACAACAGACCCGGGAGTTTTAGGAATTAGCAATGGAAAGTTCTCACGTCGATTTATTAAAGATCAAAGAAAAGGGACAGCTAGAAACCGGGCTCTGATGAATTATAGGAGACCTAGTGGCCAGAGAACTGTATTATTGCTCCAACTCAGAGAAAAACAAGCTGTAAGATTTTTAATTCTAGACATTGAAAAATATGGGTTATCTTCTAGCGTGTTGGGTATATTTTATTCTTGCGATTTCAGGAGCTGAAGCGATTAAACAAGGCGAAGAATAACCCTGTAAGGGCTTCTTATGAAGATGAACCGGAATCCGATTCGGAGGAGGAAAATCTTATTGGAGTTGACACGTGGAAACGAGAGGAAAAAGTCGCTGTTTCCAGTACTACTGCGAAACCTTGTTTTTACCAAGGAAATTGTACTAACAAAGCTCTCCCACTTTCGAGCTACTGCCTCAAACACATTATTAATGTTAGTTACTATTGAGATTTGTGCTATTGACTATTTTAACTATGAATTATGTAAAGGTAAAGTCTATTATTTGTTTGCAGGATGAATATCAGACTTTGTTTACAGCGTGCAATAGGCCTACATCTGGCAGTGATAAATGTATGGAACCTGTTTTATCTAAAATCGAAAAGAATGGGTGCCCGTTGCATCATTTGCCAATTCTATCGGAATTAAAGGATCCTAAAGTTGAAGCAGCTGTTAAAGAAATGTACCAAAATAAGGCAGAAATTCCTGAAATCTCCAATGAGGCAAGTATTTTGTGCTAAATTTTTGTAGAGTCAAATTGATTTACGGGTTAGTATATTACCTTCAATTTTTTAATGTAGGAAACCATAAAACTCATGGAAGAACTTGTTGCTGATGAAATTAATGGTGTTGAGAACTTTGATGAGGAAGTTGGCAAAATCTTCAGCAAAGGTTTAATGGTCACAGACTCTAGTGATTCAACAGATGAAGACGATGATGATGATAATGGTGAAATCGAGGAGGAAAACTTAGCTTTGGATTACGAAGATGCAGCTCTTAACAGTTATCTTGGGTGAAACCAGGTACTATAGCCAGACCCTAAGTCGAGTAAGGAATAAGTTTTTGTGTAAATGCATTTAGCTGTATTTTTCATATTTTTATTTCTTCATTTCTTATCTTTGAAATATACAAATAATGCTATCTATAATTTGCACTAATATTGAGCACATTGCGAAATTATAAAATAAAGATAGATCACACAAGTCAGATCCAGATAGAAACTTCACGTTAGATTTCATAAGGAAGCTGCTTCCTTACTAACTAATACTGCTTCCTCAATGGCCCCACAAAGGAAAGGAAAATCGGTAAAAATATGAGTCCATGTACCGCTCCGAAAAGTACGATTCCTAAATACATTCTAAAATAGAACACACGGAAAGCTTGAGATCTTGCAAATGCTAGGACAGCAATGCCGCCAAACTTAGTTAATGTAATGCCGCTCAAAACAGAGCTTCCCATGTTGACTAAACTATCTCTCGCTCTGTCTACGCGTGAGGACTCTTCGGATATTTGAAATGCGTGGACTATGTGTGTGCAGAATTCTACAGATATTCCTACCGCCTAGAAGAGTAAAAAAAATGTTAAATTATCATCAATCAAACAGCTACTCTAATCAGTGATCAGTTTTTATAAATACTTACCACAACTAAATTCACCAGAGATATCCCATTCAATGCAATATTCCAGTGGTACATCAAACCACCAATATCAGTTACGATCATTACAATTGTCATAAGAATTACAATCGCGGATGTAAAATCAAATCCTAGAATTATGAAAGTCATAAGGAAAACGGTTGAAAAACTTATTATCATAGATATCGTAGCGTCATTCCAAATGGTCAAGAATTGCTCGTAGAACACGTAGAAAGCTGAATATGGGTAAACTTCATGTTGTGTTGAATTCGTAGCTGTTTATAAAAAACATACAAATTTTAGAGCTGCGTTCAAATATTAAACAAAATATGGAAATCCATTTTGCTTCTACATTACCTAGATTTATCGTTCTAGTTATATTATCAGCGACGATTCTTGCTTCAATCATGGCATCAGTGAAATCCCTGGATGTTTTCAAGACCTTGTTAAAAGCCATGTAAAACGTGGCTCCCACTTGCACATCGTTTTCGGTGGACTCTTCGGTAAACTGTACTGCTTGAGAATACAGTGCACGACCCCCTTTGGGACATTCTGTAGACGGATTGTCCTTGAGAAACCAGGGGAGATATTTATTAAAGTCTTTTTCAGTGATTTTCCCTTTGTCCAAAGAAATCTTACACGATGAGCACAGGCTAGAATGTAAACACAGACAGAAAGTGAGCATCATATGCATCCGTATTTTATGGAAGTGTGAACTGAACATCTAGCCCAGGCATGCAACTGTACTCTAACAAAAGAACATGTAATATTCTTTCTTACTGTTTACTGGCGTTTTTAGCACTGGGACAAAAAGCTCCAGTATTTGTGTCCACACGACAGCATTTATCATTCTTTGCCCAGTCGTAAAACTCGTCTATCCATGCACTGGCTGGTTTTCCAACATAAGTCACATTGGGATATTTGCTGGCAAATGCAATTTGGGAAACGAGACTTGTGGACGACGCACCACCGCGAATTAAATCTTGGCCTTCATAACTTTTGTAGTCAAATCCCGTTTGCTTCATTACAAACCAGATTGGTAGTCCTATCTCTGCATGCTTGAATAAAGCTTTGAAATGTATGGTGACATGAGAGTCTTCAGGTAGCACAAGTTCGGGATCCAACCCTATGTTTATTCTAGGGACCACGGCCAAGGACGCACAAAACCAACAAAAGAATACTACCAAAGTAAATACTCGGATAGGGAATTTGAAAAGTATTGGTGCCCACACTTTCTTAAAGAATGTGTATAAGATTCCTTTGTTAGGTCTGGATTTCAGTGAAGATTGTGGCTCTCTACCTTTTATCCTGAAAGCAAAACAACATAACAATAACAAAATACAATTAATAGCAAAAAAATCTTTTTTTTAGAGAGTATCCACAAATAACCAGTTTAAAGGTACCCAATTTGTATGTTTTACTTACCAGCAGAATAAATCAAACCGATTGCTTTCAATTCTGGAAATATCTAGTGAGAACACAGCTATGAAGCAAGTGAACTGAAGCAAAAAATTGAATATTAAAGCTACTCCAGCATAATAAGAGAGCGCTCTAACTGCGGGCATGCCTGACAAGGCACCTGAAACAAAAAAAAATACATTAACGAATATGAAAAACTTGTTACTCAATTCCAAACTCACAAAACTGAATATCTACCAAAACTTTTGTTTGCACAAAAAATAATAACAAAACAATTCCATGTACCGAGAAAAAAGCAGGCAGAATCAGTCAAAGAATTCAGTAACATGGATGGTGCAACGTGACCTATTACACGGCCCATATGCTTCTCTTTTGGCTCTCCTTCCATCCTCACAGATCGTTGATAATGTTGAACCATGATAAATATATTGTCTACACCCACTGCCAATACTAAGAATGGAATCACTTCAATTATGATCAAAGTAGCGGGTAGCCCTAAATATCCGAATAGTCCAACTGAGGATGTCACTGATGCTAGTACGATCAGAACTCCTGTTACTCCAAGCATCACTCTGCTCTCTACCTGTACACCAAAATAAATCACACTCTAAAAATTTGATTCCTTATTACTGATTACTGATGCAACAAAATCAAAACGGAGCAACGCAGTGTCCAATTGATCTAGAGCATGCAAGCAAAAGTTAGTCCAGGCATTTCAATGCATTAACTGTGAAGTTCAGTGAAAACCCAAATATCTGGTTATTGAATTTAAACTAAAACGCATTGGTTCCCTTGCTGGTATTAACTAACTAACTAATGCATCCATTCAATTGACTAAAAGTAAATGGCGAGTTTTCAATTGCATGCAAGCATCCAATTAATGATTAAATTTTTTCTTCGCATGTAGTAGCTGAAAAAAAAACTTACAAACATTCTGGCAATGCTGTAGTTCTCACGTAAGTTGATTGAAATATAGAAAAACATGACGAGGTAGGAAATTATGATGGTCTTCATCTCTCCACGACTAGCCTTTTCAATCTCATCTTCAATGCTTCGAGCAGTAGTGAATGCCACATCCATGTGCTCCTGAGTCTTCTCTTTGGATGCGTACTCCTGCATGAAGGCGACGAATCGTTTCTCCCAGTCGAGAGCATTTTTATTCTTCTCTTTGTCAATATGATCTTTTACAAAGTATGTGATAATGACCGTGCTAGCCTTGCCGAATGGCGAGTTGAGACTGCTTTTTGCTGTCATATCGTCATCATCTTTTGTGTAAATACAAACACAGGGTCTTATCATAATTGAATGTACAAACAGATTATGCATTTCCTATTTACAAGTTTTAAGTTAGTTGGTAAGTTACATCAGTTACTAAATTTGAATGGCTAGTAAGTAGTTAATTGGAGGTAGAGTTAGACAATTTGATTTGAGTTGTTTGCAGTTACAATTAAAGAGATATAACGATGACTTTATGCAAACAAGGAATTAGTATAGTGTAAGGATACACATTCTATAAAAAATAGTTGCTTCTATCTGTTTATTTAAAAATTAAATGCATAAAAACTGGAAATCGCTAATAAAAGGAGTTTTAAAGAGGAAAAGAGCTGCAGTTGGGGGCCTGTGGTACAATGCAGCTGCATAAGTTGTTGATGGCCAGCAATCGAGACCGTGCAAATATGTCATGTAATAGGCAAGGCATGCATACGTTCAATTGAAATAGTGGCATGCGGAAAAAAATTGGGCTCACCGTGATCTTGATTGTATCCTCCCAATGCGATCGTTGGATCAACAGGTCCTCCATAAGGCCCAAAACAAGAGGATGAATACTGATTCTCAGAGCAGTACACAAAATGATCCAAATAATTCTCCATATCCCCAGTGTCTTTGTTAGCAGTGATTTTATTCATTTTTTCGGGATCATCTTGCCACCAGCCCAAGTAGCTAAGAATCATGCAATTCTCATTCTCAGGCGCTAACGGCTTGAAACATACATCAGACAATGTGATTCCCGTCCCCGTTTTTAAAGCCTTAATGCGATTCTGAAGCTCCAGGATTTGACGCATGAAAGTTTTGTTAAGAATCGGCCCATACTCCACAACATGACCTTTAGTCGTATTATACTGAACAGGAGGTATATTTTTGCCCGTGATTATAATTTGTTCCACACGATACAGGGATCCAAACTTTTCATGAAAATAGTCACGTTCTTGCCTAGCCCTGGAGCCAGGAGGAGTCCATAATTCAACAGGATCAGTCTGGATTTCCAAATAGGTGAGGCCATATGATAATATGATGACTATGAGAAGTCCAGGTATAATCACCTTAATAGGGTGTTTTGCGCATACTGCAAAAAAGTATGTAACATTTGTTCAAGTACACAAGGTGGCTGGGTTATAAGGAAAATATGACTCCATGCATATAGCATAAAAACTGGTTTACCTGTTGCAATCCTCCCAAACAATTTATTTATTACAGGCTCTTTGGAACAATTCTTGGAACCAGAAAAATTCTGGTTATTCATGTCTTCTTGATCTTGCTTGCATTTTAATTCCGTTCCTTTCAAGGGGATTACCAAGAATTAAGGTTTTTAGTTGTCAGTTGTCATCATAAAATATTATGCATAATTACATCGAGGTACATTGTTATCTTACACCCTAACTACTATCCCACTAACTAATAAAACCAGTATATCAACTGACTAACCGGTAGATATATTTGCAGACCGACTTTTCCCTTCAACTATCCATACAATCCCTCCAGCAATGATAATCAACACGACTCCAGCTGCACAAACACTCCCCATGAGAAGATACATGGAATCACTATTTAGGAAGGTTTCCGTATTATGCTTCATTGGTGGATCCACAGGGGGACAACTCAAGGGGCAGTCAATACATGCACATGCTGGTTCTCCCTGCATATTTTCAAAAAATTGACGAAACACGAAATTAAAGACAAAGCCCCAATCATACCACATGAAATAAAAAGAATTTATTTATTAGGCTTACATTTGCCGGCTCACTGCATTTGGTAGTATTGAAATCAAAAGGCTGCATTCCAGCTTTGTACGACTCCCCTGGATGCGTGAAAAAGAAGTTGGCATCAATGGACAAAACTCCAGTAGAAGCTCGCCCGACGAATTCAAACCATCGAATATAATTGCAACCAGCTTTTTTCCATTTCCCACAGAAAAAATCAAAGATAGGTCCATTGGTCATTCCAGACACCACATTTTCACAGCTTGCGAAGGTAGACTGGGCGTAGTGGTCCATGATGTAGACATCAGCTTTAGCCACATACTCCTTTTCCTCCCCAGTCCCATTATTCACCGCCACTTTGGTCACATCCAGGAATTTATATTGTTCGGGGGAACACATCAAGTTGCAAATAGTTTGTCGAATATTTCGGAAACAGGAAGGACATTTACTTATGAATGTGGAGGCTAGTCCCAGTTTATCACTTATGGAGAGCACTTGGTCCCCGTCGCAACACAGTTCGTCTCCATATTGGGTTAGGAGTTCCGGACAAAATGCGTTTAATATTGAGACGTAATCTTCTGGTAGTTTTTGTGGTGGTTGTTTACCAACACAAGAGGTATCCAATACTCCATCTTCTGAATCTCCACAATTGCCGTAAGTTACGCAATTTGGCTGCGTTTTGGCGCTCACAGTTTGGCCCTGTCAATGAATAGAATGTGTGCGCAAAAAAATGAATGATATATTTATGCTTTTATTGCTGGCTAACTAACTAACTAACTAACTGAGAGTCTATATTTGTCTAGTAGTTTCGACAATTTGAATTAGTTTTAGTAATTAACAAATTTTGTTTAGAGTAGAATTGAATAAAATTATTATTCAACTACTCTTGGTGAAACAATGGAATTAAAATTTAAGAATTTGGAGTAAAGTGTGATGATCATTGAATTAGCGTTGCTTGCAGTTGACGCTCATGCGCAATGTGAACTTGGCTACCGTTGTTTAGTTTTCATTTCACCGCCATTCAACATTTTACATCAAATTGTGATACCATGGCCCGCTTGATAAAAGTTGATTTCGAGCATTCGACCAGAACATTGGAAATTGGAAATAATGAATGTTATCATGCATAGAATGGAATAGCCTCGTGGATGTTGATAATTTCGATGATTAACGAACTACTAACTAGTTTTAGTATAATTTAATTACCAACTGACTGAAAGATTTTGCAACTCAAAACGTACTGGAATAAAGGCTTTTTTAGCAGTGGCGTTACACTATACTTACTTGCTTAGTTAGTGCCGTTAAATGCTTTTGGTTTAAGTTACGAGTAAAAATTGTAAATTTATAACCGGTCCACCTTGATGGTTTTTTGATGTTTGCCAATTTATTTAATTTTTACAAGATTGTACAGTCGAGTCTAAAAATTTTCCTCTTTTTTATGACTTTTACATTCAACACTCAAAGGACGTTTATCCAGGGATGCGTAGGAGTAAAGGTGAATGTGTAAAATTCTCTCGCATCAGCTACAAAATATTTTAATGATGATTTGTGTGATTGTGTGACCACTTTATGGCATAGCCGCAGTAGCTAATGCGGAAAGTTTTAGTTAAAATGAAAGCTTTTTGAAACTCATACAAGACAACCAAACCTCAGCCGGACTAGCATGCACTTTTAATCCATTTTGCACACTTGCATGCAATTTTATTTTATTGCTTGCTACCAGCTATACGACTAATTCAAATCTATAATCCAGTGATGTAACGCATCGTTATTACACGTGAGAGAGATGACTCAGGAAACAAAAAATAACACCTAGCCATTTCTGTATCAATTTTCAAAAAAATTCTCATGTGATAAATCTCCACACAAAACAACTAATATTATGTATATAATTCCCATATTCCAGAAAAATTCTCACACCCCTCCATTGGCATTTATAACTTATTGCAATACAGCAACACAAAAGTAACCTCTGGTCAGTGAGTGTCAGATTGAAGGGGTGCAAAGTGTGCTGGAACAAACTAACTTGTTAGACTTATGTACAAACACTATAGCTAGCAATAATTAAATGAACTATTTAAATCCACTTGTTGCACACAGAATGTTCATATACCTATACTTGAACTCAAAGGTTAAGTCAGTAAAAAACTTACCCAACTTGTTCCGGTAGCATACACAACTGCTACAAATAGCACAATATTCACATACCGCGTCATGGCACACACAATCACTTAAAGCTATAGTTGCAAAATCACAGAAATCAAACTCGTAAGCAGACAAACAAAACGTAAATATTATATAGATTCTTTTTCCTGGACAGACTGACTTTTTGCTGGAGTGCCAAGTCCGCAGTCAAGTTTTACAAACACGACACTGCAAACTTTTCATGTTGATCAATGCTAACTAACTACCTGCTGTGGACTGTCTACCTTTGCATACATGTGCAAGTCTTTGTATGGAGTCAGCCAATCTGCATGGAATTTTTAATAGGTAGTTTTAGTTGTGGATGCAAAACTGGTGGAGTCAGATTCTGTGTGTGTAAAATGTAAAACAAACCAATGATGCGGTTGCGATGCGGTATGTGTATGTACTATTATGCGTAGATTGTAGATAAGTATTTCTCCACATAAGAGCAACACGTGAGAAATTTTGTTTTGTTACAGTAGTTAGTTTAGTTATAGAGATAGGGATTGCATTGCCTTCATAAAAGCTATATGCTTGATCAATAGATGAAAAAAGAGTCAGACTTGGTTAGTTAGTTAGTTAGTTAGTGTAGATACTGACTGCATTTTTTTAAGCTATCCACAATGATCTATACGGATTGTTGGGTACATACATCAGTTAGCATTGGTATTACAATTGTTGGTTGGTTGGTTGGTCCGTTTGTGCAATTCTAATATGTACGTCATCATGGATAACAATTCTTTGAATGGATAAACAATGTGCATGAGAGTTAAACTCATTCATTAGTTCATAAAGTTAAAAATGAGTATAATAATGAATAATCATCATGTTAGTTGAAATGGGTACTAAAGCGTGCATAAAAATTTTTATATTGCAGCTGGAGCAAGCCCTTTTTAGAGGATGCGTAAGAATTGGGCATCTAGATACATTTTTGGGGTTTAAATTTGATTTACAGACGGTATGGAATCAGTGCATGGCAAATTCAGATTCGTGTGTGAAATACGGGTACGTTTCGTTCGACACGCTATGTATCCAGGCAGTCAGGGTTACGAGGATGAAAAGCATTTTTATGCAGTGGGCAGTGAGCAAGCAGTGAAGGAGAGAATATTTATAGTCGTTTAAAGTGTTAAGCAAGCAATTTAATCTCCGCAATTCATATAATAAATAAATAATGGCCATAATTGTGCATTTGAACTTGACAGGCAGGCAAGGGTTGCAAAATCATCATTTGGCAATGATAAATGCAGAGGGAAGCTAATAACAGGATCAGTTAGTGAGAAAATACAGTTTTATTTGATACGGTAGAGGTTTGACAAATACTATTAATCCCAAAAAATGGCTTTGCGAGCATAATTCTTATAGCTTGCACTTGCACTCTGTATTTAAACGGTTGTAAACAACAAGAGCTCATTAGCTAATAGATAGCTCAGACGCTTCATCAATTTTTTTACCATCCAAATTCCAGCACTTGATTATATGATTTAAAGTAATGGCAATGATGGATTTTTCATTGTTTTTTCCGGTGAACTTGAAAGTGCTAAAGTGTGCGTGTAAAGTTGCATTTTGATGACTATAATTCAGCACTGTTCAACTTTATGAAGCAATGTGTAACAAAAAACACACTTGCGGATGAGAAAAAGTAGTTGTTGTTGGCTTTGCTGTTATACAATATTTGTTTGGTGTGATGCGAAGAATGAATTTCTTGGGTTTATAATGCATTGGAAATAACAAGCAAAAAATCTGAAATAGCAAATCGCAAGTTTAAGTTAAGACAACAAGTAAGAAGATGTATAAAAGTTGTATTTAAGGTCTAGTTTTCTCCAGTTTGGTAAGTTAGTTAGTATTTCTTGGAAAACTTGGACATACAAATCTTTGTTTGTGCTTGTTACAATTAACATAGGATTGGGATTTTATTAGTCAGTGTTCTGTACTTAACCTTGAATAAGTAGGTCTCTCCAATTCTTCCATGAGTAAGTCTATTTATGCCCCAAAGAAGGACAAGGGAAAGTGAATACAAATATAAAATAAACTCATTTTACAATGAACTTATTGATTCGCATTATAACCCTTCCTTTTGGATAACTAAATATTGTGTATATCTTTTACTGCCACTGCTACACTATCTATACAAGTCTGTTTATTCGACACCCTGTACAAATAAATGCGTCAAATAGCGTCTTAGTTTGGCATAGTATGATATTCTCAACATTCATTTTATGCATAATTAAATAGGACAGTCTTGGTGCAGGTGCCATATTGTACGTGTTCTACGCATTTTTAAGTGCGTGTGTTCTTGTACTACAACAATACAACAAACGTCATTGCCCATTATATAGTTAGTCCATGTTAACACACATGTTGGGATGTAATGTATTTATACCCCGTGGACATAAAATGGCTTCAAAAGTTATCAAATTGTACACAGAGCTTTCAAATGCCAATAATGCATCATTGTTTTTGTCAGTTTGTGAAATTGAAAAGCGCAAAAAAGTGTTTTATAACTTATTTACTCTTAATAACAAAGGTGATAAACGCGCGTGACTTGATGAGCATCACAATTGGTTTAATGCTCGTTTTTTTGTGTCGTTAATTATTTTGGTCAGCCTGCATTAACTTAAGAGCACAGGGCCATGTTGAATAGGTTTGTCATTTCAAACTAATAGCTATTAGTTTATGCACTCATGAATTTACGGAAAACAGTTCTATCGTTAGTTAACATAAAAGAATAATAGTAATAGCTTTGTAGAGTTAATAAGCTTTATTTAGTTAGTTAGTTAGTGAGTGCAACAATTTGTCGCTTCAAGCAAATATGCATTACTCAGGTTGGTTAGTTGTCCCTTTTTCTTGTTGATCTTGAAACAAATGGCTCCATCTCATTATGGTGCATCAAGTTCATCCTGTTTTATGCGTTGTGTAGATAATATGGTCATGAACGATTTTTAGTACAGTAGTGAATAATAATGACATGAGTTTGTGATTTTGGCTAACCAAAGAATTAGTATTCAGTAGATAACCAACTTTTGGCTGATGAGTGAGTTTTTATTTAAACAATTTATATTTAGGTGGTTAGTTACTTATTAACTTGCTCAGTCAGTTATGTGGGGAAAAAACAATAGTCAAAATAGTAAGGTATATTGGGAAAAAGTGAGTAAGCATATTTTTAGCCCGTTACAAGGCTTTTGGGGTCGTGCCTATTTTTAAAATTGAAAGGCGGGAGAGTGTTCCTATGGATACCAACTGCCATTGTTTTTCTAACTTTAGCAATTCTTTCACAATGGACAGGTAAGAAAAAAATTAAACGCCACTTCACAAAACAATAGTTTGATTCGAAAATTAAATTTTTTATTTTTAAATCTTAAATACTTTTAGCGCTAATTCATCGATTCTAACATGGCAGAGGAGCTTACTGTGTCGGATATTTATGAAGAAATGTCGGCGAACCCAATTAGGGACAAGGAAAAGGAGGCGAAAAGAAATTCGGATAATCCACCTATTGAAAGTGACGGAATACTGATTGATCCAACGGCACGTTCTGAAACGTTGCTTAAAGTTTTTCGGTATTTTTGTAGTTACAGTCACTCACATTGTTCATTCATACATTCATAGTTGAAATTATTTAGTGGCAGTTAGTACTGAGAGTGACTGCTCACTTTCCTAAGATTATTATATTCCCAAAATGCTGAAGATGACCGAAAACATTCCAATTGTTATAGATACATTGAAGAAAACGACAAAAAATTCATTACCGCACTTCGAGAGGCAATTGCAATCCGGTCGGTATCGCAACAAATCGAAGACCGTAATGAATGCTATCGTATGATTGAATTTACCGGGCAAAAATTACGAGATCTTGGATTTGATGTGGAATGTCGAAAAATTGGTGTAGAGGAGGTTAATGGAGAAAAAGTTCCATTTCCTCCAGTAATTTTGGCTACTAAAGGAAATGATCCAAAAAAGAATACCATTCTCATTTCTGGGCATTTGGATGTGAAGCCGGCCAAAGCTGTAAGTATGAAGATTTTCTCCATTTTATGTTTTCCTATATGTTGCATTAGTAATGGCGGGATTTAGCCTCTCCAGTAATGGATAGTGTATGCATTTTTTGTGTACCGTTTAGAGCGATGGTTGGTACTGTGAGCCATTTTATTTGACCGAAGAAGGGGATAAATTGTATGGCAGAGGAACCAGTGATAATAAAGGACCAATTATGGGCTGGATTCATGCAGTTGAATCTTTTGTGAAACAGAATATTCGACTTCCTGTCAACATTAAAGTAAATTCTAAACCCTGTGTAATAATCATTATTTGCTGCATCTAAAAAATACTTTTGGATGCTCATTATTTTATTTCACGTGCAGTTCATTTTAGAGAGCATGGAGGAGAGTGAATCTGAAAGGATGCATGAACTATTGGGTTCATTGAAAGACACTTTTTTAGCTGTACGAATTTATATATATTTATTTTTAATTGATGATATTTAACCAGTGGATGATGCACTAACTTATATTAAACCATATTGTGTGATCATTTTAATTTTATTCAGGATGTAGATTTGGTAGTAATTTCGGACAGTCAGTGGCTTACAAAACACAAACCATGCGTAACTTACGGACTTCGTGGACTGACCTACTTTTTCTGTGAAGTGGAATGTGGATCAAAGGATTTACATTCCGGTGTTTATGGAGGCATTGTGTATGCAATGGATTCGCTGTGAATATATTTAGCAACTTAGGAACAAAGAATACATGCTAATGTTTTTTCTAGATACGAAGCTATGGCCGATTTAGTTTGGCTACTGGATCAGCTGACTGATTCTAAAGGGAAAATATTGGTTTCCGATTTAGTAGAAGAAGTTTGCCCCGTTACTCCTGAAGAAGAAGCATTGTACAAAAATATTCAGTTTGATGTGGATGAGTATCAGAAAGACTGTGGAGTGACTAGTTTGCGTTTTCCTGGAAATAAGGTGGAATTTTTTATCTTGCACAAATATTTGCCAAATATTGCAACTCACTTGTAATTTAAGGTTTTGCATCCATTGAACATTAGACCGCCACCCTTATGCACCGATGGAGGTATCCATCCCTTTCCATTCACGGAATTCAAGGAGCTTTTGGTGAACCTGGAGCTAAAACTATTATTCCTCGAAAAGTGATTGGAAAATTTTCTATTCGGTTGGTTCCTAATATGACCCCACTGAAAGTGGAGACATCTGTGAAAAATTATCTCAAGCACAGATGGACTGAACGAGGCTCTCCAAATAAAATGAGGGTAAAAATATATCCAGTGCAAAGACTGCAATGGAATGGATGCCTAACTAACTACAGGTTGCATATTTACAATACAAACTGAGTGCATTTTTTCAGGTTTACATGGTAGATGAAGGAATTGCCCCATGGTGTGCGAATCCTTACCATCCAGCATTCAAGGCAGCTCGTCAAGCTACAGCGTGGGCTTATGAAGATGTTCCCAATATGATTAGGGAAGGTGGATCCTTGGATTGCGTAGTCTCTTTACAGGTGAGAATTTTTCTCAGATGGAATCCACGAAAAAAGCGTAGCATATGAGCTTTTCTAAATATTTTTTGAACGTTTTAGGAAGCCACAGGAAAAAATGTCGTCCTCCTGCCAATGGGTTCAAGTGATGATGGAACTCATGGAATCAATGAAAAAATTAACAGAGCAAATTTTATTAATGGGGTATACTGATTTACCTGACATCTGAACTTGAAATCATATATTCTAGTTGGAATTTTTTTAAATTTTACAGACCAAAATGTTTGCTGCATACTTTGTGGAGATCGGGAAACTAGAAAAATCTACTTTTTAATAGATGGAACTGATGCTGGACTCTGTGTTTATGTAACATGTTTACTCGAAATTTTAACTTTGTTTATGTATACTGAATGCAATACGCCATGAGCAGATTGAAAGAAATAATACAAGCTTGACATATTCCATGTTTTGCGTGTCATATAATCGATTGGCAAAACAAGAAAAGCTATAAAAGAGGTTTCCTTGAACTATCTATTAGGAAAAAACATCCAGTTTTACCATACTTTTCATGTCATACATATAGCCATAGTATTTTTAGGACAATTTTATTCTGCTTAACCTTAACCTTTTTTCTCCATCTGATGTTGCATGGGAGATTTATTATTAATATAGGAATGTGATGTAAGCTTTAGTTCACTATTCATCTGGAGAAGCGGAAGAGAAAATTAGTTTAGTATCGTCATCGTCATCGTCAGAAACATATTTCTCCGTTTTGTGCATTTTCGGGAATTTTCCTAACGTTCGTGATCAAACTTTAAGTGACCACGATATAATGTCAGTGATTGAAATTATTAAATTTAGATCATGATCAGAAAACAACATTTAATTGAAAAAACTAACTGCATAATATTAGAACGCTAAGTGAGTTGTGGAGTGGAGTGAAAAGGAGATAATGATACTAAATTCAACAGCTAGGTGGCTCCTAAGGTCAGCGTAAGTAAATCCACCGGTTCATTCTTAACTTTGGCTCTGTTTGTAGCTGTCACAGCTTCGAAAAATTTAAATCCTAACCTGAAACTATAAGTAGTTATTACGGCGTTACACTGGCCTCGTCGAACCCACGGAAACTCACAGAGATTAAAAATCCATGAAGAGATACATAAAAAAGGGATACATTAAATTAATTAGTTCCATTCCAGCTGTACTTTAGACGTAAAGACGATTTAGCCGATCAACTGGCAAGGCTTAACTTACTTCTCTCGCCGCGCAATTAGGAAATTAACTGTTCTCGTTATTGTTGATTAAAGGAATACGTATTCGTAGAATAAATAAACCTCAGCAAGAGGGTATTACGACGAAGCCGGGTTAGGAATTATTTATGTTAATATACAAAAAACCAGTAATAATAATTAGGGTTTTTTATCGTTTTTCGGCAGTCTCATCAGCTAGTCTTT
>Ga0210040_10002698_pt1 | contig 24750 bp, 13 predicted proteins | sample CryGeyCG12114_NA_FD_185462 | JGI IMG/M metagenome (GOLD analysis project Ga0210040, IMG submission 185462) | Groundwater microbial communities from aquifer - Crystal Geyser CG19_WC_8/21/14_NA (SPAdes) (version 2) | ecosystem: Environmental > Aquatic > Deep subsurface > Groundwater | place: USA... | reverse complement strand
AATGATATTGAATCAATCGAAGTATTGAAAGATGCAGCATCGGCGGCTATATATGGTGCCCGTTCCTCAGCAGGGGTAATTCTGGTGACAACAAAGAGAGGCAAATCAGGTAAAATCAATGTAAATTATAATGGCTACTATGGTACCCAGGCACCTGCCCGGAAATTAGATTTGCTAGATGCTACCCAATATGCCACCCTAATTAATGAACAGGCAATTAACGGTGGGGGCAAAGCCATATACACCAATCCCGAATCCCTTGGTGCGGGAACAGACTGGCAAAGCCTTATTTTTAATAACGATGCCCGGATACAGGATCATCAGGTTAGTATAAGTGGGGGAAGTGAAAAATCAACTTTCTATACCTCTTTTGGATACTTTGGCCAGAAAGGTATTGTGGCAACGGACATATCTAATTATGATCGGTATAGTATCCGGTTAAATTCCAATCATAACTTAGCGAAATGGTTGACCTTTGGCCAGTCACTTGGATTTTCCCGGGTTAAAAGTAAAGGAGGCGTTGGTGGTAATACTGATTTTGGCGGGCCACTTAGTGGGGCTATTATGCTTGATCCTTTAACTCCGGTTATAGTTACAGATCCGGCAGAATTAAATGCTGCTCCGTATTCATCTCAACCGGTGGTTAGAGATGCCCAAGGAAATCCTTACGGTATATCTAAAGCTGTGCAGCAGCAGGTAACCAATCCATTAGCCTATATCCAAACCCAAAAAGGTAATTATGATTGGTCGGATAATATTGTGGGCAATGCGTTTGTAGAGGCAGAACCACTAAAAGGCCTGAAACTCAGGTCCACTTTAGGTGCCCGGCTTACTTACCTGGGCAGCGAAAACTTTACCCCTTTTTATTTTCTAAATGCCAACCAGTTCAGCACCCAAACAGCCTTTGCCCGAAACAGACGGCAAACATTTAACTGGAACCTGGAAAATATTGCCTCTTATAGTCGCTCTATTGCCAATCATAATTTCACTATCTTGTTTGGCCAGGGTGCTTACCTGGATAATAACAGCAGTGGCCTTAATGTTTCCTACTCCAATTTGCCGGTTAATACCTTCGAGGAGGCTTCCATGAATTACAGTACTTCGCAAGATAATATCATTGCGAATGGGTTTGAAGGCATTCAGCATACGGTTAGCTCCTTGTTTAGCCGATTAACTTATAATTATAACGAAAAATATTTATTTACCGGTATCATTCGCCGGGATGGTTCTTCCCGGTTTGGGGCTAATAATAAATTTGGCTATTTCCCTTCTGCTTCTTTGGGGTGGGTGGTTACCCAAGAAGATTTCCTGGCAAATAATACAAACGTAAATTTCTTAAAACTGCGGGGCTCTTATGGTATTACTGGTAACGATGTGTTAGGTGATTTCCGGTACATCTCCACCGTAGGCGGAGGCAGAAACTACACCTTTGGCACAGATAGTTACACAATAGGTTACAGCCCCGATGCGCCAGCTAACCCGAATCTGAGATGGGAAGAAACCAGTCAGCTCAACTTTGGGGTAGATGCCGTATTTTTCCAGGATTGGACTTTAACTTTAGACTGGTATAAAAAGAAAACGAACGGGATTTTGCAAACGGTTGTGCTTCCGGTTTATGTTGGAGCTACTGGATTCCCCTATGGCAACGTGGCTGATATGGAAAACCGGGGCGTTGAACTGGAGTTAGGCTATCGCAAGCAACTCGGTGATTTTAAGCTGGATCTGAAAGGCAACGTTTCTTACCTTAAAAACGAAGTAACTTATCTAGGTGAAGGTAAAACCTTCTTGGAAGATGGCGCTAGACTACAAAATAGCAATTATGCGCTTACCCGCACCGCCTTAGGACAAGCACTCGGTTCTTTCTATGGATTTGAAACGCTGGGTATATTCCAGAATCAAGAAGAAATAAATGCCTATGTCGGGGCCAATGGTAATATAATACAACCAAACGCTAAACCCGGTGATTTTCGTTGGTCCGATTTAAATAACGATGGCCAGATTACGGCAGACGATCGCACCTTTATTGGCGATCCGACTCCTAATTGGTCTTATGGCTTTTCTTTTAATGCAGCTTACAAAAGCTTTGATCTTTTAGCCTTTGGTCAGGGCGTTGGCGGAAACCAAATCTTTCAAGGACTACGTCGATTGGATATTCCTACTGCCAATTGGCAAACAAGTGCCTTAGGCCGGTGGACCGGGGAAGGCACCTCTAATACATATCCCAGACTTACTAGTAAAGATGATAATAAGAATTTTTCTAATCCTTCCGAATTTTATTTGCAGAGCGGTAATTATTTCAGAATTAAAACTTTGCAACTTGGCTATTTATTACCTAAAACCTTTATCAGCAAAGCTGGGCTACAACGGCTACGGGTATATATCAGCAGTAATAACCTGCTAACTTTTACCAAATACACCGGCTTCGACCCGGAAATCGGTGGTACTAATGTCAATAATTATGGTATCGACCGGGGCATTTATCCACAGTCCCGCTCGTTCTTATTAGGATTAAACGTTGGATTTTAATACAAGCAAAAAAAAAAAATGAAAAAGATACATATCCAATACGTGGCAGCGCTGGTATTTGGGCTGCAAGTTTTTAGTTCCTGCCAGGAAGAGTTTCTGGAGGTAGATCCCAGGGCTACTCAGATTGAGTCCAATTATTATAAAAATGCGAGTGAGGCCTTTAATGGCCTGGTGGCAGCCTATGACCCTTTAGGATGGGAAGGAGATGCTGCATCTGGTTATGCCAATTTTGCCTGTCTGGTGGCGGCTTCAGATGAAGCTTATGGCGGCGGCGGCAGCTCTTCTGATGTCTGGTATTTACAGACTATGAATAACTATAATCTGCTCGATCCTGCTAACGGCCCACAACTAGGCTTTTGGCAACGTAACTTTGCCGGCGTTTCCAGGGCCAATACCATTCTGTCGAAACTAGAACAAGATATTTCTGGCTTAGATGAGGCTACTAAGAAAAGATACATCGCCGAAGCCAAGGCTTTGCGGGCCTACTATTATTTTGACTTGGTACGTTTATTTAAAAATGTGCCTTTATTTACCGCACCAATCTCCACAGATGAAACTTACAATGTAACACAAGCTACTCCGGAAGCAGTTTACGCGCAAATCGAAAAAGATTTGAATGAAGCCATTGTCGAAACAAATCTGCCCAACACCGTAGCGGCAGTAACAGAAGGCGGCCGCTTTACCAAGGGGACAGTGCAGGCTTTACTGGGGAAAGTATATTTGTATGAAAAGAAATGGAATGAAGCGGCCCAGCAACTCGCGGAAGTAAATGGCACTCCCGGCGGTACCAGTAAGTATGGCTATCACCTGCTTGGCAATTTTGCCGATATCTTTAAACCCGATAACCAGTTTCATAGCGAGTCTATCCTGGAAATAGGCCATACAGCAAAAGCCGCTTCGGGTTGGGGTAATACTTCTAAGGTAGAAGGCCTGATCGCCAGTACCATGTTCGGCCCCAGAAGCTATAATGGCCCGCTTTATTACTCCACCTGGGGCGGATGCCCCATCACGCCTGAATTATATAATGCGCTTTATCATGATCCCCGTTTTAAAGCTACCATTGCCGATGTGGATAGTCTGGTAAAGATTAAGCAGGCTACTTATTCGCCGGGATATATGAACACAGGGCATTTTGTGCAGAAGTATGCCCCCTTGCAAACTTTTAAATATACTGCTCCCGGCGCAGCCACCTTGAATTATCCGCAGAACTATATTGAAATGCGCTTAGCCGATACATACTTAATGGAAGCCGAAGCCCTGGTACAGGGAGGTGGTGATATAACCAGAGCCGGTGCTTTGCTAAATGCGGTACGCGCACGCGTAGGCCTGAAAGAGGTACCTGCTAACTTAGAAAATATTTACAATGAGCGCCGGTTGGAATTAGCTACCGAAGGCCACCGCTGGTATGACCTGGTGCGTACCGGGCAAGCCGCAACCGTTTTAGCTCCCATGGGATTTGTTGCCGGTAAAAATGAAATATTACCCATTCCTTTGCAGGAATTAAATAATACTAAATTGGTTCAGAACCCTAAATATTAACATAAATTTAGAAAAGTAAGGCATAAGCATGGATGAGGAATTACATAATTACTTTCCAGGCCCATGTCTTACTTTTTATTTGGATGAAAAAAAACAGAATAAACGTCCAGAGCAGGATCTATTGGGATATGATCTCGGTTATGTTGAAAATATTTTAATAAATTTTAGAACAGTTTCTTAGAAGAAAACTGATATATTCTTAACTAAACCTTACCTGCAACATCCCATGCCTAATGCTATGAGTGTAATGTGGACTCATAAACATGGCATTTTCTCGATAATACCCAATTATCATAATAACATGATAATCATTGCTTGCGGGACCCTCAGAATAGTAACCGAACTTCAATAAACTGAAAGCTGATCAGCCGCTTTTAACCATCAGCATGCTGAAAGTCGATGGTACAGGAGTGGGAAATATGCCATTAAAAGCCAGAAACTAAATTATAGATGAATTCGATAGTTAAATCATTATTGATTTCTACTTTTTTTGCTTTGGGTTTGGTAGCTGAAGCCCAGGATAAAATCCCTTCTTTAAATGAAAAGTTGGGTACTGCTTGGGTAAAAACCAGGGGCAATAGGCTTACTGTTTCTACCGGAAAAATGGAACGTACCTGGCAATGGACAGGGGAGGGCCTGGTATCGGTGGAGATCAGGAATTCAGATACCCGCAAAGAATGGAAAGCTATCCCTAAGGAAATAAAATCTGACTGGGCATATTATAATCTAATAGATGGGACGCCCGGCAAACTGATCAACTTATCAGCAGAAAAAAGTAATGATGAAGGATTTACCTCTGATTTCTTAAAAGTTACGGCGGAGGTTCAATATTCATCTGTGGAAAGTGCCGTTAAGTACGAAATATGGGCTTACCCCAATGCCACTGGAATTCGGACGCAGCTATTTATAAAAGGCAATGCCAAAAATTACCTAAGGCAAGCTAATGTTGCGCAAACAGAAGCAGCCATTGGGTATAAATTGGTGGATGGTACTATAATAACGAGTAAGGCGCCCGGAGTTAAAAATATGGCTGTGCAGACAAATACGGTCCACATGGTAGTTTCTAATTTAAAGCCAGCCAAAAAATATGTGCTTGGAATAAGTTTCTCTTCCGCAGATACTGCTCCTTTAAAGCAACGTATCCGGGCTACTTCCATTGATAAGGAAATAGATGTTACCTTATTGGCTGAGGCAGATGCCTGGCAAACAAATAAATCCTTTCAAATAGAACTTCCGGCCAAATTATTAACGGATGGATCTTTCCGGTTATTTGCGGACAAATTACAAGGTGCCCAAGCTGCGGTTTCGGAAATCTGGATTTATGAGAAGGGTAATAAAAAAGATCAAATTATATCCGGTGATAAAACCCGAATTAATGAGTTAAGCAAACAGGCTCCGGAAGATTCTTTCTTAGCCGGATATTATAATTTTGAAAAGCCGGTGAACAACCAAAAGCAAAGTCAGTACGGGCGGACCGATTTTTTACCGGTTTCTCCCAGAGGCATGACCCGGCGATTAATCGGCTATTATAACGATACGCAAAATCGTAATACCCGCCAGACTCCCCTAAAAAAAGAAGAAACTTTTACCGTTGCTTTCCAGAGACCAGAACAATACGATTGGGCTAATATTGTTTGTCTGGAGGATGCAAAAGACGGTGTAATGCTGGTAAAAGAATCGCATAAATGTGTAAATCAGTATGGCGTAGAAACCGGTGATTTTGAAGTTAACAGTTATGGTATTGCCAATAGGGGTACTGCTTTATTACCTGCCGATATCAACCCGGATACTTACCAATGGTGCTGGGCTACCTGGAGCATTGTGTATGGGGCCGGGGAAGAAAACCGGCAAACAGCTTTAAAAAAATTTGACCGCCTACGTTATCCTGTTGATCCGGTTCGGGATATTTATATCCAGGCCAACACCTGGGGATCGAGCCGAAACCAACTGGCCGCCGCCGAATCCAATATTTTAGTTGAAATTGATAAACAAGCTGAGTTGGGAATTGATGTTCAACAGATAGATGATGGCTGGCAGGATAAAAACTGGCACCCGAAAGTAGAAACCTACCCGAACGGCTGGACTAAAGTGATGAACAAGGCAAAAGAAAAAAACATTAAGCTTGGGTTATGGGGCGCCGCTATTCCTATCACCCTCGATCAATTAAAATACAATTACAATACCGGTCAATTTATAAGCTATAAACTGGATTTTGCCAGCCTGAATAATCATCAGAAAATAGATGCTTTAATTAATAAGGTTAGAAATTTTATAAATTATACCGGTCATAAAGTACGGGTAAATTGGGACGTAACTGAAAATGCTCCGAGATTTGGCTATTTCTGGGCCCGGGAATATGGTTGTGTTTATCTTGAAAACCGCAAACCTGATGTGCCCAAAAGTGTGATATATGTGCCGTACTTAGTTCTTCGTGACATTTGGCACTTGAGCAAGTATGCCAACATCAATAGATTTCAAACAACTATACAGAACATAGATAAAATCGATCCAAAAGCCAGTGATGCTTACAAGCACAGCCATAGTTATGCAATTGCAATTGGGTTAATAGGAACACCCCTATTTTTTCAGGAAACGCATTTTTACACGCCGGAGGCAATAGCGGAAATCAAACCAATCTTAGCTGTTTATAAGTCGCAGCGGGAGGAGATTTATAAAAATTACACCTTCCCGATAGGAAAAGAACCCGATAACCAATCCTGGTCAGGCTTCCAGAATTGTGCCCCCAAAGGTAAATCCGGGTATTTGTTCATCTTCCGGGAGATTGAGAATCAGCAGAAACAGGAATCATTAAATTTGGAATTTATTAAGAACAAGCAATTGCTTCTGACTAATTTAATTTCCGGCGAAAAATTGAAGGTACATGTGGGAAAGGATGGAAGTTTGGATTTTACTATTGATAAGCCTGCTGATTTTAGGTTCTTTAAATATGAAATTCAGTAATGGCCGCCGGGAACAACTTTTGAAGATAATCTATTTGCTGCCTTAACATTAGAATTCATAATCAGGAACGAAGATAAGTAACTTAAAAGCTTTAGACACCGGATAGTTTCCGTTGTCCTAAGGCTATTTTTTTCTGTACTAAAAAATAAAAGATTGCATGAAGACAGGAGAAAATGGTAGCAATCGAATGGCACTACTTAACTGTCTTCCATTAATAATAAATTCATAATTTGTTGTGATAAGCTTATTTTAGATGCAATAGGCAGCAGAAAACGTTAATTTATTTAAAAGCATGAATCGGAACGGTATTATTTTATCCCTGGTAGCAGTATTATTTGGTTTTACCAGTTACGCGCAAAATAAAGAAACCAGTTCAAAGCTGGCGCAGGTAATTATGTATAAACAGGTAGATACAGTTAAATTGAACCTAACTATCTTTCATCCGAAAGATTATCAAAAAGATAAAGAATACCCCGCCATTCTTTTTTTCTTTGGTGGTGGCTGGGTAAGCGGTAACATTGGGCAATTCGAACCATCTGCCCGTTATTTTGCTTCTCGGGGTATGATTGCGATATTGGCAGATTATCGGATTTTTAACAAACATAAAACTACCCCTTTTGATGCTTTAAAGGACGCACGCTCCGCCATGCGTTACCTGCGCGCCAATGCCCGGGCATTAAGTATCAATCCAAATAAAATTGCCGCTGCGGGCGGATCAGCCGGAGGACATTTAGCCGCAGCGCTTGATCTGATCCAAATTGCGGAACAGAGTGAGAATAGTAGTGTTAATACCCGGCCTGATGCATTGGTATTGTATAATCCTGTTTATGATAATGGGCCTAATGGTTACGGTTACGAACGTATTGGAGAAAGATATCCGGAAATATCTCCTTTGCATAATATAAAAAAAGGCGCGGCACCAACAATTGTATTTTTCGGAACCAAAGACAAATGGGTGCCGGTAGCTACCGCACAAATGTATAAGCAGAAAATGGAAGAAGTAGGCAGCCGTTGTGATCTATTTCTTTACCTGGATCAACCCCACGGCTTTTTTAATTTTAATCGGAAAGATGGGCAAAGATATTACTTAGAAACCTTGAAAGAGTCAGATGTATTTCTGGAAAGCTTAGGTTTCATCAAAGGCAAGCCTAAGGTAGATATATTTAAATTTTAACACGATAGTGGTTGTTAAAGTTGGATAATTTACTGTATGTAATTTATGGTAAGATCTTCACCTAACTTATTCTGTAATAATTCTAATCTGATATTTCTTATAAGCAAGTGTTTGTTTAAACATACATTTCCAAAATTTTATAAATAAAAAAGTCAATATAAATAGGTGAGATTCTGTAGTCAAACCTATTTATATATTGTAATTCAATTATAAAATAATTTTAATTCAAAGGTTAAAGCTTTTATAAATTTAACTTTCAAAATTTTGAATAGTCATGGCTAAGTTTTAGCAAATGTTTCAGTACTGTTAGTAAACTTATTATAATAAAAAGTTAAATCAAGAACTACTGTATTAATTCAACACCACTAATGAAAAAAATGTATCCGGTAATAAACTTGTTTCTGTCATCATACATGCCTGGGTTTAGACCTTATAATTTGCAGGGCTATGATATTTAGTCAGTTAAAATCTAGATGAGGCCAGTGTTGAAAGAAGGCTCTATCTCAGTTAAGAACCTGATAATAGCCATAATGCTAATTTTTAGATCCATCAAGAATAAATAGATCCAGTTCTACAATATAAATCCTAACGATAACTCTTTTCGATCTTCTTTAATCTATTAATCATAGTGACTCATAGATTAAAAAAGATTAAAAAGAAGTTTACAGTTTTTTATTAAATACTCCGATCAACATAAATCCGATTCAACATGCAAAAATTTACTTTAAAGAAGAGTAAGCTGGTTTTGCTTGCCCTCATATTTCAGGGTAACTATACCTTAGAAGCTTACTCCCAACACCTGGCGTATTCCGGGAATGTAGTAGCTGCCAAGCCCAGTACCAACCAAGAGCAACCGGCAGTTGCTACCAAATCCTTAGTAGTTGTACTTAAAGAACTGGAGTCAGTATATAAAGTTAGCTTTAACTACAACAGCGACCAGTTAGACGGCAAACAAGTAAAAGAAGGCATTATTACGGCTAAAGCAGCCAACCTGGAAAAAACATTAATTACCCTGCTATCGCCGCTGGGTCTGAAGTACGAGAAAATAAATCGTAACTTTTACCTGATTGTAAAAGATACAGAAAAAGAACCGGATAAAACTACTCTTGTTAAGGCAGGAAAGGGAAATGTAGTTGATATTACCTTAACCGGTAAAGTAGTAGACCCGGAGGGGCAGCCCTTACCGGGCGTAAGCATTCTTTTGAAAGGCACCAATATTGGTGCTGCTACCGATATTGATGGTAGTTACCGGTTAAATGTGCCCGATAATATGGGGACGCTTATCTTCTCTTACATTGGTTTTGTTGCTCAGGAAGTTGCCATTGGTAATCAAACCACCATTAATGTTACTCTCAGAGCTGATGCTAAAGCTTTGGAGGAAGTAGTAGTAATTGGGTATGGTACCCAAAAAAGAGAAAATGTTATTGGTTCAATAGGGCAGGTATCATCAGAACAAATTAATAACCGACCGGTAACCCAATTAAAAAACGCTTTAACCGGGCAGATCCCAGGCGTAACTATTACCCAAGATAATGGCCGGCCTGGTGTTGGCGGTGGTAATATTCGGGTGAGGGGAGTAGGTTCTTTTGGTGCGGCACCAGATGCCCTTATTTTAGTGGATGGTATTCCAACTGCAAGTTTTAATGAAATTGATCCGAATGATGTAGAAAGTATATCGGTTTTAAAAGATGCTTCTTCGGCGGCAATTTATGGCGCTAGAGCCGCCAACGGAGTAATTTTAGTAACTACCAAAAGCGGAAAAGAAGGGAAAACAACGGTATCTTATAACGGGTATGTGGGTGTTCAGAAACCTACTGCTGTACCGGATTTCCTGGATTCCTGGGATTATGCAGCGGCTTTAAATGTTGCCGAGAACAAAACAACTCCAACCTATTCCGACCAGGACATCGAAGCTTTCCGGAACGGTACAAACTTAGATCAGTTTCCTAATTCCGATTTTTTAAATGCTATTCTTACCAAAAACGGAACGCAAACCGCCCATAATTTTACGGTAAGCGGCGGTACGGCTACTAATAATTACAATTTATCTTTAGGTTATTTATTTCAGGATGGTATTGTAATCAAAAACAATTACAACCGCTACAATGTGCGGTTAAATATGAAAACGGCCTTAAGCCCTAAATTTGATTTAACTACCCGTTTAGCCGCAATTTCTTCTACCCGAAATGAACCTGGTACCGGAGTCGTGGGCATTATTGATGGAGCCGTGAAAGTTCCTTCTAGTTACGTAGGTATTTATTCTAACGGCAATTTTGGGGAAGGAATAGGTAATACCGGTACACCTATTGCCAATTTGGCCAGGGAGTCTTATTTTAAAAATAAAGGGCTGACCATGAACGGCAATTTGCGGTTGGATTATAAAGTAATTCAAGATTTAAAGTTCTCGGGTATTGCTTCTTATGTGCAAACCAATGGTAGCGAAAGAAGGTTTGCCGGTACGCAGAATGTAGGCCTGAATAATCAGATTGTTGTTGGACCTAATACCTTAAACGTGGAGTCGAATGCCAGCTATTATTATACGCTACAAGGCTTAGCTGATTATAATAAACGCTTCGATAAACACCAGATTAATTTATTGTTGGGTTACTCTTTTGAGGCAAACCAGAATGAAAAATCTTCGGCATACCGGGCAAATTTTCCTAATAACCAGTTAACAGAAATTAATGTTGGCTCTCCGGAAGGAATGAACAATAGTGGTACGGCTTCGGAATGGGCTATTGAATCGCAATTTGCCCGGGCAAACTACAGCTATGCCAATAAATATTTAATAGAAGGGGTTGTGCGTCGGGACGGATCTTCCCGTTTTCCTACCAATAACAAATACGCAGTATTCCCATCGGTAGCGGTGGGGTGGCGAATTGGCCAGGAAAGTTTTGTTCAGGATAATTTACCGTGGATAAGTGAATTGAAGATTAAAGCATCTCGGGGGGTATTAGGTAATCAAAACATTGTAACAAATAACGTGCAGAATTATTATCCGTACCAAAACACGTTAGGCGTAGTTGGCGCCGAGCCAGGTAGTACCACCGGTACAAATTATTCTTATGGCGGCAATATTGTGCAAGGGGTAGCACGTACGCAATTAGTGGATAGTACCTTGCACTGGGAATCGACCCGGACTACGGATGTAGGTACTGAATTTGGTTTTTTTAATAATAAATTAACCGGATCGGCTACTTATTTTCATCGTTATTCTTACGATATTTTAGTAAGTCCCGGTTCAAGTGTATCGAATGTATTAGGTTTTGGGTTATCGCAAAGAAATAGTGGTGAACTTAAAAATACCGGTTGGGAGTTTACTTTAGGCCATACTAATAATATTGGTAAGTTCTCCTACAATATAGCCGGTAACTTTAGTATTATTAATAATGAGGTACTTGATTTAGGTGTAGGCAACGTTATTCAGCCTAACGGCATGATCGGTAATGGTTCCGATCTCTTTATAGGTTACCCATTAAATTTATACTACGGCTTAGTTGCTGATGGACTTTATGTGGACCAAGCCGACATTGATGCTTATACCGCAACTAATAACCAAAGTACTATTAATGCTGCTCCCCAGCCGGGCGATATACGTTATAAAGATTTAAGCGGGCCTAATGGTGTACCGGATGGAAAAGTAGACCTTACCTATGACCGAATTTACTTGGGTAGTCAAATTCCTAAATATACTTATGGTTTAAACTTAGGTGCTAATTATGCCGGTTTCGATTTTAGTATGCTTTTGCAAGGGGTAGCCGGTGTAAGTGCTTATTTAAATAACGATTGGGGCTGGGCTTTTTATAACGGAGCTAATATTCAGAGATGGCAATACGAAGAGAGATGGACACCGGAGAATCCAAATCGGGATGCAGGCTATCCCCGCTTAGAAATTATTAGTAATGCGGGTACGGCTAATGCTTCCGGCGCTTATAATTCTTCTTTCTGGCTCATAGATGGTTCTTACTTACGCATAAAAAATGTGCAAATAGGCTATACGTTACCGAAACTAATTAGTGAGAGAGTAAAAATTTCTCGTGCCCGCGTGTATGTAACCGGGGAGAACTTACATACTTTTAGTAACTACCGCCAAGGTTGGGATCCGGAAATCAACGGAAATGCTAATTTCTATCCAATCCTGGCCAACTTTACTTTTGGTGTTAATTTAACTTTATAATTTAAATAAAATGAAATTTTTATATATGAAGAAGCCTTGGTTAGCTTTATCGCTCGTAATGTTACTGGCTAGTTCCTGCGAAGATCAATTGGAATTAACACCATTGGATAGATTCGAGGAAACAACTTTTTGGACAACAGAATCTAACGCTATGTTAGCTTTAAACGCTGTTTATAGAGGTACAATTTTTGCCAATGCACCCGAATATAACCCCAATGACTGGTGGGATTATAATGGTTTAATCTGGATGGAATTGGGTACCGATAATGCCTATCCCCGCACTGGCGATAATGCTGCCCAAAATCGTCTAACCAATGGCACTTTAAATGGTACCGTTGGTATATTAGGAAATTACTGGACAAACAGCTATAGCCGGATTGCGCGTTGCAACGATTTCCTGGAAAATATTGGTCAGGTAACAATGGATGAGACTAAAAAGCAGCGTATGATAGCCGAAGTCAAATTTATCCGGGCTTGCCAGTATTTTTATATGTCACAATTCTGGGGCTCAGTACCTTTAATTACTAATACATTAACCGCCGAAGAAGCTAACGTCGTTACGAAAGCGTCCAAACAAGAGGTGGTAAATTTTGTAATAAAAGAATTTACCGATGCTGCTGCTGCTTTACCCCGTCACAAAGATATTCCAACTGCTGAAATCGGACGGGCCAGCAAACAGGCTGCCTTAGCTTTTTTAGGCCGTATCCAATTGTCCGAGAAAATGTTTTCTGATGCTGCAAATACTTACGAAACCATTATTGATTTTAATGATAATATAATTGATTCAGATTACAGTTCTATTTTTTTAGAAAGAAACGAGAATAGCAACGAGAATATATTTAGTACTCAATTTGTACCTAATCTGTTATCAAATGCAATTATGCGGCATTTCGCTCCATCATTGAGCGGAGGGTTTAATTTATTAAATCCCTTAGCTAATTTAATGGAAGCTTATCAATTTACCGATGGTACCTCTTTCTCCTATACAGATACTCGATATGACGCCAATGATATTGGTAAAAACCGAGATCCCAGACTGCGTTATACCATTTTATACAATAATGCTCCATTTGGGGCTAATAAATACATATCCCATCCGGACGTTACCAATACACCTGATAGAACTGGCGCAACCGGTAAAACGGCAACGGGTTATGGTATGAAAAAGTATATTGATGAAACGTTTACCGGCAATTATAATACCCAATACGGAGGAAATATTCCTATTATCCGGTTTGCCGAAGTTTTGTTAAGTTATCTAGAAGCTAAATTAGAAGCCGGACAAGCCATTACTCAGGCCGATTTAGATGCTACTATAAACCGGGTTAGAGGACGCTCTACTGTAAATTTGCCTTCTATAACCGTTACCGATCCTGTTGCTTTAAGGCCAATATTAAGAAATGAACGCCGGGTAGAATTAGCACTGGAAGGTATTAGGTATTGGGATTTGCTGCGCTGGGGAATTGCCAGAGACGTATTGAAAGGTGATTTTTACGGACATCCTTTCCCGGATGCGAAAACCGCTATTCGTAAAAAGAATGCTAATACGCCAGTAGATCAATTTAGAAGATGGTTTGTAACTACCCGTAATTTCCGGAAAGGAACCGATGAAGTGTGGCCAATACCTCAATCTGAGATAAATATCAATCCAAATTTGGCTAAGTAATTTTATTAACATGAATTTGCCTGCATGCTTTCCAAAAAGCCTTGGCTCGAAGGAATAGGGTGCAGGTAAATTTATTTTAATCTTGCCTATACTCGTATATGGTAAAACTTATTTAAACAAGAACGAAGCGAGTTATGAGGTAAAATAACTCGTATTCAAATTATTTATAATATTTAAAGAATAGCTTTTTGTACAATTTAATAGTGGATTGCTTCTATTGAGAATGGAAGGTATCTAGTCAAAAACACTTAAGAGCAGAATTTGATATAGCTCAAAAATTATTATTCAGGTTTATAACTCCCGTTAGTTTAGATAAAAGCAAAAATGAAAACAAAGATAATTTCTTTACTAAGTGGTTTAGCCATCATATTATTAACAGTTACAGTAAGTTTTATAAGTAAAACAAAGCCTGACAAATGGCAAAATTTGTTTAACGGCCGAGATTTAAATGGATGGAAACAATTAGGAGGCGTAGCAAAATACACGGTTGAAGATGGTGCAATTGTAGGGACATCGGTAAAAGGAACGCCTAACAGTTTTCTTTGTACGGAGAAAATGTATAAAGATTTTATTCTGGAAGCCGATGTAAAGATTGATGCGGGTTTAAATTCTGGCATCCAAATTAGAAGTAATAGTTATAAAGAACATGAAAATGGCCGGGTTCATGGCTATCAGGTAGAAATCGATAGTAAAGGAACTGGTTTTAGCGGCAGGATTTGGGATGAAGCCCGACGAAAGAAATGGTTAGATAAACTGAAAGATACAGCTGCCGTCCGGGCCGCCTTCATACCTGCAGCTTGGAACAAATATCATATTGAAGTTATCGGAAATACGATTAAAACACGGGTGAATGGCGTGCTAGTGGCTAACGTGGTCGACACTCTTACTAAAAGTGGTTTTATTGGACTACAAGTGCATCAGGTTGGTAATGATGAACACAAACAGGTTCGCTGGCGCAACATTCGTATTCAAATAAAATAATAACACTAAGATCGAAGATTCTACTACTAAAATTAAAAACTTTCAAACTGTTTCAATTTTAGGGATAAGCACAATAATTCAGAACTTAATATTGCTTAGAAAAAATAGCTTCATATATAACTTTTTATTTTAAAGGATATAAAACAGGTGTTACTTTTTACTTCTAGTTTATAGGATTTTCTTTCAAAATTGAAACGCTAACATGGTTAATAGACTATTAATTTATACAAAATCAATACTCAATTTATCGACAAATTATTGTTTTGTATTAGCCATTCTTTTTAGTTGCATCAGCTGTCAGCGTAAAAAAGAAAATAACGATAAAATCAGACGTCCAAATGTGGTTTTTATTATTACCGATGATCAACGCTGGGATGCTTTGGGTATAGCCGGAAATTCCTATTTAAAGACTCCCAACGTTGATCGGTTAGCGGCTGAAGGCGTTTATTTTAAAAACTATTTTTGTACTACTTCGCTTTGCTCTCCCAGCCGTGCCTCCATTTTGAGTGGATTGTATGCCCATGGGCATGGGGTAGTAAATAATTTTACCGAGTATCCCGCCGGCTTGCCAAGTTTTCCGAGCGTTTTACAATCCGTTGGTTACGAAACGGCCTATATAGGCAAATGGCACATGGGCGAACAGAATGATGAGCCTCGTCCTGGCTTCGACTACTTTGTTACTCACAAAGGGCAAGGAAATTACTTTGATACAGAATTTAATATTAATGGGCAGGGAAGTAAAGTGATCAAAGGTTATTACACCACGGTAGTTTCTAAAATGGCCCATAATTGGCTACAAAAAGACCGAGATGAACCATTTATGCTAATATTAGGTCATAAAGCTCCTCATAGTTATTACACGCCCGAACTCAAATACGCCAATGCCTTTAAAAATATTCGTATACCCTATCCCCAAAGTGCTTTTGACTTAAAGGACAAACCTGACTGGATTGCCCAAAGATTAAATACCTGGCACGGCATTTATGGGCCACTTTTCGAATGGCGTAAAAAATTTCCGGATTCTTCGCCCGGCGCGGTAAAAGATTTTGAAGCCATGATTCATGCCTACTGGGGTACCATTTTATCTGTAGATGATAGTGTGGGTGAAATTTACCAGACCTTACAGGAAATGGGTGAGTTAGAGAATACCATCTTTGTTTTTACTTCCGATAACGGATTATTGAACGGGGAACACGGAATGGTAGATAAACGCACCATGCATGAGCCCAGTATTCGCATTCCGCTGGTGGTTCGCTTTCCGGGTTTAACGCCGGTTAATAAACCCATTGTGGTAGATAAGCAAGTACTAACCTTAGACATTGCTCCTACTATTCTCGATTTGTGTGGGGCGCCTCCTTTACAAAATATACATGGACAATCTTTTAAACGCTTGGCGCAAGGCGATACCAGTAACTGGAGAAAGGCTTGGCATTATGCGTATAACTACGAAAAGCAATTTCCTTATACGCCTAATGTACGGGGCATTCGCACGGATAAATGGAAATATATTCATTATCCAACCGGTAATGGAAATCCGGATAAGCACCTGGCAGAACTTTATCATATTGCCGTTGATCCTGGCGAAGATCATAACCTCATTAACAATCCCGCTTATGCTGGTAAAGTAAAAGAACTTAAAACTGAATTAGTGAAATTGCTTCACAAAACCGGAGCTGATCCGGATAAGATGCCTTTAGATGAAGGTATCAAGACAGAATTACCGGAGAAGTCAATCAGATAGGAAAAAGTAGAAAAGTTCTAAGAAAATTTCAGGTCTATCAAGATGTAAATAGATTGAAATTCAGAAACATACTTCTTTATAAGCAGAATGGAAAATTTAATTTTAAGGTGCAATTAAACCTTTTACACGCCTATTTATTATGATACTCTTATCTTCCGATTGTTTATTGTATGGCTAATCAAAGTTTGCAGAAATTTCCAAGAGCTTTATAATAATATTTAGGGCTTAATTTTAATTATGATATATTATTGATCAAAACTTATTTCTAGACTTATCTTATTTTTTAAATAAGTATACTTTTCGATCTAATAAAGAAGAAGTTTATAATTTACTGCAAAGGATACAATAGGAATATAACAACACCTAATGATAAAGCATTTAAGTACCCTGTTTTTATTTTTGATCATTTTACAACAAACATGGGCGCAATCCGGCACCATCGAAGGTGTTGTGCGGGATAATAAAGAAAACCAGCCGATTAGTTTTGCAACGGTTACTATTTTCAGTGCTTCTGATACCAAAATGCTGACTGGTGCCTTAACCGATGAGCAAGGAAAATTTACTTTAGAAAAGTTAAGTGCTGGTACTTATTCTATTCAATTTCAATTCTTGGGGTATGAAACCAAAAGAGTGGAGAATATCATCTTAACTAAAAATCAAAAGCTGAACTTAGGCCCCGTTCAGTTAATTCCCAGCACCAAACTTTTGCAGGAAATACAGGTTACCGGCCAGAAAGCGGCAGTTTACCACCAGATAGATAAACAAGTTTACAGTGCGGGTCAGTTTCAAACAGCAACGGGCGGTACCGGCATTGATGTGCTGAAGAATATGCCGTCGGTATCAGTAAATGCCCAGGGCGAAATAAGCGTGCGGGGTTCTACGGGTTTTACCGTTTATTTAAACGGCAAGCCGGTGCAGTTGGATGCCGCCCAGGTATTAAGCCAGATCCCGGCCAATGCCATCGAAAATGTAGAAATTATTACCGCCCCCTCGGCTAAATACGATCCGGACGGCCGGGCCGGTATCATTAATATTACTACCAAAACCGGGGCAAATAATGGCTTGGGGGTTTTGGCTAACGTCCAGTTAGGTTTACCCAGCGTACAAGATTATAATAATGCCGAAAAACCCAGACGCTATGGTGCCGATGCCACCCTGAATTTCCGGCAGAATAAATGGGATATTTCGGTAGGCGGCAGTTATTTGCGCGGCGATATTGCCGGTCGCCGGGTAGGGGATGTAAATACCACTATTGGTAACCGCTATACGCATTTTCCTTCGGTTGGGGAGCGCAGTACTGATAGGTACAATCATTCGGTGCGAGGCCTAGTTGCCTATAGCATAAATAAAAATAACAGTATTAATGCCGGTGTATATAATGGTACCCGTACCGAATACCGCCTGGCCGATATTTTTTATACCAACACCAATACTAATATTGCTACGGGCCAAATTATTGCCCGCACCAATTATTTTAACTCCAACCTGGTAAGAAGACACGGTACGTTTACCATTGCCAACCTCGATTATAATCACGCTTTTGCGAATAAATCTACGCTGGTGGTTTCGGGACTTTTTGAAAACGATAACCTATCGGGCTTTACCCGGAACCGGAACCTGCAGCATGCCGAAACCGACGATACCTTACAATACACCGAAACCACCACCGCCCGGCCTTTGCGGGGCTATCGTTTTAAATTAGACTATGCTGCGCCTGTTGGCAACGGTAAGTTAGAAGCCGGCTACCAGTTCCGTTATCATCAAGACGATGGGAACTTTATGTACCGGGAGAAAAATAGAGGTATTAATCAATTTACTTTATACCCGGAGTTTAGTGGTTTGGTCAACCTCCGGAATCAGATAAATTCCTTCTATACCCAATATTCCGGTAAACAAGATAAGCTAACGTATAGTGGCGGGCTGCGGTACGAATACGCTACCCGCGATTTAACCATCCGGAACGAACCTACCTTAGAGCTTGACTTAAGTAACTTGTTCCCCTCGGCAAATGCGCTTTATACCTTTAACAATCTCTGGAAAGTTAAAGCCGGTTATAGCCGCCGGGTGCAACGGACCAGCAATTTTGCCCTGAACCCATTGCCCGAACGCGAGCACTCCGAAACCTTGGAGCAGGGAGATCCGAATCTACTGCCCGAGTTTATTGATTTAGCGGAACTGGGAGTTATAAAAGATTTCAAAACCGGTTCCGTGTTTTTTACGCTTTACCACCAGGGTATTAAAAACACCATCAACCGCGTTAACCGGGTATACGCCGATACCATCATCAGCCGGATATTTACTAATGCTGGACGGGCCCGCCAAATAGGCCTGGAGACCGGTTTGGATGTAAAGCCAGCCACGTGGTGGAAGCTTTATTTCGGCGGCAATGTTTATAATTATTCCATTAAAGGCAGCTTGTTTAATAATGCAGTAGCGGTAAATAACTCTAGTATGGTTTATGCCATTAATACCAACAGTACTTTTACTTTATCGCCTACTTTAAATTTACAATGGAGCCTAAATTATTTATCGGAGCGGGCCACCGCGCAAGGTGAAGATTCTCGCTTTTTCAATCCCAACTTAGCTCTGAAGAAAACTTTTATGGATGGCAAGTTAAGCGCTACCCTGCAATGGCAGAATATGGATTTAGGCTTACTCCGTGCTAACGAGCAACGCATCACCACCCGAGGCAGTGACTTTTATACAACTACCAATTATATTTATGAAGTAGATGTATTTTTGGTTAATCTCTCTTTTAACCTGAACCAACTAAGCAAAAAAGCAAAGTTTACCGAAAGTGAATTTGGCGAAAAAGAATTTTAGATAAAGATCAGCCTTCTGGTACAAAATGTATCGAATAGTATCTTTATATTTTTTTTTTAAAGAGACAGCTTTAAAAGCTTTTGAGCAACAGGTGAGAATTTGTTGATAAAGCCGTTTAGATTTAGAATAGGAATTAGCATTAAAAAATTGCGTATTTAAATTAAAATGGATGAACAAAGATTGACATACTTGATAGGAAGGGTTATTCCTGTAAGTGCCTATCTCGTAATTATATTGGTGGGAGGCTTATTTTTCGGGTGTGCTGCAAATAATAATGCAGGAAAAGTTTCTGCATCTAATTTAAGAACTGAACAGCCCAATATTCTTTGGCTGGTAACGGAAGATATTAGCCCTTATTTAGCCTGTTACGGCGATTCTACTGCTAAAACCCCCAATTTAGATCGGCTGGCGCGGGAAGGGGTACGCTTTACTAATGTTTTCTCGGTTTCTGGGGTTTGTGCACCCAGCCGCTCCTGTCTCATTACCGGCATGTACCCCACCAGTATCGGTACCGATAATATGCGCACGCTTAATAAATTTCCGCAGATAAATATTCCCGCTTATTCGGTGGTTTTGCCGCCCGAAGTGAAAATGTTTAGCGAAATAATGCGGGCCAATGGGTACTACTGTACCAATAATGCTAAACAAGACTACCAGTTTAAAGCCCCGGTTACCGGCTGGGACGAAAGTAGTAAAATGGCCCACTGGCGCAACCACCCCCAGAATAAACCTTTTTTCTCAGTGTTTAACTTTGAAGTAACCCATGAATCCCAAATATGGGAACGGAAAAATTTGCCTTTAACGGTTGACCCGGAAAAGGTAAAATTACCGCCGTATTACCCGGAGTCGCTAGTTATTCGAAAGGATATGGCCCGCATGTATTCTAATATCGAAGAAATGGATAAACAAGTCGGGGAGCTACTAAAACAACTAGAAGAAGATGGGCTACTAGAGAAAACAATTATTATATTTTATTCTGATAATGGCGGACCGATACCCCGGGGAAAAAGAGAAGTGTATGATACAGGATTAAGAGTTCCTTTTATAATACGCTACCCTAATAAGCAACAAGCCGGGCAGGTTGTGGATCAATTAGTTAGTTTCGTCGATTTTGCGCCCAGTACTTTATCCTTAGCCAATATTAAAATACCTGCTTATATGCAAGGAAAAGCTTTTTTGGGTTCCCAGAAAACAGAACCTCGTCAATATGTATATGCTGCCCGTGACCGCATGGATTCTGAATACGACATGGTGCGGGCTGTTGGCGACAAAAGGTTTAAATATCTGCGTAATTTTCAGCCCGAAAAACCTTATATTCAAAATGTTGCCTACCGTTTGGATATGGCGTTAATGCAGGAATTATTGCGCCTGCAAAAAGAAGGCAAGCTAAATGAAGAGCAGAAGCTCTGGTTCCGGAAAACTAAGCCGGAAGAAGAATTTTACGATACCCAAACCGATCCGTACGAATTAAACAACTTGGCCCAGAACCCGAAGTATGCAGCCAAATTGGCCGAGTTGAAAAGTGAATTAGATAAGTGGATGAAATTTACCCAGGATAAAGGTTTTATTCCGGAACAACAATGGGTGGAGCAGATATGGCCTGGTATGAAACAGCCCGTTACCGCTGAGCCGGTTTTAAACTTGCAGCAAAACCAAGTAACAGTTAGTTGCGCTACAACAGGTGCTTCTATTGCCTGGCAGATTTTACCTAAAGGAGAGAAGCCTAAAGCTAATGCCTGGCAAGTTTATACCGGCCCGGTTTCCCTTATGGCCAATCAGGAAGTATATGCTTTGGCCGAAAGAATAGGTTACAAACAAAGCAAAATTGTTTCCTTAGGCAAAAAGCCTTAATAAGTTTCTGCTACCAATATGGTACAATACTTTCCTTTCAAATAATCCCAATTACTTGAATTAGATAGATTAGAGATTAATATAAATAGGAGTAAGAGCTTATTATGCTGAGAATAGCCTTCCGGAATGGTGAGAATTTTAAAGGCTGACCGTTTAGATATCGCATTACAAATCATAAATCTTATTATTGATGATAGTTTTAAAAAGTTGGATAACTGCATTTATATGCATTTTAACTTTAGGAGTTACCCTGGTTCCGGTTAGCCTGTACGCACAACAGCAGGCAAAGCCAATAATAGTGCATACGCCTATTTCGGGCGTTAAACCCCGCAATGTAATATATATATTATCCGACGATCACCGCTACGATTTTATGGGTTTTACGGGAAAAGTACCCGGCCTGGAAACCCCCAATTTAGACAGATTAGCGAAAGAAGGCGCTCATTTCGAAAATGCTTTTGTAACTACGGCTTTGTGTTCGCCCAGCCGGGCCTCTATCTTAACCGGGCAATATGCACATACCCATACGGTCGTGGATAATAAGGCACCGGCACCAGCCAGTTTGTTGTTCTTCCCGCAGTATTTACAAAAGGCCGGTTACCAAACCGCTTTCTTTGGCAAGTGGCACATGGGCGGCGATAACCCAGACCCGCGTCCAGGGTTCAACCACTGGGAAAGCTTCCGGGGACAAGGGGTTTACTATAATCCAACGCTTAATATTAATGGCAAAACCGTTGCTTATAAGGATAGTACGTACGTAACCGATTTATTAACCGACCATGCTATTAATTGGCTGAAAGGACAAAAGAAAGACAAACCATTTTTTGTGTACTTGTCGCATAAAGCGGTGCATTCGGAGTTTATGCCGGCTAAACGCGATAAAGGCCGCTACCGAAATATCCAGATTCAATATCCGCCTTCCATGTTCCTGACCGAAACAGCCAACAGTCCTAAATTTACGAGAGGCAAGCGCGCGGACGGTAGCCAATATAAATTTAACACCAAGGATATTCCAAACTGGGTAAGAGCACAGCGTTACAGCTGGCACGGGGTAGATTACATGTATCATGGTTCCACGGACTTCGACCAATTTTATCAGGATTATTTAGAAACCTTGCTGGGCATTGATACCAGTGTTGGCCGAGTGCTGGCTTATTTAAAAGAGGCAGGCCTGGATAAAGAAACACTGGTAATTTACATGGGTGATAATGGGTTCTCTTTTGGTGAGCACGGTTTAATTGACAAGCGCCATGCCTATGAAGAATCGATGAAGGTGCCTTTGCTGGCCCGTTGCCCGGCTCTGATAAAGCCCAATACCAAGATAAAGCAAATGGTATTAAACCTGGATATAGCTCCTAGTATTCTGGAAATGGCTGGTGTAAAGAAGCCCGCCCAGATGCAAGGCGAATCCTTTTTGCCCCTTCTGAAAGGGCAATCTGTAGCTAATTGGCGCGATAAAATATTTTATGAATACTACTGGGAAAACGCCTATCCGCAAACGCCCACGATGTTCAGCATTCGCACCGACCGTTATAAATTTACCCGTTCGCAAGGTATTTGGGATATTGATGAATTATACGATTTGCAACAGGATCCTTACGAAGTAAATAACTTAATCCGCAGCCCGGAACACCAGCAGTTAGGTCAGCAGTTAAACAAAGAGCTTTGGACCTGGATGGAGCAAACCCAAGGTTTACAAATTCCGCTGAAGCCCATTGATGGTAAAAAAAATGATCATATTTATAAAGGCACTTGGTAAATAAATTATTAGATGCCAGTACATTTAGCATTAAAAAGGGGCGCAAGTTGAAAAAACACAACACTTGGATAGTTTTGGTCTTGTTATTAGGGGGCTTACTGGGCCTGTTATCCTTCCGAAATAATAGGCAACCCAATATAAAAGCCGATTACACAGTAAGCATTGCGGCAAATCAGGTAGAAGGTTTAATCAGCCCGAATCTGATGGGGTTTAATATTGTTTATGTTCATGAACGGGATGCACAATGGCAAAAAGGAGAGGGGCATATCCCAAAATTATTAAGGCCCTTGGGTACAAAACAACTACGCTGGCCGGGCGGTACCGTGGCTACTTTTTATCATTGGGACAAATTAACGGGTCAGGGTTGGGGCGATATCTGGAGCCCCGACTTTAATACTTCTAAAAACACGGACCCTGCCACCTATACCGACCTGGATGAATATTTAGCCATAACCAAAAAGCTGAACCTAGACCCGTTAGTAGGAATAAATATGGGTTCGGGTAAGAAAAATAACCGGGTGCAGGATGGCATAGACGAAGCCAAAAGATTAATGAACCATTGCCTGGATAAGGGGGTACGGGTAAAATATTTTTTCCTGGATAATGAGCCTTACCACGAAACGGCGAATTACAAGTTTACGGCAGAAGAATATGCCGGGCAGATAAATCTGTATGCCACCGAAATGAAAAAGATTGATCCCAATATTAAAACTATCGTCAACACGCACCCTAGTAACGATGCTTATACCAAAACCTTGATAAAAGAAGCCGGGAGAAATATTGATTATGTGGATGTGCATAATTACTGGAAGTTTAATAATGCCAGTTTTGCCAGTTGGAAAGCCGAGCCAAAAATGACGCAGCAAGGTAGATTTCCCTATAGCGAACAGAGAGGCCACTTTAAGAAGATATTCCAGGAATTGGGTTATCCCGATGTAGAGCTGGTTATTCTGGAGTGGAATATTGGCCCGAATGTAGCTGCTAATAATGTATTCCCGACCCCCGCCGAAGCGGCCTTGATGGTATCGGAACAGTTTACGCAATATATTCAGGAAGGCCTGCACATGGCGTGTTTCTGGCCGCTTTCCTGGCCGGAAAAGCCGCGTTGGGCAAGTCGGGTTTTGTTAAATGCGCAGGATGGGTATAAGCCCAATAAAGTATACGATATGTTTGCCTTATATACCGATGTAATGGGCCAGCAAAAAATAAAAAGTGCTGCTTCGGCGGACCGCCTAATAAATGTAGCTGCCAAAAGTAAAGATGGCAAAGACGTATGGGTTTACCTGATTAATAAAAATCTAGATAAAGCCTCCCTTACCGTGGACCTTTCGCTTACAGATTTCCAAGCTTCCGGGTACAAAGCCGTTAGTTTTGCCGCGGCCGATAGGGAGCCGGATAAACTGGATATTAAGGAAATAAAGTTCATTAAAAAGGATGCTTCTCATTTTTCGGTTACCATGCCGCAGTTCTCTTTTGTGAAAATTACTTTTAAAAAGTAAACAGGAGTTGGGGTTAAATAACCCCGGCATTCAGTTAAAATATCAATTTAAGT
>Ga0210040_10002697_pt1 | contig 24750 bp, 27 predicted proteins | sample CryGeyCG12114_NA_FD_185462 | JGI IMG/M metagenome (GOLD analysis project Ga0210040, IMG submission 185462) | Groundwater microbial communities from aquifer - Crystal Geyser CG19_WC_8/21/14_NA (SPAdes) (version 2) | ecosystem: Environmental > Aquatic > Deep subsurface > Groundwater | place: USA... | reverse complement strand
GGACGGAACCGGACAGACCGTCGTAGGGAACGAAGTACAGGACCCCCGCCGGGTCGATTTGGAACAGCGTGAAGGTGTCGATGTTGTTGACCCGGTAACGGCCGATGTTGAAGCCCCCGGTCGGGGCGAGCATGAACCCGGTGGTCAGATTCGCGATGGTCAGGCGAGGCTGTACGGGGACGTTGCCTGCCGACTTCCCGACAAAGAATTGCCCGGACTCGGCGAAGTAGTTGATGACCGAAGTCGGGGTGGCGGCCATCCTGAGAACTGTCTGACCCTCGTAGGGGGAGCCCGTCACCTTGTCCAGCAACCAGGAGACGGTCCAGGCGCCGGTCACGTCGTCCGGCACACCGCCGAACATGTTGTTCAGCGACTGCGAGAGCACCGACAGGTTGCCGGCCGTCGTGATCTGGATGCCGTTCCAGCCGTTGATCCGGCCGGTGCCGCCCATGTCCATCTGCAGCACTTCGGCGGCCTGGTACGAGTAGGACGAGATCGACGACCGGATGCCTTCGGGGGAGTAGAAGTCGATGGAGGACAGCGAGCTGGCTACCGGTCCCATTTCCAGCCGGCGCCCGGTCAGCGCGGTCCGGTAGCGGCCGGTCAGCAGGTTGTTTACGCCGTCCAGGGAGATGGTCAGAGCGTTGGAGGCGTCCCATGCCTGGAAGCCGACCGCGTTCAGTTCACGCCGCGCGCCGGTCAGCGCAGTGCCGATCCGGCCGGCGATGACGATGTCTGAGGTCACCGTGCCGGCGAGCAGCTTCGACACCGACATGGACAGCACGTCGCCGTCCCGGATCTGGCGGGCCGCTCCGGCGATCGCCGCGGAGGGGGTGCCTTCGTTGCCGGTGTGGTCGACCGGCACCAGCTTGATCCACCTCGTGGTGCCCGGCGCCGCCTCGACGAGGTCCACACCGGACCCGAACGGCGTCAGCGATGAGTGCAGCGTCGCCGGGCTGTGCGTGAAGCCCGCAGTCGCCCCGACGTGCACGTCGACACGGTTCGTGTCCGCCGGCATGCGGGTGCCGGTCGCGGTGAACCCGGTGTAGGTGACCCGCAGCTGGCCAGCCCAACCGTCGCCGTCGACGGTCGGGTCGGCCGGCGCCGGCGGCCCGATGAGGTCGCGGGTGACGTGGATGGCCGCGGTGACCCACGTCGACATCACCCCGCCGGCGGAGACGGCCGCGACCTGGACGTCGTAGTCCATGTCGAGGATCGCGGTGACGTCGACATCGGTGGCCGTGGTGTACGTCGATGCCCAGACGGCCCGGTTCGACAACTTCCACTGGACGACGTAGTAGGCCACGTTCGCCGGGACGCTGCCGTCTTCGTTGGTCGTCGGGGCGTTCCAGTCGGCCGTGATGCCTCCGGAGCTCAGCCCGGTGCGCGGGTCCAGGACCGCGAAGCTGCTCAGCGCCAGCCCGGTCGGCGGGTTCGGCCGGGCGGTGGACGCCACGGACCGGGAGGCGTCCACTCGGAGGGCCAGCGGGTCGTCCCCGCCGCGGGTGAGGGTGCCCGGCAGGTCCCCGATGGTCACCTCGCCGCCGCCGGTCTCCCAGGCGACGAACGGCGTCAGGTCCACCCAGACGCCGGCACCGGTGCGGAAGGCGACGGTCTGCCCCTCCGAGGGCGGCCAGGTCACGCCGGTGACCCGGATGACGTCGGGGTTGAGCACGTCGCCGCGGAACAGCAGCTCGCGGGCCGGGTCGAAGATGCCGGCGTCGGGGTCGAAGACGTAGCAGAGGTCGCCGACCTCGAACGTGCCCTCCGTGACGTAGTCCTCGAGCTGCAGGCGCAGCGTCTGCGTGACGCGGTTGAACCGGTTGAGCTGCAGCTGCGAGCGAGCGGCGACCGAGCCGATGGTCTCGCTGGACTCCGAGATCAGGCGGGTGGACTTCACCGGGTTGCCGCGGAGGTCCCGGTAGGGCACGCCTGGTGCGTCGGCCGCGCCCGTGGCGAACTGGCCGGCGTCCGTGGTCTGACCGACGAGCACAACCCGGCTGGAGTAGTCGTAGACCGCGCCCTGCGAGGACAGCTGACCCTCCAGGGCCACCAGGTCGATGTCGGCGCCGGGCTCGCGGGTCAGGACTGCGGTGGGACGGCCGTCGGTGCGCGGGACCCCCTGGTACAGCTGGGCCTGGGTGCCCACGTCGACGGTGCCGTTGCCGTTCACCCGGAACTCGACACCGAAGGCGTCGCACACGATGGACAGCGCCTTGCGCCGGGTCTGGAGGCGGTGGCTGCCGGTGTAGCGGGCGGCCGGGTCGGGCTGCGGGTAGACCGTGCCGGCCGGCACCGACGTGGGCAGGATCGCGGCGACAGCCTGCGCGAGCGTGGCGCTGGTCAGCGTGAGCTCGTTCTCGATGAGGTCGCCCTTGTCGTCCTCGTCGCCGAGCCAGAACACCATGCCGCTGCCGCCGAAGGTGCGTGCGTCGGTGTCCCGCTCGCGGAGGACTCCGACGTAGCGGGCGGCGAGCAGCAGCCCGTCGCCGGTGCCCTGCACGTCGACCGGCCCGTCGACGATCGCCAGGTGCCCGAAGTAGCCCAGCTGGTCGATGACGGAGCGGGGGGTCGCCGCCTCCAGCTTCACCGTCCAGGACCCGAGGCCCTGCAGGATCTCGGTGATCACCGGCGGACCACGCGGATCCGCTCGCCGGTCGCACCCAGGTACTGGGCGAAGAGGTCCGCGGCCGCGTCCCCGGAGGCGGGAGTGGTCCCGACCTCGTGTCCGACGTAGAAATCGAAGGTCGACGTCGCGCTCTTGGTGATCGAGGCGGTCGCGGTGGTGGTCGTGAGCGTCCGGCTGGATCCCATGACGAAGCGGTTCCCGTCGCTGTCCGCAGCGGTCGCCCGCAGGCCGCCGGTCACCGCGGCGGCGGTCTCGGCTGCCGTCCGGGTGACGCCGAGGTTGGCCGCGGAGTGCCGCTTGACGACGCCGGTGACGAAGCGTCCGCCGCGGCGCAGCGACAGGTCAACGGTCAGCCGCCCGGGGGTGCCGGGGTAGGTCAGGCGGACGGCGGCCTCCTCGGGGTCGTTCCGGAGGATGGTCAGCTCCGGAGTCGTGGTGACGGCCGTCCCGTTGACGGTCAGCTGGTACGTCTTCGGCGACCTCCAGGCCGCGGCGCGCCACGCCTCGACGGTCAGCCCGCCGGAGGCGGAGGGCGTGATCCGGACGAGGGCATTGGACAGCTCCCAGGTGTCGGCGGCCGGCGGCGTGCGGGTACCGGTTCGCAGGATGCCGCTGAGCAGGATGCGGGCTGCGCCGGTGAGGTAGTCCGCAGCGCGGACCGTCCACCGCGGCGAGTCGATCGGCAGCCCGAGGTGCACGCGCACGGTCCCGTCGGCGCTGGCCCTGTCCACCCCCGCGGCCGGGACGACGCTGCCCGTCAGGTAGCTCGTGGTGCCCCCCGGCGGTGCGTGCCAGAAGGTGGCGGTCTGCGTGCCGGCGAGCTCGTCGCTGCGCGCGATGAGGGGGACGCGGGACTCGATCTCGACGTCCTCGGCCGAGCCGACGCGGGTGAGGGTCAGCTGCCAGGTCGTCGTCTGCACCGCGCCGTTGGCCCAGCGCATGAAGTCGCTGCGGACGGAGCTCACCTGGTAGAAGCCCGTCAACCCGACCTTGTCGGTGAAAACCACCGGGACGATGCGCCCATCGAGGCCCAGCAGGTTGTGGTGCGCAGCGCCTACGACGGTCGCGCTCTTCGGAGGCGACGATTCCTGCCCAGACACCTGCAGGCCGCCGGGGTCCTCGGACACCTGCAGCTCCTCACGGAGCTCGACGCCGCCGACCGTGACCTTCCCCCACATCAGCTCTGCTCCCGTTCCAGTGCGATGAGCGCTTCGCGGAAGGCCTGCGCCGCGCGGCGGGTGGCGGCGGGGTCGGTGAAGTCGAAGGTGCCGCGGACGTTGACCTCGGCGACGTGGATCGTGGTGCCGCCTTCGCCGGCGCGTGCCCCGGCCAGCAGCGCTCTTGTCTCATCGGCCGAGGACACGTAGCCGGCGCGGGGCACAGTGAGCAGCTCGGGGCCTTCCTCGCCGACCGCGTACACGCCCGGCGGGGTCCATCCCCCGCGTGCCCGACCGGCGAGCCCAGTCAAGAAGGCCTCGACCCGGCGCGAGTCGGGGAAGGCGCCGCCCTGGGCGTAGTACAGGTCCGCGATCTGGTCCTGCATGCGGCCGCCGATGCCGCCGACGCTGTTCATCCCGGCGTAGGAGAAGTCCTCGTACAGCTTGGCCCCGCCCCGCCAGGCGTTGAGGATCTCCTGAGCGCCCCGGGCCAGGTCGGATGCACCGCCACCGGTGCCGGTAGCGGCGGACGGCTGGCCGGCCGACAGCGTCTGGCGCAGCTGCTCGCTGATCTGGCCGCCGCCGACCACGATCGCGTTGGTCAGCGACGGCGCGGCAGCCACCACCGCGGCGTGCAGAGCTGGGGACGCTTGCTGGACGCCTGCCATCAGCGCAGGCGCTGCCGCGCTCACCGCCGACCACAGGTCCGGGGTGGCCGCCTGCACGGCCGCGGTGACCGGCGGCAGTGAAGCGAGCATCGCCTGCGTGAGCAGTGGTGCTGAGTCGTCAACGGAGTCGGCCACGCCAGCACCGACGGAGTCGGTGAGACGCCGGTAGAAGCCGGCAGGGATGAGCTGCTCCAGCAGGCCGGCGGGCAGTGCGCCGCCGACGGACCCGCCGCCCGCCCGGCCCCGACCGGGGAGGCTGATGCGCGCGGTGCCGTCGTTCACGGCCTTCATCAGCACGTTGCCGTAGTGGTTCGCGGACGCGGCCTTGATGACCCACTCGTCGTCGGACAGCCAGGTGTCACCCCGCACCGTGGGGAAGGGTCCGACGGCGTCGTCGGTCGGCCCGCCGGGCCCGTCGACCTTGCCGCCGACGGACAACCCTCGGCCGACGGAGCCGCCGGTGGCACGGAAGGGGTTCAGGTTGCCGACAGCCTGCGCGACGATCTTCACGGTGCGGGTGGCGGTCAGCGCGTTGATCTCGCGCTGGGCGTCGGCGGTGTTCGCCACCACGTAGACGCTGCCGTCCGGCAGGGTGACGATGCGGTAGCCGAGGTCCTCGATCCGGCGGCGCTGGTCGTCGGTCGGCGCGTCGATGATCACGCCCTTGTAGCCGGGCACCTGCTGCACCGACAAGCCCATGCCCTGCATCCGCTGGGTGACCGCGGCCGCGGCGGCCCCGGTCTCCTGCAGGCTGACGCCGGAGGCCTCGAGCATGGAGATCTGCTGGGAGAGCGACGCGGCCAGCTCGGGCCCGGCGGCGTCACGCAGCTCGTACAGACGCTGCAGCGTCTGCTGCTGCAGGATCCGCGTGTACTCCTCGGTCCCCGACTTGGCCCCGGACATGTCGGCCTGCTGCTGACCGAACGCCTGCGCGGTGGCGTACGCCTGCTCGGCGACCGCCAGCTGCGCGCGCGCGACGTCCTCGCTGCTGGTGCGGGTGTCCTCGTTGGTGTCGTTGACGTGCGCCTGGGCTTCTGCCAGCGCGGCCTGGGCGTCCTCTAGCTGGTTCAGCGAGTTCTGGTAGGCGAACCCGGAGTCGACCGCTGCCATCGCCTGGTTGGTCTGCTCGACCATGGCGGCGGTGACGCCGTGGATCGCCGTCTCCAGCTCACCGTTCGCTCGCTCCTGTTCTCGCTGAGCGGCGGTCAGCGCCTCAGCTGCAGATCGGGCCGCGGGGGAGTTCGCGCCGTACTCGCTGACGGCGTCGGCCAGCTCGTTGGTGCGCAGCTTCACCATCTGAGCGGCCTGCTCGCCGTCGTTCATCGAGGCGAACAGGTCTCGCGACGCGGCCTTGGCCTCCTTGGTGTCCGAGGTGAACAGGTTGAAGGCGGCGGACAGCAGAGGGAAGCCCTGCAGCAGCTTTCCGGTGACGTCGTTGGCGGCCGCCTGCTGAGCGGCGTCCTGAGCGGCCTGGCCGCCGTCGAGCATCGCCTGGCCGAACTCCCGGGCCTCCTGCTTGCCGTGCTGGTAGGCCAGCGCGATGGCGGCCAGCGCGATGCCCAGCGGCCCGGCGACCGAGGCGACCCTGCCCATGCCGCCGGCCAGCGAGCCGCTGACCGTGGAGAGCGCACCGCCAGCGGCCGCGTTGGCGGTCAGCCGAGTGGTCAGCCCCTCGAACATCGACGTGAGGCCGCTGCCCACCTTCAGCGCGCCGAAGCCCATGGCGACGATCGGCAGGACGTCGCCGACCGAGGCCAGCGCCCGCGCCACCACCTCCAGGATGGACGCGACCGGCGGCAGTACGACGGCCGCCAGCTCGGCGCCCTGGCCGAGGAGCTCGCCGAGGATGGGCAGCAGCGCGGCGATGATCCGGCCCAGGGCGTCGAACGCCGTCCCGGCCGCCGGGCTGTGGGAACTGATGGCGTCGAAGAAGTTGGTCAGCCCGGTGCCGGTGCTGCCCAGGAAGCTGGCGAAGCCCATCGTGACCGGCATGCCGCGCTCGACCGCGCGCACGAGCCCGGGCAGGGCGTTCTCGGCCAGCGACAGGACGCCCTGGGTGAAGACGTTGACCTGCGGTGTGGCGGCCGAGAAGGCGTCTCGCAGCCGTGGCCGCATCCGCTCGAAGCCGTCACCGACCTGGTCGGCTGCCCCGACCAAGGCGCCTTCCATGACGCGGGCGTCCTGGATGGCGCCGGTCTTGATGGTCGACCAGGTACCGAGCCAGGCCGACTGCACGCGCTGGCTCTGCGCGGCCGCGAGGATGCCGATACCGGCGAACATCGCGGTGGCGGCGGTCAGCATGACCGGGCCGCCGGCGGCGAGAGCGGCGGCGATGCCAGCGACGATCAGGGGGCTGTTGCGCACCACCGACATGGACAAGCCCTGGCTGATCTTGTCGCCGACACCGCGGCCCGCCCGGTCGGCCGCCGGTGCGGCGCGGCGGCCGGCGTCTTCGACGTCGCCGGACAGGCGGCGACTGCGCCGCACTGCCTGGGACATGCCGCCGTCGAGCTTCTCGCCCAGCTCGTTGCCGGCCCGGTCCGCGGCCGGGCCGGCCTGTCGGGGGATGTCGGCGATGTCGCGGTCCAGGTTGCTGCGGTCGAGGCTGATCTCGACGTAGGCGTCCGCGATCTTGAAGCCGCCGGTGCGGGCCACTGCCTCACCTCCCTCCCTTGTAGGCGACGCTGGGGAACCCCTGGCGGTTCTGCGTCATGGCGGCGAGGACTCTCGGATCGTCGACGTGCGCGACCCGGGCGCCCGGGCGAGCACCAGGCGCCGATGCCGTCGCGGCCGACGGCGAGAGCGAGGGCGGGGCAGGAGCTGGAGTCGCGGCGGCGGTGTCCGCCGCCGCGATCTCCTGCTCTGTCCGCAACTGCTGGATGAGCGCCGCACGGACCGCGCCGTCCCTGAGCGGGAGCCGGCTGGCCATCCTGAAGAAGCGCGCGCTGTCGAGCTCGGCCAGCGGGTCATCGACGCGGTGCAGCACCGACAGGTCGTCGAAGACGTCGTCGAGGTGGTCGACGATCCAGCCGTGCTCTTCAACGCGCGCTACGAGGGGTCCGAGGCCGCCCGCATCCGCTTCAGGGAGCCGAAGAGGATGTGCGCCACGATCGTGAAGACCTTGGCGACGTCCTCCTCGTCCGTGTCCGGGGACTCGGCCAGCGCATCGAGCGCCTCCGATCCGAGGAGGGTGATCATCGCGTTCTGCACAGCCGCGTCCCGGCCGACGCGGCGATCCCGCGCCTCCCGCATGAACTTGATCATCACGGCGGGGCTCGGGTGCTTCGGGATGAAGTAGTCGACGTCGGCGATGGTGAAGATGTGTACCATCTCGGGCCCGGACTTGCCCTTCTTGCCGACGACGACGGGGCGGATCTCCCCATCCGGGCCGACCGGGCTGTCGTCGTGGGCGAGGGCTTCGTCGACCTCGGCCTGCAGCCGTTCGAGCTCGGCGTCGTCGACCCGGGCGGCCAGCGGTGCGGCGGCCGCCCGAGTCGTCTTCTTCGCCGGCGCGCGCTTCCGGGGCGTGGTGGAGGCAGCCACGGTCACGCCTGCGTGTCGTCGATGACGAAGGCGTCGATCGACGGGGACACGTAGTAGCCGGTCCACGTGATCGGGATGAAGCCCTGCCCGGCCTTGCTGTACCGGTTCTCCACGGATTCCGTGGACAGCGTCCGGCGGGCGATCACCAGCCGCGGGTTGCCCGCCGGGCCCAGACCCTTCGCCATGACGGCGCGGAACTGGGGGGAGGCGTTGGTCAGGTTCCCGCTCAGGCCGAGCTTGGTGCCGCCCTTCCCGGCTGTGGACGTGGCGATGGTGATGGTGCCGCCGGTGAGCCCGGTCGGGGTGCCGGTGAGCACCGGGACGTCGGTGCCGGCGTACTGGCCGGTGAACGTGATCGAGACCAGCGCCGGCATCGGGCCGCCGGTGACGGTGACGTCGCCGGGGTTGATGTTGCCCAGCGCCTCCAGCGCGGCCTGCACCTGGGCGGCGGTGGCGTTGTACGCGATCGCCGTCGTCGTCTGTCCGCCGAAGGTCAGGGTGAAGGTCCCGGCCGTCGCGGCGCCGAGCGTGAGGGTCTGCACCTCGTTGATGCCGCCCTGGCCGCCGAGGTTGAACGCCAGCCGGTAGTTGTCCAGGCGGTGCTCGGCCAGCGCGGTGGCCAGCTGCACCGTCTGGGCGGTCAGCCGGGCGTCGACGGGCATGGCGATCTCGTCGACCTCCATGTTCGTGTAGGTCTGGTTGATGACCTGCCGCAGGCCTTCCTGCGTGCTGCCGGCCGGGGTCCAGCCGGCGGGGATCGCGGCGTTGGCGTTGGGCGGCTCGGTCATGCCGAAGGGCCCGGTGTAGATGACGTAGGGACCCATCAGCAGGTCCGTGGTGGTGACGACGGGCAGGGTCACGGCTTAGTTCTCCTGGTTCTGCCCGCTGGGGGCTTCGGTGGTGGTGGTGTTGCCGGCGTCGGTGGCGCCGGGGCTGGGGGGCGTGGCCGTGGGGGGAGCGGACTCGTCGGGGTCGTCGGCGAGGACCTGGCGGACGGCCGCCTTGGTCAGACCGGCTTCGGTGTGCGCGCGGGTGCCCTCGAGCACGAGGCCGCGCCGCTGGAGGTCGGTCAGCTCGGCGTCGCTGACCTCGATCTCTTGCGTCGGCGAGATGGTGGTCCGGATCTTGTTCACGGCGCTCCTCAGCTCCAGTGGAAGTGCAGGTCGAGGTCGAACCGGGCGTAGTTCGACGGGTCGCCCTCGACCCGGCGGGGTTCGGTGAGGGCGACGACTGTGTGGACCCGGGCGGGCGAGTAGGCGCCGTAGCCGGTCAGGTCGACCAGCCGCCCTTGCAGCTGCGGGGTGCTGGTGGCGGCGATGACCCACTCGGCGAGTCGAGCTGCGGCGTTCCACGGGGTGAGCTGGCTGCCCTCCTTCGGGGGTGCGACCCAGCACTCGGCGGCGACGACTGGGTGCCGCATCGGGTTCTCGACCGAGGGGCTTCCGCCGGCGGTGGCGACCCGCACAAACCCGACTTGTCGCAGCGCGTCGTCGGCCTTGGGGAGACCGTCACCGACTCGTACGGCCTCGGGGGTGGCCAGCTCCAGCCAGCCTCGGGCAACGAGCAGGGTGTGCGGCCGGTACGGAGTCCCGGGGCTGGTCACGGTGTCCGGTACCGGTAGAGCGCCGGCCGCATGTACGGCTGCGCGGGCGTGTCACTGGTGCCCTGCTCGACGAAGAGCGGCACTTCCTCGGCGTACTCGGGCTGGGTCGGCCCCGTGCCACCGCCCCCGGCCGGTCGCGTCGAGGTGATCTTGGCGTGGTCCCCGGTCACCTCGGTGACCTGGACGCCGGTCTTGAGGTTGCCTGTGCGCTCGGGAGCGAGTTCGACCATGTCCCGGGCGACGTCGTCGGCGAGGTCTTGGAGAAGTGGCTCGCCGTCCACCTTCTCGAGCGCCTCGGGGTAGAGCACCCAGCGTGTGGCCATCTGTGCCTCCTCTCCCCGTCAAGGCGGTGCGGTGGCCCGCAGGTTCGACGACCGCCCGATGTGGACGAAGCGGGGCACACTGCCTGGCATGTCGGGGCAGAGGGAGAAGGTCGTCACCTTCGAGGTGAGCATCGAGATCGACGATGAGCTGGCGCTGCGAGACGCAGGCTTCGTCGCTGTCCGTCAAGCCGGAGGGAGCCTGACGCAGGCGGACGAGGTGACGCAGGCCGCCGTCAACACGGCGCTACTCCAGTTGCTGCGCGTGGAACCTCAGCAGCTGCCGGGAGCTCGCATCGTCCAGGTGAGCGCTCAAGTTCGTGACGACAACCGACGTGAGCGCTTCGGGCTGCCTCCGCTGGACTGACCGGTCGCTGGAACGAAGCGCCCCCTTAGTGCCAGCGGCGGTACGGTGCCTGACGTGGATGAGCGGCCCTACCTGACGCCTGAGAACTCGACACCGGGCGAACGCGCCGCCGCCCGACGCGCGATGATCGCCGCGGACGTCGCCGCTGTGCGAGCGAGCAAGGGCGACCGCGCGGCCGACCGCCTGGAGAGCAAGCTGTTCGACCTGGCCGAGAAGCAGTCCCTCGCCGACCGCGAGGGCGGATCACCTTCGCACTAGGGGCGGCGCTCAGGGAGTCGACAGCGTCAGGGTGTCGATCCGGGCGGAGCTGTTCGCCGCGAAGGTCAACAGGCCACCGTGGGTGACGGTCGCGATGGTGGCGTCAGTCTGAGTGGTGCCCAGCTGTGTGCCGTTCTTGAACGCGGACAGGCTGCTGCCCGACTTGACCAGCTTGAGGGTGTCGCCGGCGGCGACGCTCTGGCCGGCGAAGGAAGCGATCAGCGTGTAGGTGCCGGTGGAGGATCGCTTCCAGAGTTCCAGCTGGCTGAACTGGTAGAGCATGTAGCCCGACACGTTGGCGGGGTTGAGCAGCGCGAGGCTGAGGTTGTTGAACCCCGAGCCGGCGAACACGGCCTGGACCGTGGCGTCCGTGACGGCTGCCCCAGCTGAGAGCGGCCGCACGGCGTAGTTGTTGGATCCGGTGGCCACCCCGTAGGCAGCGTTGCCGCTGATGCCCCAGGTTCCGAGCGTGACGTAGGGCGCACCCCCGTCGGAAGGCGTCCCGAGACTGGTGGCGTCGTCGGCCCGGTTGAACGTGTCGACGATGCCGCCACCGCCGCCACCCTCGGACGCTGGCGGTGTCGCGGCGTTTGAGGTGGCGGAGCCAGCCACGTATCCGGTCTTGGTGGCGGTGACCGTGCAGGTGATCGCCTGGCCCTCGTCGGCCGGGACCAGGACGTAGGTCTGCGAGGTCGCGCCGGAGATCGCTGTGCCGCCTCGCTTCCACTGGCGGCTGTAGGAGTCCGGCGTCGTCGACCAGGTGCCGTTGGACACCGTGAGCGTCTGCCCGGTCGCGGCTGTGCCGGTGATCGCGGGGGCGGCGGTGTTGGTCAGGATCGGGCTGCCGCCGGACTGGGTCGCCGGCCCGGCGGTCAGCGGCGCGGTGAGGCGCAGGGCGGACCAGATCAGGTCGGCGTGCAGAGCCTGGCCCTGGTCGGTGGGGTGGAGGTTGTCGCCGTCCTGCACCAGGTTCAGCGGGTCGGGTCCCGGGACGCCGAGGCGGGCGAAGACGGGCGCCAGGTCGAGGTACACGACGTTGTTGGGGTCGGCCGCGGCGATCTCGGCCAGCGCGACGCCGTACTGATCCCACAGCGCCTGCACGGACTGGTCCGGCCGGCGGTACGTGCGGACGAGGATGAAGGTGACCGGGCGCGGGTTGTTGGCCTTCTGGTAGGCGATGCGCGCCAGCAGGTTGGTCTTGTAGGTGGCGGCCGTGACGGCGGCGCCTGCGTCGTTGGTGCCGATCATCCAGATGTAGGCGGCCGGCTGGAGGGCGGCGACGTTCGCTTCCTCGGTGAGGAAGTTGGCGCTGGCCTGTCCGGAGACGGCCGTGTTGACGACCTGCGCGCCAGTGCCCCGGCTGGAGCGTGCGGTGGCGACGTCGGAGGTGATGGGCGGCGAGGTCCCCGACACCTTGGGGTAGGCGGTCTGGAGGAGGGCCGAGAGCCGGGTGGGCCACATGCCGGTGCTGAGGAACCCGGTGAAGGAGTCGCCGTCGACGTGCACGATGACGGGCTCGGCGTCGCGGTTGGCGAGGCTGCCGAACAGCTTGATCAGCGCGGTGCCCGAGGTGGAGAGCGCGTCGCCACCGCCGATGGTCCCGTCGTCGATCGCCGCGTCGATCTCTGACCGGAAGGCCGCCCTCTGTACCGCCGTGAACGCGCTGCCCGGGTCGTCCGCGATCTCGGCCATCAGCTGGTCGAGCACACCCGGCGACTCAGGCCCCAGCGGCTCCCCGACCAGCAGGCCGAGCTCCTTCAGCTGGAGGTACTCCGCCTCCTCGACGACGTACTCGACGTCCGGGTTGATCGTGGTCCGGATCCGGTAGGTCTCTCCGTACATGTCGCCTCCTCAGCTGGTCCGGGTGAGGTCGAGCCGGAGGTCGAGCAACCCCTGCTGGATCGGCTGGGTCACGGCGTCGACGCTGTAGATCTCGCCGTCCGGGTCGCCGGCGGGCACCCGGATCCGGTCGCCGCGCTGGACGTCGGTGCCGGCGGGAAGCCAGCCGACGACGACGTGCACGGTTCGCAGGTCGGCGTCGGTCGTCGGGACCTTCCGCGTCACCTCGGTGATCGCCGCCGCGACGCCGGCCAGGTGGACAGCGGGCGTCGTCTCGACCCCGTCGCCGAGGTCGTTGGCGTCGGTCGCGTTGGCGTCGCGGAGGACGTCGACGACGACGAGTTGCCGGTAGACGGTGTTGAGCAGCGCCTCGACGTGGTCCGGGAGGCCGGTGAGCAGGTCCCGGCGCGTCTCGGGGAGCGCGGCGACCCAGAACCACCGGCCGGACTCGACGTCGAGGACCTCGGCCAGGGGCTCGAGCTGGCTGCCTGGGGGGAAGACGCCGGTCCAGACGGCCTGGAGCGTGCCCTCCTCGTCGAAGCCGCCACCGGAGCCGTTGCTGCCGGCCGAGCCCTGCCACAGGTCGGCGGCCGTCGGGGTGGCCGTCTCGCCGGGGTTGATGATCAGCACGGGCTGCGCGAACTCGCCGGGGATGTTCATCCGGTCGGCCACCAGCCGCCCGGCCGGCGGTCGGTGTGTGGGGACCAGCCCGGCCGGACCCCGGCGAAGATGGTCCCGAAGACCAGGCCTCCGCCGACGGGCTGACCGGCGGTGGGCTGGAGGTCCCGCATCTCGTCCTCGGTGAAGAACACCCCGGTCGCGGAGCCGTCGGGCATGGTCATGCCCAGGGTCCGCGGGCCGATGGTGCGTTGCAGCTGCTTGGCGCCCTGAGGGTTCTCCATGTAGCGCTTCACAACGCCGGCCACCTTGGCCTTGACCGCCCGAGCCAGGTCACCGGTGGGCCCGTTCTCGGCAGCGACCGCTGCGGCGTTGTCCGCGGCGATGCGCTCGTCGAGGTCGGGGATGTTGCGCCGGAGCAGGGCCGCGGCGTCACCGATGTGCGTGGTGGCCAGCTCCTGCTCGGCGGGGTTGAGGGGACGCCAGCGGGCGACGACGTCCTCGAACGTGGCGTAGTCGTCGGTGGCCACGGGCGTCCCCTCTCCCGTCAGGACCCGGAGCCGGGGCTCGGGTCGCCGTCGGGGTCGCCGGCGCCCGTGCTACCGCTGGCGGCGGCCTGCTTGGCGTCGTCGGCGTCGAGCGCCGCGGCGTAGGACGCGATCGACGCCCGACCCTCCGGGTTGACCTTGTCCTCGTCGGCCCGGCCCTCGTTGCGGCGCGCGAGCTCCGCCTTGAGGTCCGCGAACGACTGCTCGGCGTACGGCGTCGGCTCCGCGTCGTCGCCGCCCTCGACCAGATGGGAACCGACCTGGTCCTTCGCCCACGCCGGGACGTCGTCCCCGGCCAACAGCAGCTTCGGGCCGCCGTCCGCCGGGTCGACGACCCAGGTGTTGTCGGTGACCGTGGCCATCGTCAGAGCACCTTCACGGACATGGACAGGTCACCGTTGGCCAGGACCGGCTCGCCGATGGCGTCGGCGAAGATCTCCAGACCCATGGGCGGCTTCTCGTTCTTGTAGACGCCGGTGACGATGCCGGGCTGCTCGCCGTCCTCGATGCCCCAGCCAGCCTCGAGCGAGGACAGCGTGCGGCCCCAGAAGGTCGCGCCGAGCTCCGTGCCGGCGAAGTCGTCCGGGTCGACCGGGGCCGGGAGCCCGAAGATCCGGTCGTCGGGCAGCACCTTGGTGACCACGCCGTCGACCTGCACGCGCCGGTTGGACAGCACGATCGGGGCGACGCCGTAGGACTGCAGGGTGTTCCGGACCTCGTCGGCGTTGGCCATGCGCGACCCACCGCCAGCGAGGACCGTGGCGAACTGGCTGCCCGAGGTCAGGGCGCGGAACGCCCGGGTGGACATCACCCAGGCGCCGACGTCCTGGCCGGCACCGGGGACCGTCGAACCGTCCCCGTCGCGGTACAGGTCGTTCCACGTCTGGAACTGGGACAGGCGGTCCGTCCCAGCGACCGACCACAGGGCCGGCGCGGTGAAGGTGAGCCCCGCCGAACGGCCGAAGTCGTCGGCCATCCGGTAGTTGTCCTGGGTGATCGCCGCGATGCCGGTGTTCACCGTGATGCCGCGCAGGCGCTCCATCGCGTCGGCCACCGAACGCACCAGCAGGTCCGTGGTCGCCAGGATGGTGTTCAGCGTCTGCTGGTCCGACACCGAGCCGCCGCGGCCACGCAGCTGCTCGTACTCGGTGTTCGGCATCCACTGCCCCAGCGCGGGCAGCTCCATCGTGACCCGGTTCGCCTGCGGGCGGCGGCCAGGCTCCAGCTCGGCGTCGTACGCGCGGAACCGCGCGACGTCGACCAGCCCACTGCGGCCCTTGATGAACCGCACGACGATGTCCTCGACGAAGCGGTTGGGCAGCCAGCGAGCCAGGGTGCCCTGACGCGCCTCGTAGGCGGCCAAGGACTCCCGCGCGTACCCGGTGAGGGTGGCGGGGTCGATCAGATCGGTCCAGAGCATGACGTCTCAGACCCCTCTCAGCAGTAGACGACGGTGACGTTGGAGCGCTTCGCGTACGCCACCGGCGCGACGAAGGCCTGGACGCCGACCGGCACGCGGTCGGGGCGCACCCGGCCGTGGTCGAGCAGCGGGACGTTCAGGTCCTCCGTCGAGCCGGGGACGATCGGCTGGTCGGTGAGGACGTGGCCGGCGAGCACGCCGGCGCCGGCGACGGTCGCCTCGGTGGAGTCGTAGGGGACCAGCTGGCCGGAGACCAGCGCGACCGGCGTCCCGGACGGGATGTAGCCGTTCGGGTAGTGCGTGCCCGCGGTGAACGCGGAGACGTCGAGCGACTCGGTGCGGCCGTTCCAGATGCTGTGGTCGGACCGCAGCCACCGGAAGTCGCCCGCGCCCGTGAAGCTCTCCGTGCGGAGCTTGGGCATGGCGGAACCTCTCGTGAGGGGATGGGTGGATCGGGAGGAGCGCGGTCCGGAGCGGTCCCGCTACGTCGACGTCAGGCCCGGAACGAGCTCAGCCGGCGTTCGTGCCGCCGCCGGCCCGCGAGGGGTGCCGGTCGGCGTGGAGGGAGCGGCCTGCGGCGACGGAGGGCTTGCCCGTGCCGCCGCGGCGTCCGTTCCCGATGTCGAGGTCGCCGCCGCCGGCGGGGCCACCGAGCGTGGCCGCGAAGAGGCGGATCCCCGAGTAGTCGACCTTGGCGTCCTGGCCGACGAAGCCGGCCGCTGAGACGCCGCGCATGAGCGTGTTGACCTGCTCGTCGGTGCGGCCGACGGCCAGCTGGGCGCGGAGGAACTCCTGAGCCGCCTCCTGGGCGACCTGCGTGCGGCCCTCGCTGCGGCCGGCGTCGCGAGCCTCGTCGGCGGCCTTCTCGGCGTCGGTGCGCTGCGAGGCGCGCAGCTGGTCGAGCTCGGCGGCCTTGCGCTGCAGCTCGGCCAGGTCGGAGGGCACCCGCCCCTGCTGGACCTTGGACTGGTTGCGCCAGTAGGCCGCCGCCTGCCGGTCGCTCATCTCGGCCACCGCGGTGTTGGCCGGGAAGCCGAGGTCGTTGCCCTGCTCGTCGGTCGCGTTGCCGTTGGGCGCGGGCGTCGGCGGCGTCGGCAGCACGGGGGAAGCGGGCGGCGTGGGCGGGGTCGGCGGACCGGGCGGGGTCGGCGGGGCCGGGGGCTCGGAGCCCCCGAGGATCGGCCAGATCGGCTTGCCGTTGCGCCGGTAGCCCACCGGGACGAGCAGGTGACCGGTGCGGGGGTGGCGGGCCAGGGTGTTGAGCTTCATGCGGTGCGTCTCCCAGATCGGGGGATGGGCGCCCTCGTGGGCGCAGGCCGGGCCAGAACGGCCGGACCAGCTCGGTGGTGGTGCTACGCGGCGGCGGACAGCTGCCGACGGATCTCCGCGACGCGCGCCCGCTGCCAGGCCAGAGGTGCGCTCACGTCTTCGCCGGCCCGGGCCCGCCGCTCCAGGTCGGGGATCGTGTCCTCGTAGACGGCCAGCTGCTGACGCAAGGAGGTGGTCTGCCCGGCGGCCTGCTCGCTCGCGCGGCGGACACGGCGGCGCTTGAGGTCGTCGGCCGCGTCGTCGGCGCTGCGGAAGCTGTGCCCCTGGCGGACGAGGATCGGACCCAGCTCGCCGTGCTGCTCGACCCGGTAGCGGGTGCGCTTCAGCTTCGCCGCCGCGGTGCCACCGGCGTCCCGGTACAGGTCGGCGAGGTCGTCGGTGTTCAGCCGCATGCCCGGGTCCTCACGGCCGACGATCGGCAGGACCGAGCACTTGCACTTCGCGTGGATCGGCATCAGCTCGGCGCGGCCGTAGATGCGGTCCGAGGCGACGATGCACAGCCCGCACGAGCCGCCCTCGGACAGGTACGGCCGGAGCACCCGCCGGTAGCCGCGGACCCGCTTCGACCGCGAGAAGACGTCGACGGCGCCCTGCCGGACGGCCAGCTCGAGGTCGGTCTGCGCGGTACTGAGCAGCCGGGCCCGGCCGGCGGCCTCCGCGACGTCGGGCGGGGTGTCGATCGACCGCAGGTACCGGACCGTCGCGGCGGGCCTCACCAGAACGTCCTCCATCGGTACGCCCTGCCGCAGCGAGGTCGGGAGCTGCACCAGCTGGCCGCTGGGGAGGTCGTCCACGCCGAGCAGCGCCAGGACCTGGCGGAGGAACGTCTCGGTGATCTGCCCGGCGGCCAGCTGCGCGGACCGCAGCAGCGAGGCGGCGTGGACCGTGAAGGTCGGCAGCTGGGCGGTGGCGGCGGGGTCCCGCAGAGCGCCCCAGAGCGCTTCGAGCATGGTCAGCGCCTGCCCGGTGACCGCGGCCTGGGCTGCGGCCTGCTGCGTCGCCAGGGTGGCGATCGCCGCGTCAGCTGGTGGCTGGGTCATCCGCCGGTGCCGGCTGGTCGGTCCGCTCCGCCGGCCCGATGCGTAGCGGCTGTCCAGCCGGTGCGACCGCCTGCTGACGGGTCATGCCGGCCTGCGCCAGCTGGAGGAAGGCGTCAGCCTGCTGCGCGTTGAGCTCGGCGTCGGCCTCGGCCGGGGTCAGCTGCCAGATGTCGGTCAGCAGCCGCCGCGGCGAGAGCCCCTTGGCCTTGCTGGACGCGTCGGCCTTCTCCGCGAGGCTGTACCGCTCCACCGGGCGCCACAGCGTCTGCAGCTCGCCGAAGCGGGCCCGCTGGAGGTTCTCGGGGCCGCCCATCATCTCGAAGGCGAGGCTCATCATCTGGGCGAAGGCGATGCCGTCGCGGGTGTTGTGGTCCTCGACCTTGAAGTTGATGCCCTCGCGCTGCAGCGTCGCCCCGGCTGCGGTCTGGTTCGCCCCGTCCGGGACGAACATGTAGAAGGGCGACTGCGAGACCGTCGACAGCTCCCGGACGTCGTCCTTGGTGGCCGACAGGATGCCGGTGAGCTCTGCCGGGGTGGACTCCCACAGCTCGGCCATCGGCGGCAGCAGCCACATCGACGCAGGGTCCGCGACGAACACGTCGTTGAGGCCGGAGTAGTCGATCGGCTTCCCGCGCATCTCCCGGACCGGCCAGTCGTCCGGGTAGTGCGAGGGCATGTTCTTGAGCGCCCGCTGACGGAAGGCCTGCATGACGACCAGGACCATCCGCTGCAGGATGCCGTGCCGGATCCGGTCGATCAGGTCGATGTGCTTCTCGAACTCGGCCAGCCCACCCCGGTTCGGCACGTGCACGATGGGAGGCCGCGACGTCGGCAGCTTGACGACGGTGTCGTCCCAGGTCCAAGCCGAGGGGGCCAGCGGCCTGCCGGGAATCAGCGACGTCGACTTGCCCTTCTTCGACGCCTTGTGCACCGTCGCCGGGCCGCCGTTCACGCCGGGCAGATAGACGTAGGCGAAGTCGCGCTCCTCGTCGGGATCCCAGTACGTCTTCAGGCCAGCGCGCACGAGCCAGGGCCGGACCGGGTCGTTGGCGGTGATGCAGTTCCGCGGGTCCTCAGCGGTGATGACCGCCTGCCCGTCGGAGTGCTGGTCCGGCGGTGCGACGATCGCGTAGCCGGCCGACATGGACAGCTTGTGCTCGAGGATCTCCGGCGCCTGGATGGCCATGCGGTTCGCGGACCACAGCGCCGCGGCCGCCGCATCACCGCCCGCGTCGCTGTCCGCCGCGGTGCGGAAGCCCACCGTGGTCTGCCGATCCAGCACGGCCCGTGCGATGAGCTCCTCGTAGTTGGTCCGGGCGAGCTTCTGGAACGCCGCGTAGGCCTCCTTGGCCTTCTCCGCGCCCTCGGGCAGGGGCGGGTCGGAGTCGTAGCGCTTCTTCAGCTTCTGCAGCCGCCCAGCGCGCTCGGCCTGCTGCCGCGAGAGCTTCTTGAACCACCAGCCGGGGGAGCCCTTCCGCTGGACGTCATCGAGCGCCATCAGCGGCCTCCCCTCATCGGATCTTCTGCGGCATCTGCCAGCCGGCGTACTTGGAGGGGGCGATCGGCTCGGCGTCCATGCACTCCTTGAGCGCGTTGACCGCCGCAGCGACGCCGTCGATCTTGTCGGCGGCGAGCTCCTTGTCCGGCTTCACGTTCCCGGCGGGGTCCATCCGGACGGCGAGGTTGTCGACCATCCAGCGCATCACCGGGTTCCCGCCGTGCTGGTAGCGCTGCGACAGGACCAGGCGCTGCAGCTCCTTCAGCGGCGCCGACACCGAGCCGTAGCCCTGGCCGATCGGCACGCAGGTGATGCCCTCGTCGGTGAGCCGGCGGACGACGTCGCTGGTGCCCCACCGGTCGTAGCCGATCGTCTGGACGTCGAAGCGGTCGGCGTCCTTGATGATCGTGTCGACGATGAAGTCGTTGCCGATCACGTTGCCCGGAGTGGTCTTCAGCCAGCCGTTCTTCACCCACACCGACGCGTTCTTCGCGGTCCGGTTGTCGAGGTCCCGGACCTTGGCCTCGGGCACCCAGAAGCGCCAGATGACCTCGTGCCGGTCGTCCTCGCCGGTGAAGTCCCAGCAGAGCGCGGTGATGTCGGAGACCGAGGACAGGTCTAGGCCGCCGTGGCACGCCCGGCCGGCCAGCTTCATCTCGTCCACGATCCCGGCGGTGCTGTCCCAGTCGCCGAGCTGGATGTACCGGGTCGTCTGCTTCGTGCGGATGCCGAGGTGCAGGCGCTGGAACTTCGCCAGGTCCGCCGGCGAGTCCTGCGCCTTCGACGCCTCCTTGGCCAGGTACGCCCGCGTCGGGGAGATCCCGAACCCGGGGTTGGCCTTCCGCCACGTCTCTTCGGCGAACTCGTCGTCCTCGGCAGCCGCGGCGAAGACGACGCCGTAGGTCGTGGCGTCGACGATGACCCGGTCGGCGAGCTGCTCGATCCGCTTCCGCTTCCGGGCGTAGATCGTGTTCGGCTTGCCCTCGTCCGCGGTCGTGATCGCCGCGATGAGCGGCTGGTCGCGGGAGCCGGTGCCGGTCTCCAGGGTGTCGACCAGGTCCGGGGACTTGTGGATGTGCAGCTCGTCGATGACCGCGCCGTGGATGTTCGCGCCGTGCTGCGCGTCAGCGACCGACGAGATCACCTGGAAGTAGCTAGCCGACGCGGAGTGGACGATCTTCCGCGCGTACGCCTTCAGGTACGGCTTCAGCGCCGGGGCGTTGTTGACCAGCGCCTTGACCGGGGCGAACACGAAGTTGGCCTGGTCGGTCGTCGTCGCCGCGGCGATGACCTCAGCGCCCTGCTCGCCGTCCGCGGCGGTCATGTACAGCGCGATGCCGCCCAGCAGCGTCGACTTCCCGTTCTTGCGCGGGATGTCGACGTAGAGCTCGCGGATGACCCGGACCCACCGGCCGGCGTCCTCGTCGAAGCGGACCCAGCCGAAGACCGGCGCCAGGATGTAGGCGACCTGCCACGGGTCCGGCTTCAGCGGCTGCCCGGCCCACTTGCCCTTCGTGTGCCGCAGCTTCGAGAACGACTTGAGCACCCGGTCGACGCGGACCGGGTCGAAGCGCACCCCGGACATGCCCAGCTGGCCGGGCTCCGGCGTCTTGATCAGCGGCGGGCAGTCCGGCAGCGGGATCCCGCGCGAGATCAGGTACCAGGCGACCTCGGGGGAGAGCTTGAGCTGCTCGAGCTCCTCCGGCGGGGGGAGCTCTACGTCGTCAGTCGGCCGGCGAACCGGCGTACGGGTTGTCGTCCTCCTCGCCACCGGTCACCTTCCCCAGCGCCATCTCCGACGCCGGCGACAGCCCGAAGAGGTTGGCGAAGGCGCGGAGCTCGCGGCCGGCGTTGCGCGCGATCCCGACAGCAGGGTGAGCGAGGGTGCCCTGCTTCGCGTCGATCGTCAGGCCGTCCCTACGGACCTGGCGGGTGGCCTCGACGAACGTCGCCCACGTCTCGCAGTAGGCCGTCAACGTCGCCCGGTCCTCCGGCTTGAGGAGGTCCAGCCGGGTCAGGCCCGGGACGACCCGGCGCCACTCCGCCGCGGCCTCCTTCGACAGCCACGTTGGCGGCTTCGGCGCGATCCGACGGAACGACGGCGGCGTCTTGACCTCGCGGCCACCGGAGTCGACGCCCTCACCGCGGCCGTGCAGCAGCTGCAGCGGCGCGGGGAGCTGTGCGGGCATCAGCGTGAGCGGTTCTGCCGACGGGCAGCGCGCCGACGATCGGCTCGGTTCGGCACGAGCCGCCAGCGGTCCGGGTCGACGAGCTCCTGCAGCCAGGGCCAGGGCATCGCCAGCTCCTCTCGAAGGGGAGACCCCCTGGTCGCAGGGTTGAGACGGTGCGTGCGCGCAGAACTGCCGGTCCCGGGGGTGGGCCCCACGGGGGAGGGGTCCCCCCCATCCCCTCCGCTACGTGCTCGTCAAGATCAACCTAGTGAGAAGCACTATCTGCGCGCAGTGTCGGACGCGTGCGTCACGCGTCTCGTGTCGTCGTTCGTCTGCCGCTTGTGCTGCGGTTGCAGCCCTCGTGTGCTGGTCCGCGGTAGCCGGTGCGCTCGTCGTCGTGGTCGAGGTCCCATGCCTGGCCGGGCTGGATGCGGCGGCTCGGCTGCAGGCAGCGCGGTGCGGCGCAGTCGACGTAGCCGGCCTCGACGTAGGGCTGCCACTCCTCGCGGAGGCGCCTGTGCTCGGAGCCGTAGCCACGACGGGTGGCTGATCCTCGTGCTCGGTTGGCTGCGCGTGCGCAGGTGGGGCACCGGCCGGTGCCGGGGTGGAGGGTCTTGCAGTCGGGGCAGCGGGAGTTGGGCCGGGTGGGCACCGGGGGTCAGCTGGCGAGGCGCCGGGGGTCTGCGGTGACGCGCACCTGGGCGAGGTCGCGGAGGATGGCGGCGAGCTCGTGGTGGGTCCAGGGCTGGCAGCAGGTGCAGTCGGGCTGGTGGCTGATGAGTCCGAGGCGGCCGTACCCGGGGGCGTCGGCGAGGGCGAGCTGGCCGGTGTCGGGGTCGAGGTGGCAGTCGCAGTGTGCGGCGCACCATCCGAGGCCCCAGCCGCGGATGACGATGACGTCGCCCATGTCGAGCACCATGCCGATCTGGAAGATCGACGGGCGAGGCGCGCGGTCGGTCATGCTCGTCGCCCCCTCTCCACGCGTGTGCGGTGGGGGCGGGACGCGGCTCCGGTGTCCGGGTATGCGTCGCGTGCCAGAAGTGTTACACCGGATCTAGGCGGTCCGCAACGCTCAGCCTGGGTGGAGCGTGGAAGCTCACGTCAGAACTTCGGGCGCCGGTCATCGGTCGGCTCGGAGTGGACGGCGGTCGAGGGGTCGATCCGCATGCGCGCTGCGGCGCGCTCGCTGCAATCGCCCCCGGTCCCGCCCCTCCCAGAATCTCACCCCAGGCGGGTGTTCACCAGGTCCGGCCGGTCGGTCGCGGCTTCTGCCTGGCGCCAGCGCGCGATGACGCTGTCGCCGTCGTAGAGGTCGCGGCCGACCTTGCGGATGTGGCCGCGGTGCACCCAGCCGCGCAACGTGCTGGCCGGGATGCCGAGCACGTCGCGGATCTGAGCGGAGGTGTACGCGCTCACCTGGTCGTCCTCGGTGCGGCGCTCACGGGTTCGGACGCTACCGCTGCAGTCGCGCCAGGTACCGGCCTTGGGAGAGCGCTAGGGTCCGAGTGGTGACCGAGAACACAGAGCCTGCGCCAGCCCCCGAGGACGCCGAGCGACCGCGCGACGAGCGCATCATCGAGCGCGACTACATGCTGCAGGCACTTGCGCGCAGCGTCGCCAAGGGGCACATGACCTTGAGCCTCACCGTCGTGGCCGGCGGCGCCACGATGAGCGGGCTGCTCGTGCCGCGGCTCCGCTGGTACGAGATGCAGGCGGAGCGTTCGCCGGACGGAGCGGGTAAGCAGTTCCTGCAGGGGTTCGCCGACATCGAACGAGAAGACCCCGCAGAGGTACCGGAAGACCTGGAGCGCTTCGGCTTCCTGCACCTGGCCGACGCCAGGCTGATCGAGGCCGGCGCCAGCAGCGGGGGCGGTCTCTTCTTCCGGGTGCGCATCAGCGAGGTGGCGGCCTGGTCGTTCGCCGCCCTCGAAGCGCGGTGACGACCGGGGGCTGACGGGGCCTCACCCCTGGCCGAGGTGTCGCGCTTCCAACAGCGCGGCGAACCCTCGGGCGGCGCCCCGGTTGGTGCTGGCCGGGACGGCGGGCGCCGGCGGTGCGGCCTGGACCGGTGCGGCGACGGCGGCCCGGGCGTCTTCCTCACGCTGCTGGGCGGCGAGGATCAGGGACAGCCTGGCCAGGTCCCCGCCCCGGCCCCCGGTCCAGCGGTGGGCGGGGTTGCGGTCACAGACGACCTCGCGCGGCCGGAGCGGGCCGTCGTCCTGCTCGTCGTCGCTCGAGGTGTGCTCGACGTAGAGCGGCCACAGCTGGCCGCCGCACTCGGTGCCCTGGTCGTCGATCGCCTTGTAGCACCAGCCAGTGAGCGGGCGGTCGTCCTCGTTGCGGTTGAGGCGCTGCAGCTGGGTGCGGAGGTCGCGGAGCTCCTCGCGCATGGCGGCGACCCAGGGCTGGGAGGCGATCCAGTCGAGGTTGCGGGTGAGCAGCTGCCGCTCGGTGCGCACCGTCGCCTGCTGCGGGTGCACGTGGTCGACGCCGATGACGCCAGCGGCGTCGGCGACGAACGGGCCGCGGGCGCCGGCCGGGACGCGGGCGATGACGTGCACGTCGGGCCGTCGAAGCTGGCGTTCCTCGCGGACGCGGTCGGCCAGGTCCTGGAGCACGCCGAGGACGTACAGGGGTCGCTCGGCCTGGGCGTCGTGTTCGTCGGCGTCGGCGCGGATCCACGCGCAGGACACGTGCTGACAGGCGGCGCAGACCGGGCCGTCGTGCTGCCAGCCGTGGGCGCTGGATCGGGGGTCGGTGTGCACGAGGGCGTCGAGGACGACGGGGGACTGCTGGGAGGCCAGGGAGCCGCCGCCGGTGCTGTCCCAGCGGATAGACATGGAGGGCAGGGCTGCCCAGGCGTCGGGCTCGGCCGCTCGCCAGGACAGGCGGTCGGCCTCGTCTTCGATGTCGTGCAGCCAGGTGCCGAGCTCTTCGAGGTGGTGGCGGCAGAGGAGGCCGTCGGTGGCGCGGTGCGGCCGGCCGGTGATGACGCAGAGGCGGGTGGTCGGCTCGTCTGTGGTCACGTGTGGGTGCGCTCCGGGGAGGTGGGCGACCAGCTCGTCGACGGCGACGTGCGCGAGGTCGCGGAGGTTGGTGATGAGGTTCCGCATGGCCGGGTCAGCGGCGTGTGCGGTGCCGGGTTGGGTTGGGATGGCCGGTGCGGTGCCGTTCGCGGACGGCGTCCAGGGCGGCCCGGATGTCGGGGTCGGATCCGCGGACGACGGTGGTGCGCTCGCAGTCGGGGCAGGTCCAGCGGTCGTCGCTCACGTCGGCCATCAGTCGTCTCCTCCGGGGTCGGGGTGGTCGGGTTGCTCGGCGGGGTGGCGGCCGCCGGGGTCGAAGGTGAAGCGGGCCAGCGCGTCCGCGATGGGGTCCGACGTCGAGGGGGCCGCGGGGTCGGGTGGCGGTGGCTGGTCGGGAGTCGCCGACTTGCCGGGCACCAGGGCGATGAGGTCGGCGGCGCTGTCGAGGAGCTGGTGGGCGTAGGTGAAGAGCGCCCGGGCTCGGCCGAACAGGAGGAAGCCCTCGATGACGCAGGCCGCGCCGGCGGCGAAGATCCCCCCGGCCAGGAGGGTGCCGAGGCTGGTCACGGGGCCCCGACGTCGGACGGCGCGATCAGCGGGGGGATGAGCTCGCAGAGGACGTCGAGCGGGTCCGGGCAGTCGGGTGTCGCCGGGGGTTGCTGGGGCTCGGTGGCCGTGGCGGTCTCGGTCGCCGTGGCGGTGGCGCTCGCCGTGCT
>Ga0210040_10002696_pt1 | contig 24760 bp, 22 predicted proteins | sample CryGeyCG12114_NA_FD_185462 | JGI IMG/M metagenome (GOLD analysis project Ga0210040, IMG submission 185462) | Groundwater microbial communities from aquifer - Crystal Geyser CG19_WC_8/21/14_NA (SPAdes) (version 2) | ecosystem: Environmental > Aquatic > Deep subsurface > Groundwater | place: USA... | reverse complement strand
CCAAGCTGGTCCCGTTCGGTGCGTTCGTGCGGGTCGAGGAGGGCATCGAGGGTCTGGTGCACGTCTCCGAGCTGGCCGAGCGTCACGTCGAGATCCCCGAGCAGGTCGTCACGGTCAACGACGACGTCCTGGTCAAGATCATCGACATCGACCTCGAGCGTCGCCGCATCTCGCTGTCGCTGAAGCAGGCCAACGAGGGTGTCGACGTCAACTCCGAGGACTTCGACCCCACGCTCTACGGCATGGCGGCGTCCTACGACGACCAGGGCAACTACCTCTACCCCGACGGCTTCGACCCCGAGACGGGCGAGTGGCTCGAGGGCTACGAGGAGCAGCGCGCGGCCTGGGAGTCCCAGTACGCCGAGGCCCACGCCCGCTGGGAGGCGCACAAGAAGCAGGTCGAGGACGCGGAGAACAACGAGGTCGCCGCGGCGGCCCCGGCGAGCTACTCCTCGGTCTCGGGCAGCACCGGTGGCGGTGTGCCGAGCGCGGCGCCGGCCAGCACCGGCTCGCCGGCGGCGGCCCCCGAGGGGTCGCTGGCTTCCGACGAGGCCCTGCAGGCCCTCCGGGAGAAGCTGACGGGCGGCGGCGGCGCCTGAGCGCAGCCGACGGCAGGTCGCTGACCTGAGCCGATGACGACGGCCCTTCCACCTCCGGGTGGGAGGGCCGTCGTGCGTCTGCCGACCGGGAGCGCGCCGACCCCGGCCGCGTCGTCCGGCCCGCTAGGGTGGCGACCGTGCTGAGGGTGGGTCTGACCGGCGGCATCGCCTCGGGCAAGAGCAGCGTGGCTGAGCAGCTGGCCGCCCGCGGGGCGGTGGTGGTCGACGCCGACGTGCTGGCGCGCGAGGTGGTCGAACCCGGCACCCCCGGGCTCGCGGCCGTCGTCGAGCGCTTCGGCGAGGAGGTGCTGCGCGAGGGCCGCCTGGACCGACCTCGGCTCGGCGCCCTGGTCTTCAGCGACCCGCAGGCCCGGCGCGACCTCGAGCAGATCATCCACCCGGCCGTCCGCGCCCGCGCCGCCGAGCTCGAAGCCCGGGCGGCACCGGACGCGGTGGTCGTGCAGGTCATCCCGCTGCTGGTCGAGACGGGCCAGGCGGGGGACTTCGACGTCCTCGTGGTGGTCGACCTGCCGCCGGCGACGCAGCTGGCCCGGCTGGTGGCGCGGAACGGGCTGGACCCCGAGCAGGCCCGGGCCCGGGTCGCGGCGCAGGCGAGCCGAGAGGAGCGGGTGGCGGTGGCCAACCAGGTGCTCGACAACAGCGGGACGCCCGAGGAGCTGGCCGAGCAGGTCGGGCAGCTCTGGTCGGTGCTGGCCGCCGGCTCCTGAGGACCGGCCGCGCCCCCGGCGCACGGGTCGCCCTGCGGCCGGCAGGGGCCGCCCGTCGAGGCCGCAGGAACTGTCAGTGGCCGCGCGTAGGCTTCCCGCATGCGTCCCCGTGAAGATCTGCAACGTGTCGTGGCGCCCCTGCACGTGGAGAGCGACTTCGACCCGTCGGGGGACCAGCCGACCGCGATCGCCGAGCTCGAGCGCCGGATCAACTCCGGCGAGCAGGACGTCGTCCTGCTCGGCGCCACCGGTACCGGCAAGACGGCCACCATCGCCTGGCTCGCCGAGCGGGTGCAGCGGCCGATCCTGGTCATGCAGCCCAACAAGACGCTGGCCGCCCAGTTCGCGAACGAGCTGCGGCACTTCTTCCCGAAGAACGCCGTCGAGTACTTCGTCTCCTACTACGACTACTACCAGCCCGAGGCCTACGTCCCCCAGACCGACACCTACATCGAGAAGGACTCCTCGCTCAACGAGGAGGTCGAGCGGCTCCGGCACTCGGCCACCAACTCGCTGCTGACCCGTCGCGACGTCGTCGTCGTCGCGACCGTCTCGGCCATCTACGGTCTGGGCACGCCGCAGGAGTACGTCGACCGGATGGTCGCACTGCAGGTGGGTCAGGAGATCGAGCGGGACACGCTGCTGCGCCGGCTGGTCGGCATCCAGTACGCCCGCAACGACCTCGCCGGCACCCGCGGGACCTTCCGGGTCCGCGGCGACACCCTCGAGGTGTTCCCGATGTACGAGGAGCTGGCCGTCCGGATCGAGTTCTTCGGCGACGAGATCGAGAAGCTCAGCACGCTGCACCCGCTGACGGGTGAGGTCGTGACGGAGGACCAGCACATCTACCTGTTCCCCGCCAGCCACTACGTGGCCGGTCCGGAGCGGATGGAGAAGGCCATCGGACGCATCGAGCACGAGCTGGCCGAGCGGCTGGCCCAGCTCGAGGGGCAGCAGAAGCTGCTGGAGGCCCAGCGGCTGCGGATGCGCACCAGCTACGACATCGAGATGATGCGCCAGATCGGCACCTGCTCGGGCATCGAGAACTACTCCAGCCACATCGACGGGCGGGGACCGGGCACGGCGCCGTACTGCCTGCTGGACTACTTCCCCGAGGACTTCCTGCTCGTCGTGGACGAGTCCCACGTGACCATCCCGCAGATCGGCGGCATGTACGAGGGCGACATGTCCCGCAAGCGGACGCTGGTCGACCACGGCTTCCGGCTGCCGAGCGCGATGGACAACCGGCCGCTGCGCTTCGAGGAGTTCGTCGAGCGGATCGGTCAGACCGTCTACCTCTCGGCCACGCCGGGCAACTACGAGCTGGCCAAGGGCGACGGCTTCGTCCAGCAGATCATCCGGCCGACCGGGCTGATCGACCCCGAGATCATCGTCAAGCCCACCCAGGGCCAGATCGACGACCTGATGGCCGAGATCCGGCTCCGGGTCGAGCGCAACGAGCGGGTGCTGGTCACCACGCTGACCAAGAAGATGTCGGAGGACCTGACGGACTACCTCCTCGAGAACGGCATCCGCACCCGCTACCTGCACTCGGAGGTCGACACCCTGCAGCGGGTGGCGCTGCTGCGCGAGCTCCGGATGGGCGAGTACGACGTGCTGGTCGGCATCAACCTCCTCCGCGAGGGCCTCGACCTGCCCGAGGTCTCGCTGGTGGCCATCCTGGACGCCGACAAGGAGGGCTTCCTCCGCAGCGCGAAGAGCCTCATCCAGACCATCGGGCGTGCGGCCCGCAACGTGTCCGGCCAGGTGCACATGTACGCCGACTCGATCACCGACTCGATGGCCTCAGCCATCGACGAGACGAACCGGCGCCGGGAGATCCAGGTCGCGTACAACCTCGAGCACGGCATCGACCCGAAGCCGCTGCAGAAGAAGATCGCCGACATCACCGACATGCTGGCCCGCGAGGACGCCGACACCGAGCAGCTGCTCAGCGGCCGGCCGCAGGGCAAGGGCAAGTCCCCGGTGCCGGCCCTCGGGCTCAAGGCGGGGGCCGACCACGGCCGGCGGCTCGGTGGGATGCCGGCCGGCGAGCTGGCCGACCTGGTGCAGGAGCTCACCACCCAGATGCACGGCGCAGCCGCCGACCTGCAGTTCGAGGTCGCGGCCCGGCTGCGGGACGAGATCTCCGACCTCAAGAAGGAGCTGCGGCAGATGGTGGAGGCCAGCCGCTGAAGGCCCGACCGCGCCGGCAGCGGGTCTGCGCCCGGCCGTGATGAGCACCGGGTCGGCGCTGCGGCCGCCCTCGGCCCCGGTGGGCTTGACCCGTGCGGATCTCAGGTCTCGGCCGCATCTTTTTGAGCGGAGCGGGCCGGCTGCCATACTGAATGCGGAGGGGAGTATTCCCTCGCGTCGGCATCGTCAACACGGACGTGCGTGGGCGGGCTCCCGCCCGTCGCGCCCTACCCGGTGCCTCGGCCAGTTCGCTGGTGGAAGAGACCTCCGAGACCTCGACGTTCGCTGACTCGTCTCGGAAGGCAGTCCCCCATGCATGTTCACCCCTACGCCTGGATCATCACCGTCGTGGCGATGGTCGCGATCCTGGCGTTCGACGTCTTCATCATCGGTCGCCGGCCGCACGAGCCGTCCACCAAGGAAGCCTCGATCGCCATCGGCGTCTTCGTCGGCCTGGCCGTGCTGTTCGGGCTCGGCGTGCTGCTGGTCTCCGGCCCCCGCTACAGCGGCGAGTTCTTCGCCGGCTGGATCACCGAGTACAGCCTCTCGGTCGACAACCTGTTCATCTTCCTGATCATCATGGCCAAGCTGAAGGTGCCGCGGAAGCTGCAGCAGTTCGCGCTGCTCGTCGGCATCATCCTGGCCCTGGTCTTCCGCGGCATCTTCATCGCGGTCGGCGCGGCCGCCATCGACCGGTTCGCCTGGGTGTTCTTCATCTTCGGCGCGTTCCTGGTCTACACCGCGGTCAAGCTGTTCCTGGACTACCGCTCGCACGACGACGACGAGCACGACGAGGACGCCCCGGACAACGTGCTGATGCGGCTGGTGCGCCGTCGGCTGAACGCGACCGAGGACTTCCGCGGCACCAAGCTGACGGTGAAGGAGGGCGGCAAGCGGCTGATCACCCCGATGTTCTTCGTCATCGTGGCCCTCGGCAGCACCGACCTGCTGTTCGCCCTCGACTCCATCCCGGCCATCTACGGCCTGACCGAGGAGCCCTACCTCGTCTTCACCGCGAACGTGTTCGCGCTGATGGGGCTGCGGCAGCTCTACTTCCTGATCGGCGGCCTGCTGAAGAAGCTGGTCTACCTCTCGCTCGGGCTGTCGATCATCCTCGCCTTCATCGGGGTCAAGCTCGTGCTGCACGCCCTGCACGAGTACCACCTGGCCGGCTGGGCCCCGTTCGGCGGGGAGATCCCGATCTGGCTCTCGCTGCTGGTCATCGTGGCCACGCTGGCGGTCACCACCGTGGCCAGCCTGCTGAAGTCGCGTCGCGACCCGTCGGCCAAGGCTGACGTCCTCGGCTCCCACTGAACGACCGACGCCGGCCCCCTCGCCTGTGCGAGGGGGCCGGCGTCGTCGGGTGAGCGGTCAGGCCGCGCGGTGGGCCGCCACCGGCGTTGCCGGCTCGATCGCCTCGCGGACCAGCTCGGCCACGTCGCTCATCAGCCGGACGTCGACGGCGGCCAGCACCTCGGCCGGGACGTCGTCCAGGTCCGGCTCGTTGCGCGCGGGCAGGAACACCGTGGTCAGCCCGGCCCGCTGAGCGGCCAGCAGCTTCTGCTTGGCGCCGCCGATCGGCATCACCCGACCGTTGAGGCTCACCTCGCCGGTCATCGCGACGTCCGAGCGCACCGGCCGGCCCAGTGCCATGGAGGTCAGCGCCGTCACCATGGTGACGCCGGCCGACGGTCCGTCCTTCGGCACCGCACCCGCAGGCACGTGGATGTGGATCGGCCGGTAGAGCACCGACGGGTCGATGATCCCGAGCTGGGCGGTGTGGGCGCGGACGTAGGACAGCGCGATCTGCGCCGACTCCTTCATCACGTCCCCCAGCTGCCCGGTCAGCGTCAACGTCCCGCCGGAGCCGGCCCCGTTCCCCGAGCCCACCTCGTCACCCGATCCCGTCGCGTTCCCCGAGCCCGTCACGGAGCCGCTGACGGACGCCGCCTCGATGAAGAGCACATCTCCGCCCAGCCCGGTGACAGCCAGGCCGGTGGCGATACCCGGCACCGAGGTGCGCTCGTGCGCCTCCGGGGTGAAGCGCGGCCGGCCGAGGAAGTCGCGCAGGTTCGCGACGTCGATCTCCAGCCGCTCGTCCTCCCCGCGCGCCAGCCGGGTGGCCGCCTTGCGCAGCGCCTTGGCCAGCAGCCGCTCGAGCTGCCGGACGCCCGGCTCCCGGGTGTAGTCGGCTGCGATCTGGCGCAGCGCCTCCTCGGAGATGCTGACCTCGTCCTCGGTCAGCGCGGCGAGGTCGAGCTGGCGGGGCAGCAGGTGACGGCGGGCGATGGCGACCTTGTCCTCCTCGGTGTAGCCGTCGAGCTGGACCACCTCCATCCGGTCCAGCAAAGCCTGCGGGATGGTCTCGAGCACGTTCGCCGTGGCCAGGAAGACCACGTCGGACAGGTCGAGGTCCACCTCGAGGTAGTGGTCGCGGAAGGTGTGGTTCTGCGCGGGGTCGAGGACCTCGAGCAGGGCCGCGGCCGGGTCGCCGCGGTAGTCGGCGCCGACCTTGTCGATCTCGTCCAGCAGCACGACGGGGTTCATCGAGCCCGCCTCGCTGATGGCGCGGACCACCCGTCCGGGCAGGGCGCCGACGTAGGTCCGCCGGTGGCCGCGGATCTCGGCCTCGTCCCGTACACCGCCGAGCGCGACCCGGACGAACTTCCGGCCCAGCGCGCGGGCCACGGACTCGCCGAGGGAGGTCTTGCCCACCCCGGGCGGGCCGACCAGCGCCAGGACCGCGCCCGATCCGCGGCCGCCGACCACCTCGAGGTGGCGGGAGGCCCGCCGCGAGCGGACGGCCAGGTGCTCCACGATCCGGTCCTTGACGTCGTCCAGGCCGTGGTGGTCGGCGTCCAGCACCTCGCGGGCGGCGACCACGTCGGTGGTGTCGGTGGTCCGGACGCCCCACGGCAGGTCCAGCACGGTGTCCAGCCAGGTGCGCAGGTAGCCGGTCTCGGGGCTCTGGTCGCTGGCCCGCTCGAGCTTGGCCACCTCGCGCAGCGCCGCCTTGCGGACGTCCTCGGGCAGGTCGGCCTGCTCGACGCGGCCGCGGTAGTCCTGGGCGCCCTCCGGCTCGTCCTCGCCGAGCTCCTTGCGGATGGCGGCGAGCTGCTGTCGGAGCAGGAACTCGCGCTGGCCCTTCTCCATCCCCTCGCGGACGTCGTCGGCGATCTTGTCGTTGACCTCGGTCTCGGCGATGTGGCTGGTCGTCCACTCCACCAGCAGCCGCAGCCGGTCGGCCACGTACGGGTTCTCCAGCAGCTCGCGCTTCTGCTCGTCGGTCAGCCATGAGGCGTAGCCGGCCAGGTCGGCCAGGGCCGACGGGTCGGTGACCTTGTTGACCTGGTCGATGACCTGCCAGGCGTCGCGGCGCTGCAGCGTGGCCACCACGAGGTGCTTGTACTCGGCGGCGAGCTCGCGGACCTCCGCGGTCTCCAGCGTCGGGTCGAGCTCCTCGGCCTCCACCCAGAGGGCGGTGCCGGGGCCGGAGACGCCCGAGCCGATCCGCACCCGGCGGTCGGCCTTGAGCACGGCGGCCGGCTCGCCGTTCTGCAGCCGGCCGAGCTGCACGATCGAGGCGACCACGGCGTAGGAGGCGTAGCGGTCGCTGAGCCGGGGGGCGACGAGCAGCTGGTCGTCGCTGTGGGCACGGGCCGCGTCCACCGCGGCGCGGGCGGCGTCGTCGAGCTCGATCGGCACGACCATGCCGGGCAGGACGACGAGGTCGGTCAGGAAGAGGACGGGTAGGCGGGTGGTCGACATGAGGTGAACCTCCAGGATGAGGTCGCTCGTACCTTGAGCGACATGCACTCAAGGCCGCCGACGTCCTGGTTCTTCCCCTCGTTCTCTGCAGGCGAACGCGGGCCGGCCCCGGGGTCCCGCGTGAGCCGTCAGTGCTGCGGCGGCAGGCCCTGGCCCATCCGGCGACGTCTCCTGAGCCAGAGGGCGGTCGCGGCGGCGAGCAGGACCACGACGGCACCGATGCCGGCGCCGATGCCGATGCCGATGCCGACGCCGATGCCGACGAGCGCCGCCGACGAGAGCGAGGCGTCGTCGGCCGGGGGCGCCGCCGTGGGCACCGTCGAGGGCGGGACCGGACTCGGCGTCGGCGCGGGGGTGGGCGTCGGGGACTGCGCGGCCTGGGCGAAGACCGGTTGTCCGCGCGGTGTCCCGTCGACGGACACGTCGAACTGGACGGGGATGGCCACCCCTCCCGGAGCTGGGGGCTGGCGACGGGCTCCATCTGCAGGGACACGTAGTAGTCGCCGGCGACCGTGGCCGTGCTGGCATCGGGGTCGTAGGGCCCTTGGGTGAGCGGCAGCGTCAGCTCGTCGTTGCGCACCCGCACCGTCGGCGAGACGACGGTGAGCCTGGTGACCGGCTTGTTCCCCGCGCCGCTCTCGTGCTGCTCGGTCATGGTCACCCGGGCCGGGCTCACCACCGACACCGGTAGTACCACTGGTCGAACGCGCTCTTGGTGAACCGGCGCCCGCCGCCACCGGGGACCACGGCGGTGACCCGCACCTTCTGGCCGTAGTCGAGGTGGACGCGGTAGCGCACCGTCTCGCCCAAGGCGACCGAGTCCGACCAGGTCCCGTCCCCGATCAGGCCTGCGTCGGAGAACGCGGAGCCCCGGCCGTCTGCCGGGCGGGAGACCGCGTGCCGACGCTCGTGCCCGTGCTGTCGTAGTCGCTCACGTTCTCGGGCAGCGCGTCCCCCTCTTGGGCTCGCTGATCTCGGAGCCGTAGACCCGCAGCCCGACCTGGGTGCCCGGCGGCAGCGACGCGGCCACCTGCCCGAGCGCTCGCTTCGCCGCCGCGAACTTGGTGCCGCCGCCGCTGATCTTGGAGTTCGTCGACCCCGACACGTCGAGCAGCAGCAGCACCCGAGGTGCCTCGTCGGCGCTGGCCGGGACGGCTCCGGCGAGCACACCCCCCGACCGCCAGCAGCAGACCCATCAGCCCGAGGAGCAGTCGCCGCGCCGTCGGTCGGCGTACGACGTCGACTCCCATGCCCGGCATCCTGCCCCAACCACCGGGGCGTCGACGGAATCGTCATCGGATCGGGGGACGCCGCTGTGGGCTACTGTGTCAGCCGTCGAGAGGAGCCCCATGAGGGATCGATCCGCGTGCCACCGCGCAGCCTGGAGCACCTCCGCTGCCGCGACCGCCCTCCTGGTCGCCGGCTGTTCCGTCCTCGGCGGCGGTGGGTCGTCGCCGGCCTCGTCCGCTCCTGCGGTCCCGGCATCGTCGGCCCCGGCGAGCCCCGCACCGTCCGCCACCGCCTCGAGCCCGGGGAGCACGACGCCCGGCCCGACCGCCGGCGGCGCCACCCCGCTCGGGGACCCGTCGGCGCCAGCTGCCGCCGAGCAGCCCCTAGCCGGCCGCACGCTCACCGTCGACGCCTTCGGTGGAAGCACGGTGCCGCTCCGCGTCGACGTCATGGAGCTCAGACGTCGAGGCGACCTGCTGGACCTCACCGTGCACCTGACGAACACCTCGACAGACCGCAGTCGAAACCTCGGGTACCTGGTGAACAGTCGGTTCAACGGCCCGCGCCGCGACGACATCTCCTCCTACGACGCGGCTTTCTCCGGAGCAGTGCTGACCGACGTGGCCGGGAAGAAGCGCTACCTGGTGGCGGCCGACTCCGGGAACCAGTGCGTGTGCACCAACTTCGGGTCGACGCTCATCGGTCCCGGGCAGACCGTCGAGGCCACGGCGACCTACGCCGCGCCGCCGGCGTCCACGACCAAGCTGGACGTGGCCGTGGCGTCGATCGGGACCTTCCGTGACCTCCCCATCACGTAGGTCCGCGGCGGTGCGTCGCAGCGCCTGTGCCGCGCTGCTCGGGTTGGCCCTGACGACCATGGCTCCGTCGGCCGTGGTCTGGGCGGACACGGCGACGCCGAGTCCGGCGCCCACGCTCGACGGGGCGCCGACACCGACGGCCGCGTCCCCCGCCACCCCGGACCCGTCCCCGACCATGGACGCGACCGCCACCTCGCTCGCCGGGCTCAGCGCACCGGTGTACGACATCATCACCACCGTCGAGTCCATCGACGGGAGCGAGACCCAGCGGGACACCACGACCCGGCGGACCCTGGTCCTGGACAGCAAGGTGCTGTTCCCCGAGGACCGGGCGACGCTCTCGGCGGCCGCCCGGAAGCGGCTGCGCCGGGTGGCCCGTGAGATCGAGGCGAGCGGCGCTACGGGCACGGTCAGGGTCGACGGCTACACCGACGACCAGGGGTCGGCCGCGCACGGCCTCGTGCTCTCCCGGCAGCGGGCTCGCGCCGTGCGCGGTGTGCTGGCGCCGCTGCTGGCCAGCACCGGGGTGCGCATCGCGGTGCGCGGTCTCGGCGAGGCGAACCCCCGGGTCCCCAATCACGACAGGTCCGGGCGCCCGATCCCGGCCAACCAGGCCAAGAACCGTCGCGTCGAGATCTCCTTCAGCAAGAGCCGCTGACCGGTGGTCGTCCGCGGGGGCTGCGGGACGTCAACCGGCACAACCACGCTCGAGCTCGTCGACGGCGATGACGACGGCGGCCGCACTCCAGGCGAGCGGGGCGGCTGAGGCGGGCTGACCGTCGGCCAGCACCTTCTCGGGGACCGAGCCGGCGCTGGTCCGGTGGTCGGCGATCCAGGTCAGCCAGTGCCGGGCCTGCTCGGGGTCGGTGCAGGCGGCGGCGAGCGCCACGGTCGCGGTGGTGGGCGTCCAGCTGATCCCGTCGCGGCGCCAGGACCCGCCGGGGGCCAGGCCGCCGGCTGGTCGCCGCATGCCGCGGGGTGCCTTCGACCACACCTCGCGCACCCCGGGGTCGGTGACCCCGCCGAACGGGGCGAGCAGGAACGTCACCCCCAGGTCGACCGAGCGCGGGCTGCCGCCGAGGTAGCGGGAGCACCGGGTCGGCCCGAACTGCTGCAGGACCGCGGCCTGCAGGTGGCCGGACGCTGCCCTCACGGAGTTCGGCCCGGGCGGGGTCTCCGATCTCGTCGTAGAGGTAGGCCGCGCTGACCAGACCGCTCAGCAGGACCGCGCAGGTGGCCAGGCTGACCCCGGCGGGCTCGACCTCCCAGTAGTCCGAGGACGCCGACGGCAGCCCGGTCGCGGTGGAGACCGCGGCGAGCGTCGCGGCCGTCGACCGGTCCAGCAGCCGGCGGTAGCGCTGCCCGACGCGGGCCCGGGACGCGGGCGACTCCTGCTGGCGCACCACCTCCGCCAGCCCCCAGAGGCTCCAGCCGGTCCCGTCGAGCTGGATGCCGCGGTCGTCGGGGACACCGCTGCCGTCGGGTAGGTAGCGGGCCTGGAACAGACCGTCGGCCGGCTGGACCCGTTGCAGGAGGTCGAGGTCGGCCAACGCGTCCCTCGTGTGCCCCGTCCGGGCCAGGGCGCTGACCACGAAGGCGGTGTCGCGGGGCCAGACGTAGCGCCAGCTGGGGGGCTCCCCGGCGACCGCCACCCCGTCGTCGTGGGCCAGCACGTCCAGGTCGAGCAGTGCGTTCCGGGTCAGGTCCGGAGTGACGCCCGGGGTCCGGGGGACGGTGCCGGCCGCCAGCCACGCCTGCTGCTGCGCCACCAGCTCCGCGGTGCGGGGCCGGTCGCGCACGACCCGGTAGCCGGGGACCAGCGTCGGTCCCCGTCCTGGTTGGCGGTTCCCGGTCCGCGCAGGACGTCCTCAGTCCTCGGTGACGTCCTCGCCCCGCTCGCGCAGTCGTCCCAGCGAGTCGAGCATCCCGGCCAGGACCTCCGGCTCGTGCCCGGCCAGTCGGCGACCTCCCCGACGACGCGCAGCGGCAACCGGGAGCGGTAGGACCGGGTGGGGTTGCCCGGGAACCGCTCGTCGGTGACGTCGGGGTCGTCCTCGAACGGGCCCGAGGGCTCCACCACGTAGACCCGTCCCCGCTCACCGGTGCCGGCCAGCGCCGTGGACAGCTCCGCCCCCCGGACCGCGGTCTCCAGCCGTGAGGTGACGTAGATGTTGTTCGAGGTGCGGCCCTGCTGGTAGTTCGAGCCGAGGCCCGGTACCAGCTCGTCACCGGTCTTCAGGGCGGCCCTGGTCCCGTGGAAGAAGGGTCCGGCGACGTGCTGCCAGGAGTCGAGCGTCACCGGGACGTCCTCGCTGCTGCTCCCACCCACCGTCGTCCTCTCCCCGGTCATACCACCGCCCGCGGACGCGGCCACCTCTACCCGCAACCGTCAGGGTGTGCAGGGCGGGTCGTCCCGTCGAGGCTCCGGGGGGCCGGCGTGGCGTGCGGGGCTCGTCGGGAGTGCCGGGAGGGGCTCGTCGGGCACCCGGTCCGCCGGTGGTGCCGCGAGCCCGTCGCTCAGCCCCGGTGCGCCGCGGACCCCAGCGCCCCGGCGATCAGCCGGGCGACGTCCTCGTGCAGCGTGAAGCAGCCGGCCACGACGTCGAACGGCAGGCGGGTCACCTCGGGCACCACCTGCAGCGACTCCTGCAGGCCGACGTGCGCGTCGGTGTACTGCCGCCGGCTGAGACCCGCCGCGTCCTGGGCCTCCTGCGTCGGGCAGGGCGAGGTGCGCAGGATCGTCTGCAGCAGCGTGCGCGCCACGGGCTCGAGGGCGGCGACGTAGCGCTCCATCGCCGCTGGGGTCCAGCCGTCGACGGTCGCCGAGCCGGCGGCAGGCATCCGCCCGCCGGGCCCGACGCCGTAGGCCCGGGCGATCATCTCCACCACCTCGCGCTGCTCGTCGACCGAGGGGTCGAAGGAGATGGTCACCTCACCGCAGAAGAGCGTGTTCATGGCTCCACCCTGGTGGCCGGCCCGGGTTGGGCGCGAGCCCGCCGCGGCCATCGGCTACCACGGTCTGAGTCCCGGGGCAGAGGTCGAGACCGGGGTCGTACGTCGTCAGCCCCCCGGGCGGGCTGGACCTACCCAGGCTCCTCGTCCAACTTCCTCGGGATCATCACCCATGACGGACGTACCAGCCAGCCAGCCAGCCAGCCAGCCCAAGACTGCAATCTCCCGCAGTGCCGTCCTCCGGCTCGCCCTCGAACGGCTCCACAACCAGATGAGCCCCGAGCAGATCGTCGACGTGCTCCGTCCACGAGGCGACGGCACCACCACCGGCCGCAGACGACGCTGACCGACGACGGCCGTCACGATGATCCAGCCTCACAACTACAACGGTCCTGGGCCTGACCGGGTGGATGCGCCCCTCTGCGCTGTCGAGCACAACCGAGCAGGTCCCCATCGGGCCGCAGTATTTGAGTAATCTGTAGCCGGCGTACGTTATCCGGCCGCACCTTGCTGCCGATATCTTGGGACCCTTGACAGTTCACATCCTGTCCCATAATCTCCGGACCAAGAAGATCGCAAATTCTCAAGGGGGAGAAAATCATATGAGTTCTCGACGTCAAAAAGTCGCTGCCGTGACGGTCGCATTTGCAGCCATGGCGGCCGTACAGGTTGTCGCGCCGCTGCAGGCGTCCGCGCACGACACCTCGGCACAGCTCACCAACCCTGGCATCCGCTACGGGTACGGCGGGGTCACCAACAGCCACAAGCGGCTCTACTCCTGCGACACCTACCGCGACGGCGTCGGGTTCCGCGCCGAGTACCGGCTGAAGAACGGGGCATCAGGCCACGTCGACGACGCCAACGGGTCGAAGAGTGGCTGCTCCGACATCACCCCCGGCACGTCCTCCAACCCCATCAAGAGCTTCCGCGTCATCCTCAAGGGCAACTACGGCGGCAACCCGAACGGCGCCTGGGTGTACAGCGGCTGGTACGACGCCTGATCGACCGAGTAGCTAGTAGGAGGGCCGTACCAACCTGGCTACGGCCCCTTCTGCACACCCCAGATGAGCCAAGAATTGGTGCAGCATTGAATTGCCTACCAGAGGTCTAGATGCCGGATGACGTCATCGCGCTCATAGACGCGATCGGTAGGGGAGTGAGCCGACTCTTCAACGGGTGGAAGCAACGACGCTCACGCCGTGCTGCAAATGAGGGGTCTGCTGCGCGAAGCCCTTCAGCCCGCTAAAAGGGCAGAACAAGCCGCGTGTCCGCCACGCCGTCCCTGACAGCTCTCGGCACGTTGACATCGGGGCGCGGGATCCTACGAGTTCTCGAACAGCCACGGGCTGACCTCGGTGGTGGCGACCACGGGGCGACCTGGTGGGTCACCGCCTGCGTGCTGGGCGCCGCCCTGCTGCTCACCGTCGCGCTGCGGCGGCTCCGCACAGCCCGTCTGGTACTGCTCAGCCTCGCCGCCACGGTGGTGGTGGGGCTGCTGCTCAATGCGGGCTACGCCCTGCTCAATGCGGGCTACGCCCTGCTCGACGGGGGCATCACGATGGCGGCGACCGGTCTCTCCTAGGGCCGCGCTCCGGGCCGTCGCCGGAGCCGGGGCCGGTCATCCCCGCGGGCCGGGCCCGGTCGTCAGCTCAGGCCGGTGGGGCGGGCTGGACCAGGGTCCCCTGGTGGTGCAGCAGCCTCCACCGGCCACCCGAGCGGCGCCACAGGGAGGTCCGGAGGGCTGCGCGGCCCTGCGGCTGTGACAGGTAGGTGAGCACGAGCAGGTCGGGACCGGCCTGCAGGCAGGTGACGTCCACGGCCTCGAGGGGCTCTGCCGCCCGGTCCTCCGCCACCAGGGCGGCGATCATCTCGGCCCGGCTCCACCGCCGTCCGGAGGCGCCGACCTCGGCGAAGTCGGGGTCGAGGAGCTGCTCCAGCCGTTCCCGGCTCCGGCGGACGGCGGGGGTGAGGAGAGCCAGCTCGAGCTCGACGACCTGCTGCACGCGCCCAGCCGACCACACCCCGACGGGGGGCACCAGCGCGAGGGTCAGGGGACCAGGTGCCGGCCGAGGAACGTGAGCTCGGCGGGGGCGACGCGCCGCCAGTAGCTGTCGTCGTGCGCCCCGGCCTGGAACCCGCCCGCCGGCTCGTCCCCGGCGTCGAAACCGGCCCGGTAGTGCCGGACGGCGGGGGCGAAACCGTCGCCGCGGCCGCAGTCCAGCCGGACGGGGATGCCCCGCAGGTCCTGCTGGCGACCCATCACGTCGTGGGCGGCGAAGTCGGCTGCGTCGTCGAAGGCGCCCGGGGAGCTGTCCCCGGCCGCGTCCCACAGGGCGGCGCTCACCGCGACCACCCCGGCGACGCGCGCCGGACCGAGGAGGCTCGCCAGCCGCAGGACGCCGTAGCCGCCCATGGAGTAGCCGTAGAGCCCGACCCGCCCGGTCTGCAACCTGCGCCCGGCCAGCAGGGGCAGGAACTCCTCGGTGACCATCGCGCCCGCGTCCTCGCCCGAGGAGCGCGGGTGCCAGTAGGTGTCGCCCCCGTCGACCGCGGCGATGGCGAACGGCTGCGGGCCGGCGGCCAGGAAGTGGTCGAGGCCGATCCGGTCGCCGAAGAGGTTGGTGTGGTCGTCGTAGCGCCCGTGGAGGGCGACCACCACCGGGAGCACGTCACCCGCCCGGGACCCTGGTGGGTAGGCGACCGACCAGCCCACGTCGGTGCCCCGGCGCCGGGAACCGAAGGTGCCGCTGACCAGCGGACCCGGCGCGGTGGCGGGCGCGGCGGTGTCGGGGCCGTTGAGGCCGAGCTCGGAGTAGGCCCGCGTGCGGCCCGGCAGCAGCCCCTGCTCGACGCCGGCGGCGGCGCCGGCCAGCAGGCCCGCTCCGAGCAGACCGCCGGCCAGGACGCGGCGGCGGGTGGTCCGGGTCACGCCGTCAGTGTGCCGTGGTCGGGTGCGGCGCGACACCCGCCTCGGCGTGCTCTGTGTGGCCGATCCGCGGCGGGCCCGGCAGCCAGGGGCCGGGGAGCCGGTCCGCGTTCCCGCTGGCCCGCCGGTCGCCCTCAGGCCCCGTCGGCGAGCACGGCGTCGAGGCGCTCGAAGTCCTCGTCCATCCCGGCGTCCATCCCGCTGGCCAGCATCGCGTCGCACGCCTGCTCCGAGACGTAGGTGGAGGTCACCTCGAGCACGCTCTCGCCGCCGGGGAGGTCGGTGAACCGGAGCGTCTCCAGCGTCGGGACCGACCCGTCTTCCTCGTGCTGCCAGGTGTGGACGATCCGGCCCTCGCCGACGTGGTGGTAGGAGCCGTGGAAGGCCCAGCCGCCCCCGTCCGGTGACTCCACCACGTAGCGGAAGGCGCCGCCGGTGGTCGCGTCGAAGCGGTCCAGCCGGAGCGTGGTGCCCCGGGGCCCCATCCAGCGGCTGAAGACCGCGGGGTCGGTGTGCGCGCGCTGGACCGCCGCCGCCGGCGCGGCGAACTCGCGCCGGTGCTGGAGGCTCTGCTGCCCGGTGCGGGTGTGGACGGTGGCGCCGGGACGGCGGATGTCGTGCGGGCTCATGCTGGTCCTCCTGGTCGTCGGTCGGGTTCCGGACGGTCCCGGTCGGAACCCTCCGGTGCAGGTTGGTCGGCGGGGTGGTCGTCGCTCGCCGGGCCGGTCTGGCGTTCCGCCAGCACCTCGTCGAGGCGCTGGTAGCGCTCCTCGAGCAGCCGGCGTCGCTGCTCCATCCACCGCGCCGCCTCGTCGAGGGGTGCCGGCTCCAGGTGCACCCGACGGGTCCGGCCCTCGCGGTGCCGCGTGACCAGCCCCGCCCGCTCCAGGGTGCCGATCTGCTGCGACACGGCCTGGAAGGTGATGGCGCTGAAGAGGCCGGCGAGCTCTCCCACCGTGGCGTCACCGGCGGACAGCCGCGCGACGATGGAGCTGCGGACGGGGTCACCCAGAGCGGCGAAGGTCTCGGCGACCGGTGGTGACACGACCCCTCCTCGTTAAAGCGACTGCTTTAACGTCGACTGTAGGGGCAGCGACCTCCGGCGTCAACGGCTCTGGGGTCCCCTGGCTCGGGGCGGGACAGCTGGGGAGGGGTTGGCTCGCTACCAGCCGCGGGCGCGCCACTCCGCCAGGTGCGGCCGCTCGGCGCCGAGGGTGGTGTCGTCGCCGTGGCCGGGGTGGACCACCGTCTGGTCGTCGAAGCGGCCGAACACCTTCTCCTCCAGGTCGTCCAGCAGGGAGGCGAAGTCGGCGGGACCGGAGGTCTTGCCGGGGCCGCCCGGGAAGAGGCTGTCGCCGGTGAACAGGTGGACCACCCCGTCCGGGGCCGTCCAGGCCAGGGCGATGGAGCCCGGGGTGTGCCCGACCAGGCCGACCACCTCCAGCGACTGCTCGCCCACCCGTACCGCGTCGCCGTCCCAGACCCCGACCAGGTCCTCGACCCAGGCGCCGGTGGCGATCGCGTCGACGTCGGGACGGCCGCAGACCAGCTCGGCGCCGGTCGCCTCCGACACCGCGGACAGGCCCTGCCAGTGGTCGCCGTGCCGGTGGGTGGTGACGACGGTGGCGAGCCCGGTGCCGCTGAGGGCGAGCAGTCGCTCCGGCTCGGCGGCCGCGTCCACCAGCAGGCGGGCCGAGGGGGTGACCAGCAGGTAGGCGTTGTTGTCCATCGGTCCCACGCTGACCTTGGTCACGGTCAGGGCGTCGGTGGTGACGACGGCCAGCGGCTCGCCGCCGGGCTCGACGTGGTTCAGTCCAGGCATCAGCAGTCCTCGGTCGGGTCGGTCGTGAGGTGACGGGTCGGTCAGGAGGGGAGGGGTCGGTCGGGGGAGGGTCAGAACGCGGGCAGCCGCAGCCCGTCGCCGCCGGCCAGCCGGGCGTCGTCGCAGCGGCCGGTGAGCCAGCCGAGCAGGTCGGCGCTGGTGCCGCGGACCGTCCGCGGCTCGCCGGAGCTGCCGACGGTCAGCGTCGTGGTCGGCGAGACGAGCTGCAGCCGGGGGAACTCGTCCCGCTCGCGCAGCCGGAAGGCCGACAGCTCCAGCAGCCAGTCCGCGGTCGCGGCGTCCACGTCGGCGAGCGTGTGGCCGGTGCCCAGGTCGACGTGGTGCAGGGTCACCTCCAGCAGCCGGGCCAGCGGCAGCAGTCGCGCGGGCACCGAGAGGCCGCCGCGCATCTCCACCACCGCGTCCCACGCTCCCGCGGCGGCCACCTGGTCGAAGGCCTCCTCGAGCCGACCGGCGGAGGTGTCGAGGTCGATCTGCAGGTCCAGTCCGGACCGCAGCGCGCCCTGCTCGATCTCGGTCTCGCGCTGCTCGGGGGAGTCGTACATGTCCTGGCGCCGCCCCGACGTGGCCCACCCGGTCAGCCGGACCAGTGCGTCGGCCTGCCGGGCGAGGTGGGTGGCGAGGTGGCCGCGGCTCCAGCCCGGCAGCAGGCTGGGCCCGCGCCAGTCGTCGTCGTCAACCCCGATGGTGTCCCCGAGCAGGCGGGCGGTGGCCTCGGTGAGCAGGGCGCGCAGCCGGGCGAGCTGGTCGGCCTGGGCCGGTGTGCCCGTGGGGCGGGCGGCGACAGGCTCGGCGTCGGGCATGCCGCCACGGTAGCGGTCCGGACCCCTCGGAGCCGTGGCCCGGACCGGCCCGGTCGCTCGTCGGCGGGAACTGTCAGTGGGCCCACCTACGATGGTGCATCGTGATGGATCGACTGGTCGTCCGGGGAGCCCGGGAGCACAACCTCCGCAACGTCTCGCTGGATCTGCCGCGGGACGCGCTCATCGTGTTCACCGGCCTGTCCGGCTCCGGCAAGTCCAGCCTGGCCTTCGACACGATCTTCGCCGAGGGCCAGCGGCGCTACGTGGAGTCGCTGTCGGCCTACGCCCGGCAGTTCCTCGGCCAGATGGACAAGCCGGACGTGGACTTCATCGAGGGCCTGTCCCCGGCCGTCTCCATCGACCAGAAGTCGACCAGCCGCAACCCCCGCTCCACCGTCGGGACCATCACCGAGGTCTACGACTACCTCCGGCTGCTCTACGCGCGGGCCGGCCGGCCGCACTGCCCGATCTGCAGCGAGCCGATCAGCCGCCAGTCCCCGCAGCAGATCGTCGACCGGCTGATGGCGCTGGAGGAGGGCACCCGGTTCCAGGTGCTCGCCCCCGTGGTCCGCGGCCGCAAGGGCGAGTACGTCGAGGTGTTCCGCCAGCTGGCCAGCGACGGCTTCAGCCGCGTCCGGGTGGACGGGGAGGTCGTGCAGCTGGTCGAGCCGCCGGTGCTGGACAAGCAGAAGAAGCACAACATCGACGTGATCGTCGACCGGCTCGCGGTGAAGCCCAGCTCCAAGCAGCGGCTGACCGACTCGGTGGAGACCGCGCTCGGCCTGGCCCAGGGCGTGGTGGCGGTGGACTTCGTCGACCTGGACGCGGCCGACCCGCTCCGCGAGCGCCGCTACTCCGAGAAGATGGCCTGCCCGAACGACCACGACATCGCGATCGAGGAGCTCGAGCCCCGGCAGTTCTCCTTCAACGGGCCCTGGGGCGCCTGCCCGGAGTGCTCGGGGATGGGCACCCGGATGGAGGTCGACCCCGAGCTGGTCGTGCCCGACGACGAGAAGACCCTGGCCGAGGGCGCCATCGCCCCCTGGGCGTCCGCGCACGTCGCCGACTACTTCCTGCGGCTGATCGAGTCGCTGGCCGAGAGCGTCGGCTTCAGCACCACCGTGCCCTGGCACCGGCTGCCGGCGGCGGCGCAGAAGGTGCTGCTGCACGGCGTGCCCAACCAGGTGCACGTCCGCTACAAGAACCGGTACGGCCGGGAGCGCTCGTACAACGCCAAGTACGAGGGCGTCATCTCCTACATCGAGCGGCGGCACGCCGAGGCCGAGACCGACACCTCGCGGGAGCGCTTCGCCGGCTACATGCGGGAGGTGCCGTGCAAGGCCTGCCGCGGCGCCCGGCTGAAGCCGACCTCGCTCGCGGTGACCCTGGGCGGTCGGAACATCGCCGAGGTCTCCGCCATGTCGATCGACGAGGCCGCCGCCTTCCTGCTGCAGCTCGAGCTGACCGACCGCGAGCGCCAGATCGCCGAGCGGGTGCTCAAGGAGATCAACGAGCGGCTGCGCTTCCTGCTCGACGTCGGCCTGGACTACCTCTCGCTCAGCCGGCCCACCGGCAGCCTGTCCGGGGGCGAGGCCCAGCGGATCCGGCTGGCCACCCAGATCGGCTCGGGGCTGGTCGGGGTGCTCTACGTGCTGGACGAGCCGAGCATCGGCCTGCACCAGCGCGACAACCGGCGGCTGATCGACACCCTGATCCGGCTGCGCGACATGGGCAACACCCTGATCGTGGTCGAGCACGACGAGGACACCATCAAGGTGGCGGACTGGGCGGTCGACATCGGTCCCGGCGCCGGGGAGCACGGCGGCCACGTCGTCCACTCCGGCACGGTGCAGGAGCTGCTCGACCACCCCGACTCCATCACCGGCGCCTACCTGTCGGGCCGCCGCGAGATCGCCCTGCCGCTGGTGCGGCGGCCCCGCACCAAGGGCCGTGAGATCACGGTGACCAACGCGGTCGAGCACAACCTGCGCAACGTGTCGGTCTCGTTCCCGCTGGGGCAGATGATCGCGGTGACCGGGGTGTCCGGCTCCGGCAAGTCGACGCTGGTGAACGACATCCTGTACACCGCGCTGGCCAAGCGGATCTACAACGCCCGGGACGTGCCGGGCCGGCACCGCTCCATCACCGGGGCCGACGAGGTCGACAAGATCATCCACGTCGACCAGTCCCCGATCGGCCGGACGCCGCGCTCCAACCCGGCCACCTACACCGGCGTCTTCGACCACGTCCGGCGCCTGTTCTCCGAGACGCCGGAGGCGAAGGTCCGCGGCTACCAGCAGGGCCGGTTCTCGTTCAACGTCAAGGGCGGCCGCTGCGAGAACTGCACCGGCGACGGCACCATCAAGATCGAGATGAACTTCCTGCCGGACGTCTACGTCCCGTGCGAGGTCTGCCACGGCGCCCGCTACAACCGCGAGACGCTCGAGGTGCACTACAAGGGCAAGTCCATCTCCGAGGTGCTCGACATGAGCATCGAGGAGGGGCTGGAGTTCTTCGCCGCGCTGCCCTCGATCGCCCGCCACCTGAGCACCCTGGTCGACGTCGGTCTGGGCTACGTCCGCCTCGGCCAGCCCGCCACCACCCTGTCCGGGGGTGAGGCGCAGCGGGTCAAGCTGGCCAGCGAGCTGCAGAAGCGGACCAGCGGGCGCGCGCTCTACGTGCTGGACGAGCCGACCACCGGCCTGCACTTCGAGGACATCCGCCGCCTGCTGATCGTCCTCGGCCGGCTGGTCGACGCCGGCAACACCGTCGTGGTCATCGAGCACAACCTGGACGTCATCAAGACGGCCGACTGGCTGATCGACATGGGTCCCGAGGGCGGCTCGCGCGGCGGCACGGTGATCGCCGAGGGGACGCCCGAGCAGATCGCGGCCTGCCCCGAGTCCTACACCGGCCAGTTCCTCCGGCCGATGCTGGAGGGCCGCGAGGTGCCGATGGGCAAGCCGAAGCCCAAGCCGGCGCCACCCGTGCCGGTGACCAAGAAGGCCATCCGGGAGGCGGCGGCGAAGGAGCGCGCCACCAAGGCGGCCGCGAAGAAGGTCGCGACCGCCGAGGCCGCGGCCAAGCGGGCCAACCGGGTGCCCGCCAGCCGAGCCAGCTGACCCCACCCGGCCCGTCCCGGCGCTCCACCCCGACCACCCGTCCCCCCGGAGGTCCCCATGCCCGACCGCACGCGTCCCGTCCCCGCCGAGCCGTCCGGGCCCGAGCCCGCGGTGGAGGGTCCGCGCCCCGGCCCGGACACCTCCTCGCGCCGCACGCTGCTGCGGGCCGCGGGCCTGGTCGCCCTGGCCGGTGGCGGCGCCACCCTGGCCGCCTGCTCCGCGGAGGCGGAGGTTCCGGCACCCGCGCCGGCGACCACCGCCCCGCCGCCCTCCAGCGCGGCGAGCTCGGCCTCCGCCCCGGCCTCGGCCTCGGCCTCGAAGTCCGCCTCGGCCTCGACGTCGGCCACCGCGTCGAAGCCGGCGGTCGTGCCGAAGGGGCCCTCGGTCGCCGCGTCCGAGGTGCCGGTGGGCTCGGGCGTGATCCTCGACGACGCCGACTACGTGGTCACCCAGCCGACGAAGGGCGAGTTCAGGGCCTTCAGCAAGATCTGCACCCACAACGGGTGCTCGGTGTCGGAGATCAGCGGCCGCGAGATCGTCTGCCGGTGCCACGGCAGCCGCTTCTCGGTCGAGGACGGCTCGGTCGTCCGGCGGCCGGCCAGCAAGCCCCTGGCCGAGTCCGACGTCACCGTGGTGGGTGGCAAGGTCGTGGTCACGGGCTGAGAGCGTCCGCGCCAGGGCGCCAGGGCGCCAGGGCGCCAGGGCGCCGGACCGCCCGGGGGCGGTCTCGCGGGCGGTTCCTGTCAGTGGCCGCACCTACAGTGGGGACGTGGCTGCTCCTCCGTCCCACCGCCCCACCCGCCACCCGTTGGCCTACCGCCCCGCACCCGGATCCATCCCTGAGCAGCCCGGGGTCTACCGCTTCTCCGACGCTGAGGGCCGGGTCATCTACGTGGGCAAGGCCAAGAGCCTGCGCTCGCGGCTGAACTCCTACTTCGCCGACCTCAGCTCGCTGCACAGCCGCACCCAGTCGATGGTGCTGACCGCGGCCCGGGTCGACTGGACGGTCGTCCAGACCGAGGTCGAGGCGCTGCAGCTGGAGTTCTCCTGGATCAAGGAGTTCGACCCGCGGTTCAACGTCAAGTACCGCGACGACAAGTCCTACCCCTGGATGGCCGTCACGCTGTCCGAGGAGTACCCGCGGGTGACGGTCGGCCGCGGGCCCAAGAAGAAGGGCACCCGCTACTTCGGGCCCTACTCCCACGCGTGGGCCATCCGGGAGACCGTCGACCTCGTGCTCCGGGTGTTCCCGATGCGCTCCTGCCGGCCGGGGGTGTTCAAGAACCACCGCCAGCTCGGCCGGCCCTGCCTGCTCGGCTACATCGGGAAGTGCTCGGCCCCCTGCGTCGACCGGGTCACCCCCGAGCAGCACCGCGAGATCGTCGACGACTTCTGCCAGTTCATGGCCGGGCAGGCCTCACCGATGGTCAAGCGGCTCGAGCGCGAGATGCAGCAGGCCTCCGCCGAGCTGGAGTTCGAGCGGGCCGCGCGGCTCCGTGACGACATCGGCGCCCTGCAGCGGGCCACCGAGCAGAACGCCATCGTCTTCCGCGACGCCACCGACGCCGACGTGATCGCCCTCGCCGAGGACCCGCTCGAGGTGGCCGTGCAGATCTTCCACGTCCGCGGCGGCCGGGTCCGCGGCGAGCGCGGCTGGGTGGCCGACCGCTTCGACGAGGGCGACACCGGCGAGCTGGTCGAGTCCTTCCTGCTCCAGCTCTACTCCGAGTCCGACCGCGACACCACCGACCGCGACGCCGTCCCGCGGGAGATCCTGGTCCCGGCGCTGCCGCCGTCGCTGGAGTCGCTGACCGAGCTGCTGAGCGAGCGCCGCGGCTCCCACGTGGACATCCGGGTGCCGCAGCGCGGGGACAAGCGCACCCTGATGGAGACCGTGGCCCGCAACGCCTCGCAGGCGCTGATCCGGCACAAGACCACCCGGGCCGGCGACCTGTCCACCCGCAACCGGGCGCTGGAGGAGATCCAGGAGGCCCTGGAGCTGCCGACGGTGCCGCTGCGGATGGAGTGCTTCGACATCTCCAACCTGCAGGGCACCGAGGTCGTCGCCTCCATGGTGGTGTTCGAGGACGGGCTGCCGCGCAAGAGCGAGTACCGGCGCTTCGTCATCCGGGGGGTCGACGGCCAGAACGACGTGGCCTCGATGCACGAGGTGATCACCCGCCGGTTCAAGCGGCTGCTGGACGACCGGCAGGCGATGGCCACCGCCGACCACACCGGGGAGGAGGGTCCGCTGCTGATCGACCCCACCACCGGGGCGCCGAAGCGGTTCGCGTACGCGCCGGCGCTGGTGGTGGTGGACGGCGGGCCGCCGCAGGTCGCCGCCGCCGCGCAGGCCCTGGACGAGCTGGGCATCTCCGACGTCGCCCTGTGCGGCCTGGCCAAGCGGCTGGAGGAGGTCTGGCTGCCCGACCTGGAGGAGCCGGTCATCCTGCCCCGGACCAGCGAGGGGCTCTACCTGCTGCAGCGGCTCCGGGACGAGGCCCACCGCTTCGCCATCACCCACCACCGGGGCCGGCGCAGCAAGTCGATGGTCGAGTCGCTGCTCGACCAGGTGCCCGGTCTGGGCGAGGTCCGCCGCAAGGCCCTGATGACGCACTTCGGCTCGCTCCGGCGGCTGCGCCAGGCGAGCATCGAGGAGATCGCCGCCGTGCCCGGGTTCGGCCCGAAGCTCGCCCAGTCGATCCTCGACGCGCTGGCCGCGTCCCCGCAGCGCGAGGCCATCAACACCGCCACCGGCGAGGTGATCACCGACGAGCCGCTCAGGCCCGCGTCCGACCCGCCCGTCGCCGCCGTGACCGCGGCCGGGGAGACGGCATGATGTCCCGATGACCACGGACAGCACCGACCTGGGCGAGGTGCCGCCGGCCGCACCCGTGCCCACCGTTCCGGACGCGACGTCCAGCGACACCGTGCCCCCCGGCCTGACGTCCAGCGACACCGCGCCCTCCGGCCCGGCGTCCACCGACACCGCGCCCCCCGGCCCGGCGTCCAGCGCCTCGGCGCCGGCCTCGGCCCCGACACCGCCGGTGGAGCCGCCGCTGCGGCTGGTCGTGGTCACCGGGATGTCGGGGGCGGGCCGCTCCACCGCGGCGGACAACCTGGAGGACCTCGGCTGGTACGTCGTGGACAACCTGCCGCCCAACGTGCTGCCCGAGGTCTGCACCCAGGCGCGGCAGAGCGGGATCTCCCGGCTGGCCGTGGTCCTCGACGTCCGGACGCGCTCGTTCTTCGAGCAGCTGCCCACCATGTTCGCCGACCTCAGCGCTGCCGGAACCCTGCCCGAGATCGTCTTCCTCGAGGCGTCCGACGACGTCATCGTGCGGCGCCAGGAGTCGGTGCGGCGACCGCACCCGCTGCAGGGCGACGGGCGGCTGCTTGACGGGATCACCCGGGAGCGCGAGCTGCTCGCCACCCTGCGGGCCGCCGCCGACCTGGTGCTGGACACCTCGTCGCTGAACGTGCACCAGCTCGGCTCGCGGGTGCGCAACGCCTACGGGGCCGAGCACGACGACCAGCTGCGGGTCACCCTGCTGTCCTTCGGGTTCAAGAACGGTGTCCCGGTGGACGCGGACATGGTCCTCGACGTCCGCTTCCTGCCCAACCCGCACTGGGTGCCCGAGCTGCGGCCGCAGACCGGGCTCAGCCGTCCGGTCAGCGACTACGTGCTCGGCCAGGCGGGTGCCGAGCCGTTCCTGGAGCACCTGGCCGGGCTGCTCGAGGTGGTGGCCGTCGGCTACGTCCGCGAGGGCAAGCG
>Ga0210040_10002695_pt1 | contig 24765 bp, 28 predicted proteins | sample CryGeyCG12114_NA_FD_185462 | JGI IMG/M metagenome (GOLD analysis project Ga0210040, IMG submission 185462) | Groundwater microbial communities from aquifer - Crystal Geyser CG19_WC_8/21/14_NA (SPAdes) (version 2) | ecosystem: Environmental > Aquatic > Deep subsurface > Groundwater | place: USA... | reverse complement strand
CCTTGCCGAATTGGCACATCGAAAAGGGGCTGCTCGGGATCGACCGAATTAGCGGCATCGCAGCCCCATCTGCTGGCTTTCTACACCAAGGGCAACGCAGGCGATTCGGCAGTGTCGTCCTGAGCTCTCTAGTGCTTTATCAGTTAATTCTTGTGCAATTGTCATCTCGAGCTGTCAGCTTTTGTTCTCTTCCAGGCCGTTCGTGGTAGCTATTCTCCAAGCCTCAAGGGCCGAAGTGAACGAACGATCTTCCCCAGATTGAGTTCCATCATTCCGAGCAAGACCGAGAGTCAGCTGTATGTCTCTATGCTCTTGTGGTGGTATGTACAAGTTGCAACCGGCTAGTGATTCCATGACGGGTGGGCGGTGGAGAGAAATCGACGCATGCGCGGTGAGCGAGTACACGTATTATGAACGACAGCAACAAGCGTTGAGAGCGACTCCTAGTAGCGTGCTAGGTATAATGAAGAGGATGATTCAGCAGATGTTGTGGCAGGTGAAGTCTGTGGATGACAGTGGAGCGCGCTGTTTGCGGGCAGTTCGTCCATGGAAGGCAAAATCGCTTGGAAAGTTCCAATTTTTTGTAGCGCAACAGTGCTGGAAGAACCGTGTTCCTTGTATGGCTCAGTGTTCTCTGCTTGCAGATGCCAGTGACACAGCCTTGGTCACAGTGCGTGCGGCGACCGGCCAAGAAAATACCTGGAACATTGGTGAAGGGTGAGGACGTAGCCAAGTAAAGACATAATCCGAAGGAAGAAGTATAGCTATGGCAACGGAGATCACTAGTATAGAAAGAGGTAGAACTCACACACGTTTCAAGGTTACAGAATCTGAACCGTGGTGTCTGAAGCGTATTCATTTACTGGCCAACAATTTGGACAGACCTTTCATGCTAGACATTGATGATCTCGTGTGAAGGTCGCAGCATGCTGCTCTAGTGCCATTGGGCGGAATGTTGACGGTCCACAGGAGTTACGGTGAAGAGATGTTACTTGGAAGTTATGTAACATTAGGTGAATGCGAGCATGTCCGTCAATGGCTTTTTGGTTTAGTCCGCATTTCAGGCGAGCGTGAATAACTTGTCACAGTTTGCCGAGTCTGTTCGAAAATTAGCCATCTAGATCGGCATGTAAAGCTCTGTACTGACCAAGTCGGGCTCCAGAGACTTAATGATCATTCAAAGATCTCAATATAAGTGATCTTAGACTGTTTCGCTTGAACAGATGATCAGCTGACAGGCAAAGGACAATGGACTCAGATCTGGCAGGAGCTCTGGACTTTTGGCCTGATGCTGATAATTCCATTCCCCTAGATTTCTCAGATGACCATGGCGCGTTACAGATTGTTGTCGTTGGGGGAAGGTGCAGCGGCACGGGAAGTGGGAAAGGGCGTCGGAAAGGCGTGGTCTTGCGTGTCTCGAGACTGGTTAGCTTGTCAAAGATCTTGAAGTGCAGAGAAATCCTACCTGTCATGGATACTTCAGAAACCGGAGATTCCATACGCTGGTCCCGAACTTCAGTTCTGAAATAAGGGTCTTCGAGATAGCCCTCAACTTGCCATACGTCCTGAGGAGGGTCGAACGGTAATTGCGGCTCGGAAGCATCTCGCTCAGAATCCCAGATGATAACTATTGGCCCATCAACATCTGGTTCAGGGGACTGAATAGAGAGACCACCAAAATTCCTGGCCAAGGAGTCGTGCTTTGGTGACGATGGAGGACTGGAAGGTGGATCCCACAGGAGACCAGACACCTCAAGGGAAACCCCTGCACTTCTTCGCGTTGGCGTTTCTGCCAAAGACAGAGACGTCTTTACCTGTCGAAGGATGGACCGTGCTAGGGCGCCAACATCACAGATTTGTTTTCCGACGTTATCTGGATCGTCACTGTATTCCTGTCGGAGGACGTCGAGTAGTGCAAGACATTCCTGGGCATATTTCTGCTTTCTGCTGTCCGGAAGAATGATGGTGTAAATGAGAAGGTTCACGAGTGCTCGTCTGTAGATGCCTTAACGGGGACGCAATCGAAGTTCCCAGCATATGTCGAGAGCGACATCCGTTCGGCCAGCAAGCACATGGTTTTCCGCCTGCGTCCTTGTCAGAAACGACGAGTACCTAGGTATTGTCTATGACTGTTATTCACCTGTTTATATCTCGTCCTGTATTGTCTTGCCAGATTATCCATTCTCCTGATAATCGGTGCCGCCGAGCTGGATGTCGCGTGACTTCGATCAAGACTGCACGAGTTCTGTGGAAGACCACTCTTCCTCCTTTGACTCTCGCGTCCTTGGCTTGGAAAGAGACAGGGTAATGCAGGCGAAAGGTATTGATATACCACTGGTAAAGCGCTCGCGTGTCAACCACTACACTAGCAGTGCAAAAATAATGAAACACAAGGAGTGAAGAGAAGTTCCTGACCCGACTACAGCAGTTGCAGGCCAAAAATTAGCAAACAATGGGCTCGGGAATCTGAGAGGCAGTGAGAGCCTGCTCAAACTGCCTCAGTACCAAGTACCTAGGTAGGTAGGTAGGCAGGTAGGTGACGCATTCCGAACTACTAGTAAGAACACATTTTACTGCTTCACAATTGGCAATCTGTTCGCCGTTTGTCTACCGTCCCGCGACCACCCACGAAGAAGCAAACGATGCATAAGCCAGAAACAGCTTGTATGGGAAACGTAAAGGTACCAGTATATCGCTCAGAGCATGCCGGTGTCATTCATTTGTAGCTTGCATCAAAATACCTAGTCCTCGCTCAATCAGGGGTCCAGTGTGCCCGTAGGGCACATCCTCTGCCGCGGAGCGGCGGATCGCAACCGTCTTCTTGAGCGCGGCGCAGCCAATAAGGTAAGTATGAAGACACGACAAGGGAGGGTGAGGGTGAGCGCGGTTCACTCGTCGCTCCGGCGAAGACAACTATCGTCGCGCAGCTCTGCGTTGGCCTTCGACTGATGTTAGAACAATGCTGTTCGAGCCAGTTGGCGGGGCCCGACGACTTACAACAGCTGTTGATATGGAAGTGATGAGTGACAAACTGGCTGCAAGTTCTGGAGTTGGTCGGCTGCCTAGCTCCTAAGTCCGCTAGTGCGCTTGGCTAGAGCCAAGCGCACTATAGCAAACTTAAAGGAGGCAAAAATTGTGGTAGCTGCTTTGTGCTTCACCGTAAGCTTGGCACACTGGGAGTATATAGCCCGCGCTCGCCCTCGCCCTCCCTTGTCGTGTCTTCATACTTACCTTATTGGCTGCGCCGCGCTCAAGAAGACGGTTGCGGGTATGAGGGACTCTCCATTGCACATCGGGGCAGTTCTTCATACTGAGACTCCTTCGGGGGTCTCACTGGTGCATTTTTTGGCTCTCAAACAAAACCCTTTTCATCATCGTATCTTGCCTTGAGCATGACTTTGGAGAAGAGTATTCTCGTACCAGTCCTGTAGCAGGTACATTCTAGGCGAAAAGTAGGTACCTAGGTAGGTAAGTGTGTGTATATGACTCTGTGTCCACAGGTGAGATGAACGAGGTATCCTCCATGACAGTCTCGCTTTCCACCAGCAGGCAACAGCAAAGGCAGCGGCTGCTGCCGCTGCTGCTGCTGCTGACCGCCGTGAGATGAAGCTGATTGTGAAAGCCGCAACGCCTCGGTCAAAACCTGGAGACGACGCCTCAGGCTTTGCGTAGCACACGAATCAAGCAGGCGCACACCAACCCACAGCCTCAGTCGTCGCTTCTTCCTAGCTGTATAAACTTCTGTAGCACCTCGACGGGTCTAGCAGACCAATGTGAGCTTGAACCGATGGAAAATCCATCCTTCGACCTCCCATAGCTCCACCGTGGCCTTATCAGACAACCGAAGCCTGCGTACAAAACACACTTCTCCCCTCCTCGATCTCATGACTTCAGCAGGCGAGCTTCATGCCACCGCCAAAACTCGATCTACTGTAGAACATCTTACAAAGGAGCTACGAGGCGCATGTATACACAGAAATCCTCTCACATTATCTAGGAATTCGAGCGACGATCGAGCTACATAGCAAGAAGAGCACCGTCCGCTTCACCATGAAACATTACAACGACGGGGAAAGAAAGCAAAGTTATATAGATCTACAAGGACAGCCGAGAAAGACGGAGGACAAAATTACACAGAAAGACAAAAAACGAGGGAAAGCACACACACACACACACACTTGCTGGAGGCTAGAAAATCAAAGACACGATGCTGCGGTAATCGAGCACAGGCAATCGCAGGGCCAACATCGATGAGGTTGTACGGCCGTGTTACACCGTGCGCTGTTTTGCTAGTCACTCAGGCATACGCAAGAGCAACTCCACCGGAGATCGTGATTGTGAATCGAATGGCGGTTCAATTGAGCCCGCGCCCACCCTGCGTCCTGACTGGACTCCGCATAAAGCTTGCGATTAGGACAAGGAAGTAAGCTACGTGTAAAGAAGCTTCTGACTGCTCTCGTCACTGCGATCTGAATACGTATATTCAAAGAGAGGCTCCGCCTCACGAAATAGATGTCATCAACTGCAGCTTACAATAGACACCTGACCAAACGTTATGTTATGGCCGAAAGCTGCCAGGGTTCATTCGTTATTGCTCAACACGCTCGACACTGTTGCTCGCTAAAAGATCGCTGTAGCATTGACGTGACTACTGACACCGCCAGGACAATTCGCAGGCGAACTCGAGAAGAAAAAAGTCCATCTCTTGTTCTTCTTGGCCAATTCACTCACCTTTTCCAGATCCAACATCTCGCCCAATGGCATGCCCCAGAGTGCGAGGATGTACTCATGCAGATGATATGGTTCCGGTGTAGGCCATCTTTCGAAGGCTGGAGCATCACCACCGACTGCGGCAAAGTAGCAGTCATGAAGCCAATTCAACACGGCATCTTCTTGCTTGACACCCGCCCACTTCTGCTCATCGCCGTGAGGACGTTCGCCCAGTGCTTTGTTCTCCTCGGGCGTGCGCTTGTGATAATCTTCCACGAATCCTGATCTGATCAAGAGGATGTCACCAATCCTGATGTCCCCGCCTTGGCTGGCCGGCCGGATGTCCAATCCTTGAAACCTTCCACAAGCGGCAAGATCTTCATATGAGATGGCATGGGAGGTGGCAGAGTCATATTTGATGTTGAGGTGGTCGGCGTAGGAGCGGTAATCGAGCAGAACAGCTCGACCAGAGAATCCGTGGACAGACCAGTGGTGAATACTGCATTTGTGGTTGGCGTTCGGTCCAACGATGTCTCCACCTTTTGTGTTGTTGTAGAATGAATTGGTAGGCAGATGAGCAAAGTGTCTGAAGCCGTCCCACTGTGTACCGCTCTGCGTGTTCATGTGATAGACATCATCATACGCTACTCCTTCTGCCAGCACTTTGATCGTGTGCTCGAATTTCTCCCGTCCGAATGCAGGCTGTTCCGGCACATTCAAAGGCAGATCCAACCGTGCCATTTCACCAGTCTTGATCTCGGCTGCAGCGGCCTTGACTCGCGCAGGCGTGAGGAGATTCAGTCTGCCAATGTAGTCCTCCTTACCCCACACCCATGCTGCATCTTCTGGAGCGCCTGGCAGTCGAGGAAGGTCTTTTCGTAGAGGGAAGGAGGTCGAATCCGGATCAAAGGGTATGGTAGTGGCTGCTTTGCCGAACATCATGTCCTTCACCTGGTTCAAGCGGTGCTTGGCTGTGCGAGTTGCGTCTGCCATGGTGCTGCTGCTGGTGAGGTAAGTATACAAGGTTCAAGTCAGACGGAAGGATAGAGAAGGAAGCTTGAATGGGTTTGCACTGTACTACTGCCGACCGAGGTCGGGCGGCACAGCTCCATAGGTACGCGGGTGAGTGAGGGGGCGTCTATGACCACGATGACCACTTCTGCAGTCCTTCCAAGGTTCTCCGCAAACTGAGCGGCTGCAGCCTGTCACTGTGAGCGAACAGAGCATGCGCTCGATACGCATCTGCGACTTCCGACATTGTGCAGCATGGAGGAACCTGGTAGATAATGTCTGTAGGAATCTCGACTGCCAGTGCATGGAAGTTGCATCTCGGTCGACTGCGACTCGTGTTCGGAGCATTCTCACGTGTGGAGCTAAACTGAGGATAGTTTAGTGTGCTTACAATGTATCTTTAGTGCACGGACTCGGCCCTCTTCCATCCTCCATCATCTTGTAAATATAAAAAAGCACAGTGTCATGAATGATCCAGCAGGGCACAACACCCTGGATTGATCTGTTGAAATGAAAGAAAACTTTGGTGGTCAGACTGAATCGGATGCCTTGATAGACTTAGTCTGATTGCACTGATCGCAACTGATCAAATAACCTCAACATGAATATCTAATGTTTCCACGGAATTCTGGTGAATATGCCAGGCAAGTGAGCCATGAATAAGTTTCGAGAGATTTGTAGTACGGAGAACGACAAGAAGGAAGGGGTATGGACGGGACCATGCCATTTTGACCATGTAGCAAGCTCAATGGCTTTGGCTGATCGTGCGGATTTACTAACAACTTTTCATTCTCAGGCACTGCGAGGCTGCGTTAATTACCCTTCCGCTTACAACTTCGGTACCCGAACTAGTCACTTGACCTCATCGCATAGCAGGTATCCATCCCATCAGGTTACTGCAATGGCGCCTACTGACGTGTTCTCGAGTGGGAATTGTAGCTTCTGTCGTGTGCTTGTTAGCGATTCCATAGAATGTAATAGAGTACTCCCTGAAAAGATTTGATCAACCATGTAAACCATGTAAGAACGACGAGGAGAACTGAAGTGTAGACACCAGTGCTCTTCATTAAACCTTTGAGATGCACCCCACGTAACGTATTGGCAACAATATTCAATCAATCAGGCCGACGAAAAGAGCATAGGCATCCTCCTGCCGAAAATCTTCGGAATCCAGTCCTGTATAGTCAAGCGAGTTTTGTCATTCGGGTATCTGAGGTTGAACAAGCAAGGAAGCCACCCTTTTCCGTCTCGGCCAAATCCTCCGCCTAAGATATATACAAGCAGCCACATTCCAGCGCCTTGCGATCCAGCAGCAGCCTTTAAGCCGACTTAAGCATTTTGCAATTGCAGAGACAAAACACAGACGCACATCTACTGCGCCCATCCCCTGCTCATCTCGACAGCCTTGGTCCACCTGCCGAACATCTCCTTGGACTTCTCCTCGGGCATGACAGGCTTGAAGGTAGTGCTGCCGGCTGTGTTGACGGTGCTGAGCTCGTCAAGGCTCTTCCAGACACCAACAGCGAAGCCGGCGGCAATGGCGGCACCGAGAGCGGTGGTCTCGCGCATTTGTGGGCGGACGACTGGAATGCCGATCAGGTCGGATTGGGTCTGAGGGTTATGTTAGCGCGATACTTTCATGTGGAGGGAATGTGGTGGATGTGATGACTTACCTGCATGCAAAGATCCGAGTTGGACATACCACCGTCCACGGCGAGATGCTTCAAGTCGGCACCGGAGTCCTTGGCCATGGCTTCGAGGATGGCCTTGGTCTGGAAGCAGGTGGCTTCGAGGGTGGCACGTGCAAGGTGACCACGCTTGGTGTAGGCGGTGATACCGACTGGGGCAGAGATTAGCAAATATCAGACACGTATCTGGCTAGACTTACAGATGGTTCCTCTGGCATCGTCAATCCAGTATGGTGCGAAGAGACCGGAGAAAGCAGTGACGAATGTGCAACCACCGTTGTCCTCGACAGTCTCGGCAAGCTGGCTGATCTCGCTGGACTTGGAAATGAAGTTCCAGTTGTCGATGAGGAACTTGATACTTGAACCTGCTACGGCGATGGATCCTTCTAGCGCGTACATTGGCTTGTGGCCGAAGAAGTCGAAGGCAACTGTGCTCAAAAGACCGTGGCGGGAGATGACTGGTTTCTCGCCAACATTGTACAGCAAGAAGCAGCCGGTACCGTAGGTGTTTTTGGCAAGACCCGGAGTGAAACCTTTCTGGCCAACAAGAGCGGCCGACTGGTCACCCAAACAGCCAGTGATAGCAACGCCCTTGAGGACGGTGCTTTCGAGGCAGCCGTATGCTTTGGGGTCGGAAGACTTGATGATCTTGGGGAGGTGTACTTTCTTGGGGTCAATTCGGAAGAAGTCGATCAGAGAGTCATCGTATTGGAGAGTGTGGATGTTCATGAACATGGTTCGGGATGCATTGCTGGGGTCCGAGACAAAGACGTTCTTCTTTGGGCCGCCGTTAAGCTTATAGACAAGCCAGGCATCGATTGTGCCGAAAGCGAGAGTGCCTTTCTCGTAAGCGTCCTTGACCTTCTGCTCGGTCTCGAGCAGCCAGAGAAGCTTGCCGACTGACGGGTAGGTAGATAGTGGGAGACCACAGATATCTTGGAGCTTGTCGGCTCCGAGTCTTGTCTTCAGTTTCCTGACGAGACCTTGGGTCCTGGTGTCCGTCCAGACAATGGCGTTGTACAGTGGCTCACCAGTTTCCTGGTCCCATAGTACGGTGGTCTCACGCTGGTTGGTGATACCGACGGCCTTGATGCTGCTGGCACTATGGCCTTGTTTCTCAAAGTCCTTGATGGCACCATCGATACATTGTTCCACTGATGAGATGATCTCTAGTGGGTCATGCTCGTGCCAACTGGATGATGTCAGCTTGGTGTTATAGAGTTTTCATGGGAGATCGGTCTACATACCCTGGCTGTGGGTAAATTTGCTTGAACTCCAACTGGTGTGATGCGACTGGTTCGCCGTCTTTGTTGAAGATCAAAAATCTGCTGCTAGTGGTGCCTTGGTCGATAGCACCAATAAAGGTCTGCTCTGTGCTTCCCATGGCTGCTGGTTTGTCTGAAGAAGAGACAATTTTTCTGGCGGAGGATAACAAAGAGGTCATAAAGAAATCGAGGATATCGAGTTGAGATGCTTTCGGTTTTTGAGCTGGAGAGGAAAATTCGAGCTTGAGGCAGGGATCAACATTGTTCCTGGAAAGAGGTTATGTAGCTTTGCTTGTAGAGGGAGCTCTTCGCTGGACGGGGTATCTCGGGGACCGAGAAGCGGGATGGACGAGGACTCGTCGGTCTGGGGGCATTATTCTGGAGTTGGGCGGAGCCTGTGTATGATTGACCACGTGAATGGTCAAAGTATGCAGGCAACAATACACGTACCAGGTACATGTAAGTGCGGAGTGAGTTCCATATAGCGGGGCAGTAGTGCAGTGGTCTGGAAGCATTGGTGTACCGCCTCCGGATACTACTAAGTTAGTACTCGTAGTAATTACACTGTACCTAGTCAGCAACGGCTGGCCTCGCATGCGCTCGTACTAGGCTGAATCGAGTAATGGTGGAGGAATTGCGATCTGGACACCGGACAGTGCGTTGGTGGCATGATATGGATGTCACTAGCACAGTCTACATTTGGTAGTTGTATACTCATAGCTTAGGCACCTACCTGAGTAGTCGATATAGCCGCGAATCAACAATACCTAGGTAGATATGGAACGAGACGTGACACTTGTAAGTTATTGCAATACGAGTACCACAAGCTCGCCGGGAATCTTCCGTAAGAAAATAGCCGACGTGTCACGTAGCCATGTGAATTGTTCTCCACGTCTCCGCAAGCTGCGACAAGCTGGAAGTTGTTATTTGTACAAGGGTAAGTTTGTGGCATGATGCAGGTCTCTGCTTTGCTAGGGCTACCGCGTGCCATAGGACCGGGTTTTGGGAGAGAGGGGAGCTGGAGCTGGTGGAGCTGGAGCTAGAGTAGATGACAGGATTTATTGTGCTGCAACTCGAGAGTCGAGTCCCGACTCCTTCTGTGTTAAGCGTATCGTATTTTGGCGCATAGAGTTCCAGGGTTCTACCGCAGGCAAGGGATACAGTACTAGACTAACTACCAGTACGAGTACTCGAGTACTCGAGTACACCGGCAGTCTACCGACCGGGTTCATACTGTACTCGTCATACGCTGGAGACTCCGCTGCGGAGAGATGCTTGAGCTGCCCAGATGCGCATTCATTCATCTACTGGTTTGAATCCTACCACTACCGACATACTCATACCAAATTCCAGTATTTGTCCCAGTGCCAGTGCCACAACCCTCGGATGCACCTTCTTTTGTCGCTTCAAGCATGTGCCTCTTTCTCATTCCTCACGTCAAAAGGATGGAGTGTGGTGCAGCGTCTTGGTCAATCTGGCTTTGGGAGCATCTATTCTTATTCTGTCTACTAGGCAAATATCCTTCGCCAGACCGGAGGTCAGGTTGATGCTCCGTTCGCCAACTTAGGCTGTAGTAGTAGTACTTACTGTGTAGGAAGAAACTTGAAGCTGAAAGCTCATTCAAGTCACCGCCAAGCTTGAAAAGGCTAACCTCGGAGTGACTGTAACCGTCCTTACCGTGACCATGACCAAGGGATCGTTATTGTGGACCACGCTTGCACACTTACGCATCATTGGTACTACAAGGTACTACTAGCAGGCGACCAAGAAAGCTCGAGCCCGCTCGCCCGCTGGCACGCCACCTCGGACTTCCCTCGCTACCTGGGTACTCAATCTGCTGGACACCCGAGCTTCTCTCCATGGCTTCGGGGTTTCGATAGCGAGGCCAGCTGAAGGGTTCAACCCAGAAAAACACCACGCCCGAGTCTACACAAGCCACTAGCCTCCACCTCCTCCACGAGACGCACGCACTTTCCCCTCGAGGGAGAAGACCGCGGGTTCGAGGCAACAAGCACTGAACCGCATCCCCGCCATCTCGGAACGCATACCCCGAGCTGCATATCTACCGCCCTCAGCCTCAGGCTCTCGTAAGCTGGGCCGTCGCGAACGCGAACCTCGGTTCATACGGATGTGATTCCGTGACAACAGCACCGGATTGCCCATGACGAGCTCAAGATGATCGTGTCTGGACGTGTGCCACCGTGCACAAACTTTGTGAATTACCGAGCTACTTTGGCCTGGCAGCCGCCAGGTTCCGTGGGCGATGGCTACAGCCTACAAGTCGTGCATCACAATATGCGACCAAACACCAATCACAACAAGTCCCGACCGTCAACATCATTCGCTAGGAAGCTTCGGGATGGCAAACAGAGAATATTACGTGACGTTGCACTGGAGGTGCACTATTTCCCGCATCCTACGCTAGTTAGTTAGTGAGGTTCATACCCTTACCCCGTCTGGAGATTTGAAGAGCCCACGCTGGTTGGTCCGCTGGAGCGAACGGGGTCACGCATAAGTTCGCCTTGTCCCCGTGCTCCCAAAACATAAGAAACTCACTTCGACCCTTCATGTCTCGAAGCTTGCCATCATGCCCTCTGAAATCAATCGTGCAAACTCTTTCGAGCAATACAACAAAGAGCAAAGCATGGCTACTGACAAATCCTCAGCAAGCTCAACCCCTCCTGCTACTCACGATGAGCACCTTGCTTATCATGAGAGACACACTTCCGTGGCAGGTGTGCCAGCTCACCAAGAGCATGGTCCTCTCGTCGACCACAAGATTCCACAAGAGGATGCCGTGCAAGCCATGCCAGATCTTTGGTGGAGCAGAACAAGACACACCCTGAGGGAGCCATTCTCAGAATTCTTTGGCACCATGATTTTGATTCTCTTCGGAGATGGTGTGGTTGCCCAGGTTGTCCTGAGCGGAGGCGCGAACGGAGAGTATCAATCTATTACCTGGGGATGGGGGTAAGTTGTACTGATTATGTGAAATCGTACAGACTGACAAGTTATATAGTCTTGGTGTCATGCTCGGTGTCTATACTAGCGGTATCTCCGGAGCCCATCTCAACCCTGCAGTCACCTTCGCCAATTGTGTCTTTCGTAAATTTCCATGGAGGAAGTTCCCTATCTACTTGGTTGCCCAGGTACTTGGTGCCATGGCCGCCTCCGCCATCGTCTATGGCAACTATAAGTCAGCAATTGATGTCTTTGAGGGTGGTCCGGACATTCGGACCGTTCCCGGATTCTCCGACACAGCCACCGCTGGCATTTTCTGCACCTACCCAGCTCCCTTTATGACGAAGACCGGCCAATTCTTCTCTGAGTTCATCGCATCAACCCTGCTCATGTTCTTGATCTACGCCCTAAAGGATGACGGCAATATCGGCGCCGGTAACCTAACACCTCTTGGCCTTTTCTTCATTATCTTCGGCATTGGTGCATGTTTTGGCTGGCAAACAGGCTATGCCATCAACCTGGCTCGTGACTTTGGCCCAAGATTGGTGTCATACATGCTTGGTTACGGCCATGAAGTTTGGTCTGCAGGTGGCTACTACTTCTGGGTAAGTCATGCCAAAGTTCATTCGGGAGCATCGCTGACATGTTTCAAGGTACCCATGGTGGCTCCTTTCTTCGGCACCTGCTTCGGCGGCTGGCTATACGATGTCTTCCTGTACACCGGTGAAAGCCCGATCAACACTCCATGGATGGGTTTGAAGAGATTTATGAGACCCACACCGTCAGTGTGGTCCAATACATACGAAGACCGTGTGTAATTATGCTATGTTATGATTTACGGTTAGCGTTGCACACATGTCGTTATAGTTGGTTGGGTCGAAAAAACTGCTTACCTGTAGTACAAAGATGTTTCATACAGCTATTTTCCCACCTCTTTCTCATCTAACTCTGCTCGGATCGACCACTGCAAAGGAGCATGTTGCGTCGGCGTACACGGCGAAAGCATAAGATGATCTGCACGGTGGACTGCCCGAGGCCTCGTGGAAACGTAGCCCTGCTCCCATCGAATCACAAGCATCGCGAGGCGTCTTGGATTAGGCGCACGATGGAACGATTGTCATCCGACCCGTTGAGGACATATTGCATACAGGGCTGGTTCCTTTCTCATCTGCATGCAGGCGCTCATCTGACATATGCAGCCGAATAGGACAGTCTCACGCAGCTTCAACATGTAGGTACCCTTTTCGCCTACTACGGCGACAGTTTGACACATGCTTGGGCACTTCAAACTAAGTACTCGATTTCTAGTGGATGGTCAGGCTTTGCTTGAGCTGCCAGTCAGTCTAAGCCAGACGATTCCCGAGATCTCGGCGCAGGCGGGCTGGTTCTTTCGAAAGAATGCCTCTGCCTGCATAGACCTTTGACGCGTATGCCGATGTCAGTCAGCCATGACGAACAGCACACTTGCATCGTCCTGCACGTCTCTGGCTATGAGAAGGCCGGTACTACCTGGCAACCATCAGGTGCACGTGCTAGCACGAGGCGACAATCTCCTTTGACCGGGTATCAGGTCTTGCAGGGACGCGTTCGCAATCCGAGCTCTGAGTGCAGCCTCAGCTGGAGGGCCAGCCAACCACACTTACACCGAGCACGGTCCGAGACATGACCGGTCTTTCCAGATCTGGCCTAGCGCTCGGAGTGACAGCAATCTCCTGAGATCCATCATCGTCAACATCAACCATCGTCTTCCCGACAAGACAATGAATGACTTTGCCCGCTTGAGCACGCCTTGTCTCGTACCTTGCAATGGGGACACTTGGCTCGCAGCTCGGCTAATATGCTGGTCGTTATGCAAGCCTCACAAAGAACAATGCTGTGGACGAACATCAGCCTCATGAGCACGGTCTTTGAGTGTGACAACTGCTTCCTCAATAACGTCTAAGCTCCTGTGGCTGGAGAGCAACGCTTCAGCTTTGGCTATCATTGCTTACGTGTACGTAATCAGATGACTCCTGCTCTCGAGGTACAATTCTCGTAAGAAGAGAGCAGGAGGTAGTGAAAGCTACGTTGCAAGAAATCGAATCACTCAAGAGGCAACGATGGATAGGGAAGCATCAGGCTCCTCCTTTCAATCTATTTCCAGTTGGGTACAATTGCAGCCTGCAGCAGAGATATCCTCTGTGCAAGAACAGATCAGCTATACTAACCTCTACAGCCTTGTCAGCCACCTTGCATGGACAGTTAATTCACCGACCTCCAAGTCTTATGCTGTCAGTCATACACGGGCCATACCCAGCCGACTTCTGCTTGCAAATCGTTTGAGTATACGCAGCTAGGCAATCGTGCGCTGCTCTGGCAGTGGCCCGTGGACTTCGCACGTCCGGAGTTCACCCCACTTCTATACTGTTGACAGGAGCTCATAGACCCCTTACGGCACCTTGCGTAGATCTCCCACCTCCCTGCCACGTCTGCTGTTCACAAAGCTTCCTAGTCTTCCTCGAAATCTTCCTCCTTCCGACAGTGCCCTATCCAGCCTTCTATTAACCAGCGCAGCATGGATCCTCCAGTACGGTCTCATGAAGGTATATCAATCTGCTTCAACATCTGCAATATGGCACTCTCTATCACTCTCAAACCACCAGTCCATTCCAGTCTCTTCTACAATCAATTCTCATTTGTGGAAGCTTCTCTCCATAAATCACCAAACCAGACTCTATCACAATGCGTTCCTCAATTGCTTCGCTGGCTATGATGGCTTCTATTGCCACAGCATCATATGTGGTCGAGGACGACTATGCAGCTTCATCATTTGCCAGCATGTTCGACTTTTGGACAGTATGTATCCTCGCAAGCTTTTGCTTGTCACGGTCACTAACAAGCTACAGGGCAATGATCCTACTAATGGATATGTCAATTACATCGACCAGAGCGCCGCAGAAAGCTCAGGTCTATATAAGGTTAACGGAGACAAAGTTTACATGGGTGTCGATTCCACGAATGTCGCCTCCGGCCGTGGTCGAGACAGCATCAGGATCAGCAGCAAGAAATCATACAACCACGGCCTCATCATCCTCGACCTAGAACACATGCCCGGCGGAGCCTGTGGAACATGGCCAGCTTTCTGGCTCCTGGGTCCCAACTGGCCAAACAGCGGTGAAGTCGATATCATTGAAGGTGTTAACATGGATACAACCAATGCCATGACCTTACACACCAGCAGCGGATGCTCAATCACTAGCACAGGAAACTTCGCAGGACAGATGAAAACCTCCAATTGCGATGTCAACGCTGCAGGCCAAGACAACAACGCTGGCTGCTCAATCACGACTCCCAACACCGAAAGCTTCGGCTCTGGCTTCAACAATGCTAATGGTGGTGTTTACGCCACACAATGGACTTCTTCCGTCATTTCGATTTGGTTTTTCCCACGTGCAGCCATTCCATCCGACATTTCATCCGGCAATCCTAACCCAGAAAACTGGGGTCTTCCCACAGCCTCGTTCTCCGGCGGCTGCGACATGGACGAGCACATCGTCAACCAACAGATCGTCTTCGACATCACCTTCTGTGGCGACTGGGCCGGCGGTGTCTGGTCCACCGAGTCTTCTTGCTCGGCCAAGGCAAACACCTGCCAAGACTACGTACAGAACAACCCATCGGCTTTCCAAGACAGCTACTGGTCAATCAACTCCTTGAAGGTCTACCAAGATAATGGCTCCGCTGCATCCGCTGTTTCGTCTTCCGCAGCCGAACCAACCGCTGCGGCAACCACCGCTGCTCCTGCTCCAATCGAAACAACTACACAGGCCAGCCCTGCCCCAGAGTCAACCTCGACCTCAGCACCCGAAGTTACCTCTGCCGCCGCCTCAGTTCCTGCCACTACCGAAGCTGCTTCTACACCAGCACCAGCGCCAACACCGGAACCAGCGGCCGCCACCACCAACGCAGCCGCCCCTGCCGCCACATCCACCGCTAACTCCGACGGGAACAGCGGCTCCTGGTCGCGACCAAACTCCGACTCCGGCTCCAGTAACTGGGGAAGCTGGAACGGGAACAACAACAGAGGCGGTAACCGAGGCGGCCGTGGCGCACGGCGCCTATAGTCCTTCCTGTTGGGGGGACCTATCAATTGCACACTTTTGTGCGCTTTTTTCGACTTTAGCGACTTTTTTGTCACTTTTTTTCTTTTCAATTTTTGGAAACGACACGGCGGTTATGATTATGAAGAACTCGGAACACAATTCATTTTTTCTTGTACCAATGGTAGTTTGGAACTGGGATGGGAGAAGCAAGAAGGGTCTTGGGTAGAGAGAGTTACACCCACTTGCAGGGATTCTTGGGACGAGCAGAAGATACGACATTTGATAAAGATATTACAAGAACGGGAACGTGCTTTCGGCGAAAGCTAGATAGATTAGTTACATGGGTATAATGAGCACCAAAAAGTAATACAACTTCACAAAAAATCTACTCTGAGCTTCCTATCGCTTTCGCCAGCGCCGGTCTTTCATCTCTCTCTAATTTGCAATCAACACGGATCTTTTCCCTCGTCTTGCAAGGTCGGCTCTATTTCCGATGAAAGACTAGAGTGGCTTCTCGACATGAGCTCGCATAGAACCCTCGCATCCCTAGGTATCGACCCACATGCATATGTACGCCTACACGGCATGCCCTCCTTTTACAATGCACACTTTGACTTTTACCAGGCTTCCCCTTTTCCAGCAGATTGGCGTGAGCGGGGCGAGTCGCCCAACACTATACGTATGGTGTCGGGACGTCGGTTTCAAGCCGGGACCGGCGAAGCTGTCCCCTTGTTCGCCTCGGTCTTGTGAGCATGGGGATCTCCGCAATGGTCGCCGTCCAAGTCCAGTGCGCACTTGCTTGTTCGGTCGAGGGGATGGGGAAACGGTCGTAGATGCCTTCTCTCCAAGGCTCGACTGGCGTAGCGAGCGTCGAGCCAGCAAGGGTTGCGAGAATAAGCACGGTTGTCGATCTACATGGTTGTGGATAGTCAAAGGAGAGACGAGTGGAGGGTCGATAAATTCATTCATCTGAATAAGGATCGGATTAGACGCACGAGAGGGTAGGGGCTGGAGCTCGATGGAGATGCGAAGCTGCTATGTGTCCAGTCAATATGAACGACTCTTGGCTATCTGTCCACTTCCATGTCATCAGCGGAGTTGTCATCGTCCTCCTCTTCGTCGAGCTCATCACCTTCGTCCAGCTCCTCTTCGGCTTCTTCCATGTCTTCATGCTCCGCGCCCGATGCATTGTCGTCCACGTCTTGCGACGCCTCCATCTCCGTACAGCGAGGCGGAGTCGCGGCTTCATTGGGGTCAAGGAACGATGCCCTCGCTGTCATTTTTGATCGAGTCAAGCGACCCTTCCCGGTTCCACCTTGCGCCGGTTTATGCCCTTCAGGCGTCCTGGTTAGTGAGCGGTACGTACTAGCCCAACGAAGTTGCCGGTTGGTTGCCCCTTTCTGCATGTAAACGGTCATCGGATCGTCTGCTTCTGTTCGACCGGGTATCCAGTCGTCTGGTAACGCAAGAATCGGTTCAAGCTCTTTCGTCGTGAGCTCCGGTGGGACGTTCTCCATCAAGTCCTCCAGCTTTGCTTTGTGAATGATGCGTATCTTGGAGACCGTGGCGTTGGGGTACCAGCCAAAGTATGCTCGTTCACATGTTGCTCGTAGGTAGAAATCTGGTAAGTCGACGAGGGTTTTCAGGTCCCGGTCTTCGAGATCGCAGAATTGCCAGGTCGTGCCGTCGGGAGGGATTTCGCCCTTTCCTGTGAATATATGGGACATGGGATTATTGCTAGCCTTAGATCTGCGCGTGCTTTTCGTCTCTGGACCCCACTTTTGGGGGTCTAGTTGATTCATGATGGTTTGGTATTTGCGATATTTAATGGATGTGCGAGGATCAACTCCGAATCGAACGAAGGCGTCTTTCCAAGGACCGGATTTCATGACGAAGCAGAAGTAGGGAAAGGTTTGTTGCGCTTGGTGAGTGGATATGTCGGATGGAAATTGGTTGTAGAGGGCTCGTTTTGTCCAGATAGGACGTTGATTAAAGGCCTCTTCGAGGATAGTGTAGATACGCTTGGATTTCTTGGGCAGATCAGTAAGTGGGAGCAGATCGGGATTTGGTCTGGTAGGATATGTCATGTCATCCCACCGGCAATTTATGGTCACTGATCTCTTGTCTTGATCATGTCGGAGGGACTTTTCGCCTGTCTGAGGATTCACTATGGCATGGACGGCGGGGTTTTGACGATAGCTGTAATTGTATGGTAGACTTGACGTCGAAAGCACTGACAGTGGAGGGATTTCGGTGTCTGTAAGACCGTACGTCTGTGGCAACTTGAAATCCCTCAGGTGTGGATATTGCTGGGGTAGTATCGTGGAACGTATATTGTTGAGAAAGGAAGAGGCTTGTGTAGAGTAGACAAAGTCTGGCATGCTGCGCCAGACATGGGTAGAAGGTATTTGGCCAAGGGGCTCGACTTCGTACTTGGTAGAATTGTCCCGAAGTGATTGAAGTAGATAGGCAGCATCCTTCCTAGGCTCTAGCCGGGTGTTGTCCTCGAGAAAAGGTCCATCGGTCCCTCTCTTCCGCTTTCGTCCAGTCCTTCTCGGAACTGTGATTTTAAGAAGCACATTACTCGTGGGATTGTTGACAGAGGGAGTGGTCCGGCTTGCTGGATCTTCAGGCTGGAAGCGCAAAGCCAATGTTCTGTTGTTGCCTTCTTCGAGTACTTCGGCTATGGCTTGACCGCCGCCAAGCATATCAACCGCCTTGTCTGCATTCTTCACCAGGCATGGATGCTCAATGGCTAGGATGGTCTTGGGAGGTACGGAGTACCACGGAGCGGTGGTTGGAGCCATTTTCGCGAGCTTGGAGGGAGAATCAGGGTAGACAATGAATGAGGAATGCAACTGAAAGCAGCAAAGTTGTTGTGGTACCTTTGAAGACAACTTACAATTCGTGAATAGCCAGTGCAAGGCGGACCTTTTGCGTACGTTTCGAATGGGGAGACGCCAGCGGGCTGGACACGCCGCCGAATGGAACACTGCGGCTTTCGATCACTCTTGAGTGCTTGCTTCACAGTCGAGCGACTGATTCATAGCCTGCCACTTCCGACGACAGTGCTACTAGCTGGGCCGCATCTGGCAATGTTCTGTGTTCTCAAACAACCTCCGTGACAGGATTCGGAGGGACGTTGTCGTGGATGTCTGGCAGATTCAGGCTTCCAGGTTCATGTTGATGTTGGTTGACAAGGAGCCGACTCGCTCAATACCAAGGTCTTGGCATGATGGTCCACTGGCAGCAGAGGGTCGATGTGATGCACCGTGACCCTGTTGACTAACTACAACACTTTCATTGATCGCTTCGATATCACCTTTTCCTGTACTCGATCGTATAGTCCCCTTCTCCTCCACACTTCCGACAGCCCAAATATCGCAGTACTTGCCGCCTTGTCCCCAAAAGCCAAAAAACATCTTGCAGAGAGCTCGTGGTTGACTAGCCTGCGCTGCTCCCCGCTTGTATGCAGCTCTGACCGTGACACCAACACAATCTCCCCGGCTCAAGACGAACCATAATCTCCGAGTCAAAGCACGCGTTCACGACAACTAGCTAGCACATCGCGAGTCCTGGCCGCGCAAAGTTTGAGAGTGTTAGATTTCTAGGTCGATCGCCGGCAAGGCACAAGATTATCACAAACCCTAGATGAAGGCAGGTCGGTAGAATCATATCAAAATGAAAGGCTTCAGGCAGAGAGTGGTACGTATGGACCTTTGGTAGCAACAGCTAATGCCCCTGTGCTGCCCGTGCTTGCGTTGAAACTCACTGATTGTAGCACGACCAGTTATCTAGAGCCAAGGACTCGAACAAATCCTCCAAAAAGAAAGATGCAACTTCTGGTACAGCCTCACCAATGTCCTCCTCCACAACCCTTCCTGGTGCCGACTCGAGATCACCGAACAATTCCGCCGCAGTTACCCCGAGCTCCTCATCTACGAACGTCAATGACATCCGAGCCAAAGCCCCAGTGACCGAGCCTTCATCGGCGCATCATGGCACTACAGTGCAGCATAATGCTTTTGGAGCGGGCTCCAATACATCTGGCCAGCACAACATCTCACAACAACCAGGACAGGCTGGCCTCGGCACGCCAGCGAGAACAGGGAATCACATTCCACCAAGTGTAGTGATTAGCCCTAGTGCGCCGCACGTACCGCAGCCAGGTGCTACGGAGACAATGCCAGGCGATCTGGCACCACCAAAAGCGGGCCAGAAGTCACTGTTGTTCGACCGATTACAATCTACGCCTAAGGACGTTCCTGAAGGCATCAGAACTCCCAAGCGACAGCACTCCTCAAGATTCGATGTATCAAACCAGAAGGCGCGAGATCTCGAAAAACTTCCAGGCTTCCATGAGGTACCTCCGAATCGAAGACAAGAACTATTCATGCAGAAGATCGACCAGTGCAATGTCATCTTCGACTTCAATGACCAGACTGCAGACATGAAATCAAAGGAGATAAAACGTCTGGCATTGCACGAACTTCTTGATTATGTTGCCAACAATCGATCGGTGATAACGGAGCCTATGTATCCAAAAGTGGTGGATATGTTTGCAAAGAATCTGTTCCGTCCGATACCCCCACCTGTCAATCCGCAAGGCGAGGCCTTTGACCCCGAAGAGGACGAACCTGTGTTAGAAGTCGCTTGGCCACATATCCAAGTCGTGTACGAGTTCTTCTTACGCTTCATCGAGAGTCAGGATTTCAACACCAACATTGCGAAGGCCCACATCGACCATCATTTCGTTCTGAAGGTAAGAAATGCATATCATTTTAATGCCGTATGCTTATGAAGTTCAGCTACTGGAGTTGTTCGACTCGGAGGATCCCCGTGAACGGGACTTTCTCAAGACTACTCTACATCGCATCTATGGCAAATTTCTTAACCTGCGTTCCTACATTCGACGCTCAATCAACAACGTCTTCTTCCAGTTTGTATACGAAACTGAGCGCTTCAATGGCATAGCAGAGTTACTTGAGATTCTGGGCTCCATCATAAATGGGTTCGCACTGCCGCTGAAGGAGGAACACAAGCTCTTCCTTACAAGAGTTCTCCTTCCCCTTCACAAAGTCAGGAGTCTTACCATGTATCATCCACAACTAGCCTACTGCATAGTGCAGTTCTTGGAGAAGGATGCTGCACTCACCGAGGAAGTAAGTTGCACAGGCCGCCATTTGGTTCGAGCTGACATATCTCCCAGGTTGTTCTTGGTCTGCTCAGATATTGGCCAAAGATCAACAGCACCAAAGAAGTCATGTTTTTGAACGAAGTTGAGGATATCTTCGAGGTAATGGACCCAGGAGAGTTCGCCAAGGTACAGGAGCCTCTTTTCAATCAGTTGGCAAAGTCTGTTGCAAGCCCACACTTCCAAGTAAGTCTAGATATGACGGCTATCACCGATGCCCACTAATACGTCAGGTTGCTGAGCGCGCTCTCTACTTCTGGAACAACGAGTACTTTTGCAACCTTGTCAGTGACAACGTTGAGACCATCCTCCCCATCATGTTCGCGCCCCTCTACGAAAATTCCAAGGGCCATTGGAATCGGTACGTATCCCGCATCTTCGTGCTGAATGGTCGTTAATTGTCGATCCAGTACGATCCACGGCATGGTCTACAATGCCATGAAGCTGTTTATGGAAATCAACCCACAATTATTCGACGATTGTTCCCATGATTACAACGAGCTGCAGAACAACTCCGAGAAACGCGAGCAGATGCGACAAAGCAAGTGGGATAGACTTACCGAGCAGGCTAATAGGACGAAGGCCGGATTAGGTGCTTCGCAGAACAATAATTTAACCAGACCAAGAGTTGAGCCGGATGCCACGCAAGATAGCCAACAACGGCTTGATGCACTCAAGTTGCACGATGAGTCTACGATCACTAGACAGGTTTCGGTGAGTTCGTGCTCTTGACCACCATCCCGCCGTCTGCGGCTTTTCTAAAGACTGACCTTGTCTCGCGACGTAGTAACCACCGACATCATCAATCTGGCCTTTTTGCAAGTTCCAGAGGAGGCGTCGGAACTTGTGCAACGGTTCTGGACCTCTTCGATATCGTGCTTCGAACGAGTGCAGCCTGACAGTAGTCAAGAACAACCCTGTTTTTCGAATCACCATTACTACGCCGATCATGTGTGGTGGCGCTGCCTTTCGCTGTGCCAAGCGCCCAAATCAGGGCTTTAGCTGTTGCGCGTGTCATGCTTGGGCTGTTGCTGAACACCATGGAGAATTCAGAGCTGTTTTTGTGTACCAAGGCTTGCCACATGGGATGAGCATCGAAGCAACGGCGTGGTGAATATTTTTACACTGGCAGCTGGGGTTGGCTGTCACGTTAGCGGAGTTCTCTACAGAGCACTCTTGCAGCCTTTAAATGAGCAATGATGAGGAACATGCCGTTCATGGACTTAGGATGCATAATGCTTGGTAATTGAGGCACTTTGATAGACTATAATGTGGTATGATCCGTGATCTGTACAGATACATCAAATGAGGGGTTACGTGAGCCAATTTACTTACTACGCTCTCAGACGTAGTCTATTACTGGTTCGCATTCCGTGTTCCGTTTGTTTGAACAATGGACAGGTAGGTAGGTACCTGGTAGTACCGTAGTAGTGGATTGGTCATGGCACGAGCACAGGTTGACCCAGTTTTGATCTGCAGTATAGCAGTCCACCTAGCTTCTTGCGTGCTAGTGTATAATCACGTGCCTAGCTTTCGCCAACGCGCATGCCCCAGACTCCTGCAGCGCTTCTCTCTCCTCCTCCAACTCAGAGTCGTGCGGGCATTTTCTACATAGCTGGACTTTCAGGCACGACTGGCAAACTTTCCCTATCTTTCTTTGCAGCTGCAACCAAGGCAACAAAGAGACTTTGCATTCGCCTCTCTCTTCCTACACGAACGCCTTTCACAGAAATACCAAAGCCAGCCTCATTACCTTCAGACACTCGCAGTGCTCATGCAGAGTACACCTAGTTTAAGCCGCTGATGAAGGCTCATGTCTGCCGCGCAACCCTGCGACTGGTTTACAACTCTTGAAAGCGCTTCGGCGCGGCTCAAGCACACAACCTGGAGGTCACCATGGACGCGAGCCAGAAGATTGATCTGTACGCTGCAAGGCTCGGCGACTCAAAGTTGGGTAAGTGCCTGCGCGATACTATACTACTTGGAAGCCCATACTGACCGTCCAAGACATCCGGACCAAGTCAAACGTTGCGACTGAACTCCGTGACTCCATCGAGGGCTTAGTAAGTCCCGGTGCGACCTACAACAAGTTCTTGTCCAAATTATGGCCGGTCTTCAAAAAAGTGCTAGAGGGAAAGGTGGAATTCCTTCCGACCTCTTTCGATCATATCTTGCGCAACCAGATTCTGGAGATCCTACATCGATTGCAACATGCGTCGCCAGAAGTCGAACCGTATGCGGTGGATATGGTGGAAACCTTGATGGAGCTTGTTCGCGTCGAGAACGAAGAGAATGCTATCCTGTGTCTCAAGACGATTATGGACCTGGAGAGACACCAAGCGACCGCGACTGCTAGCAAGGTGCAGCCATTTCTAGATCTCATCCAGGAAATGTTTGAGATGATGGAGGGCGTCGTAAGAAATACATTCGACCAGCAGACAAGTAATCTTCCTGCTGTACCTTCCACACCGAACCTGTCCTCCCAGACCTTCCAGTCTCCCCGTCCTGGATCACCTGCCACAACCGTTTCCGATCCGGGAAATGAGAAAAAAGAGCAAGTTCCCTTGGTCAAGGGTATGGAATCGTTCAAGGTGCTGGCCGAATGTCCCATCATTGTCGTTTCCATCTTTCAAGCGCACCGGAACTCGGTTTCGAACAACGTCAAGAAGTTTGTTCCCTCTATTAAAGGAATCCTCCTTCTGCAGGCCAAAGCACAGGAGCGTGCTCATGCAGAGGCAGGCGCAAACAACACCATCTTTACAGGTGTGTGCAAGGAAATCAAGAACCGCGCTGCTTTTGGCGACTTCATCACTGCTCAGGTTAAAACAATGAGTTTCCTAGCTTATCTGTTGAGAGTCTATGCCAACCAACTCTCAGACTTCCTGCCTACATTGCCCGGTGTCGTCGTCCGCCTGTTGAAGGATTGTCCCCGAGAAAAGTCAGGTGCGCGTAAGGAGCTGCTTGTCGCTATCCGGCACATAATCAATTTCAACTACCGCAAAATCTTTTTGAACAAGATCGACGAGCTTCTTGATGAGAGGATACTTATCGGCGATGGCCTTACTGTGTACGAGACAATGCGGCCGTTAGCATACAGTATGCTGGCTGATCTTATTCATCATGTTCGGGAATCCCTCAGTCGTGACCAAATACGTCGGACAATCGAGGTATATACGAAGAATTTACACGACAACTTCCCAGGCACAAGCTTTCAGACCATGAGCGCGAAGCTGTTGCTCAACATGGCAGAAAGCATCACGAAGCTCGAAAATAAGGACGACGCTCGCTATTTTTTGATTATGATTCTTGATGCAATCGGCGACAAATTCGCTGCAATGAACTACCAGTTCTCTGATGCGGTCAAATTGAGCAAACAGTATGCAGAGAAGTCTAAAGACGATCAGGCCGAGACTTCCATTGACGACAAGGACGAGGTAGAGAGCTGGGATGAGGTCGATATCTTCAACGCCATGCCTATCAAGACGTCAAACCCTCGTGACAGAGGTGCTGATCCTGTTGTCGATAACAAGTTCCTCTTTAAGAATTTGGTAAATGGTCTTAAAAATATGTTCTACCAGCTCAAAACATGCAACCCTCCGGGGTTGAACATTGATCAGACCATCATACCCGCGAATTGGTCGGAAGTCTCGTTTGGTTACAACGCTGAAGAAGTCCGTGTGATCACAAAGCTCTTTCACGAAGGAGCCCGAGTGTTCCGCTACTATAACCCTGACCCACCACCAACAGATCTCCAGTATTCTTCTCCTGTGGACTTTATGGCAAGTCACTCAATGTCGCAGATGAGCCGAGAGGAGAAAGAGCTGCTAGAGAGCTTTGGTACAGTGTTCCATTGC